>OERR01000266.1_pt1 | contig 12742 bp, 9 predicted proteins | sample 1540051 | NCBI WGS metagenome assembly OERR01 (sample SAMEA3891884, study PRJEB23780) | metagenome | biome: terrestrial biome; feature: animal house; material: Caecal content | place: Italy | collected 2015-05-05 | reverse complement strand
CCCCGCCCCAGCAGCTGCGCTGGGACGACAGGGCCTGAACCCACCTTTTTGCCCCGATGCTGCGGTTTCTCTTGCCAAGACGCCGGAATTTTAGTATACTCTGTACAATAGTTGTTCGGAACGAAACAGTCTTTTTATACAACTGCATCCTGCAGGGAAACCATACCAACAAAGGAGGATCTCCATGTCCTACGTCATGGCCCTGGATGCCGGCACCACCTCCAACCGGTGCATCCTGTTCAACGAAGCGGGGGAAATGTGCAGCGTCGCCCAGAAAGAGTTCACCCAGTATTTCCCCAAGCCGGGCTGGGTGGAGCACGACGCCAACGAGATCTGGACCACCCAGCTGGGGGTGGCCCTGTCGGCGATGAACAAGATCGGCGCCACCGCCGGGGACATCGCCGCCATCGGCATCACCAACCAGCGCGAGACCACCATCGTCTGGGACCGGGACACCGGCGAGCCGGTCTATCACGCCATCGTCTGGCAGTGCCGGCGCACCAGCGCCTTCTGCGACGAGCTGAAGGCCCGGGGCTACACCGAGACCTTCCGGCAGAAAACGGGTCTGGTCATCGACGCCTATTTTTCGGCCACCAAGCTGAAGTGGATCCTGGACAACGTCCCCGGCGCGCGCGAAAAGGCCCGGGCCGGGCAGCTGCTGTTCGGCACGGTGGAGACCTGGCTGATCTGGAAGCTGACCTGCGGCAAGATCCACGTCACCGACTATTCCAACGCCAGCCGCACCATGCTGTTCAACATCCACACCCTGGACTGGGACGACGAGATCCTCTCGGTGCTGGACATCCCCCGGTGCATGCTGCCTAAACCCATGCCCTCCAGCTGCTTTTACGAGTACGCCGACCCCATGCACTTTGGGGACGGCATCAAGATCGCCGGGGCCGCGGGCGACCAGCAGGCCGCCCTGTTCGGCCAGACCTGCTGGACCCCCGGCGAGGCCAAAAACACCTTCGGCACCGGCGGGTTCATGCTGATGAACACCGGCGAGACCCCGGTCTTTTCCAAAAACGGCCTGGTCACCACCATCGCCTGGGGGCTGGACGGCAAGGTGAACTACGCCCTGGAGGGCTCCATCTTTGTGGCCGGGGCGGCCATCCAGTGGCTGCGGGACGAGCTGCGCCTGCTGGAAGAAGCCCGCGACTCGGAGTACATGGCCGGCAAGGTCAAGGACACCAACGGCTGCTACGTGGTGCCCGCCTTCACCGGCCTGGGCGCCCCCCACTGGGACCAGTACGCCCGTGGCACCATCGTGGGGCTGACCCGCGGGTGCAACAAATACCACATCATCCGGGCCACCCTGGACAGCCTGTGCTACCAGGTCAACGACGTCCTGCGGGCCATGGAGGCCGACTCGGGCATCAAGATGACCAGCCTGCGGGTGGACGGGGGCGCTTCGGCCAACAACTACCTGCTGCAGACCATGGCCGATATTTCCAACCTGCCGGTGCTGCGGCCCAAGTGCCTCGAGACCACCGCCCTGGGCGCGGCCTACCTGGCCGGGCTGGCGGTCGGCTACTGGAGCTCCCCCGCCGGCGTGGCCAAGAACTGGGCGGTGGACAGCACCTTCCGGCCCAACATCCCCGCCGGGGAGCGGGCCAAACGCCTCCGCGGCTGGAAAAAGGCGGTCCGGTGCGCCTACCACTGGGCCCTGGACGAAGAATGAGCCAAACAAAAGGAGAACGTTCTTTATGATCGACGTCATCATCATCGGGGCGGGGGTGTCCGGCTGCGCCATCGCCCGGGAGCTGGCCCGCTATCAGGCCGGCATCCTGGTCCTGGACAAGGAAGAGGATGTCTGCTGCGGCACCAGCAAAGCCAACAGCGCCATCGTCCACGCCGGGTTCGACGCAGCCCATGGCACCCTGATGGCCAGGCTGAACGTGGAGGGCAGCAGGCGGATGCCCGCCCTGGCCAAAGAGCTGGACTTTGCCTACGACCCCTGCGGCAGCCTGGTGGTCTGCCTGTCCGAGACGGACCGGCCCCGGCTGCAGGCTTTGTACGAGAACGGCGTGGCCAACGGGGTCGAGGGACTGCGGATCATCGGGCGGGACGAGCTCCTTGCCATGGAGCCCCACATCGCGGACGAGGCCGTCGCCGCCCTCTGGGCCCCCACGGGGGCCATCGTCTGCCCCTTTGGGCTGACCTACGCCCTGGCCGAAAACGCCGCCCACAACGGCGTCCGCTTCCAGTTCGACACCGCCGTCCGGGCGGTCCGGCCCATCGAGGGCGGCTGGCGGGTGGAGACCGGCCGGGGCCATTACGACGCCCGGCTGGTGGTCAACGCCGCCGGCGTCCACGCCGACGAGCTGCACAACATGGCCGCCCCCGGCGACCCCATGCAGATCATCCCCCGGCGCGGGGACTACTTCCTGCTGGACCACGCCGCCGGGGACCACGTCCGCCACACCATCTTCCAGCTGCCGGGGCCTGCCGGCAAGGGGGTCCTGGTCACCCCCACCGTCCACGGCAACCTGCTGGTGGGGCCCACCAGCATCGACATCCAGGACAAAGAGTCCACCGCCACCACCGCCGCCGGCCTGGAGGAGATCCGCGCCAAGGCCGGGCTGGCGGTCAAGGACCTGCCCCTGCGGCAGACCATCACCAGCTTTGCGGGCCTGCGGGCCCACGAGCCCCGGCACGACTTCTTCATCGGGGAGGCGGCCCCCGGCTTTGTGGACTGCGCCGCCATCGAGTCCCCCGGCCTGTCCAGCGCGCCGGCCATCGGGGCCATGGTGGCCGGCATCGCGGCCGGCCGCCTGCACCTGGAAGCGAAACCCGACTTCGATCCCGTCCGCAAGGGTATCCTGGACCCCAAGACCCTCCCGCTGGAAGAGCGGGCCGCCCTGATCCGGCAAAACCCCGCCTACGGGCAGATCATCTGCCGGTGCGAGAGCGTCACCGAGGGCGAGATCCTCGACGCCATCCACCGGGTGCCCGGGGCCCGCAGCCTGGACGGGGTCAAACGGCGGACCCGCGCCGGGATGGGCCGCTGCCAGGCGGGTTTCTGCAGCCCGCGGGTCATGGAGATCCTGGCACGGGAGCTGGGGGTCCCCCTGTCCCAGGTGACCAAATCGGGCGGGGCGTCCAGGATCATCCTGGGCGTCAACAAAGACGCACTGTGAGGGGGGAACCACGATGAAAAACGTAGACCTTGTCATCATCGGCGGCGGGCCCGCCGGCCTGGCCGCCGCCATCGAAGCGCGCCGGCACGGGGTGGAGGACCTGCTGATCCTGGAGCGGGACAGCGAACTGGGCGGCATCCTGAACCAGTGCATCCACAACGGCTTTGGCCTGCACACCTTCCGGGAGGAGCTGACCGGCCCCGAGTACGCCGCCCGCTACATCGCCCAGGCCCGGGCGCTGGGCATCCCCTATAAGCTCGACACCATGGTGCTGGACCTGGCCGCCGACAAGACCGTCACCGCCATGAACCGCACCGACGGCCTGTTCCAGCTGCACCCCAAAGCCGTGGTGCTGGCCATGGGCTGCCGGGAGCGCCCCCGCGGCGCTTTGAACATCCCGGGCTGCCGGCCCGCCGGGATCTTCACCGCGGGCACCGCCCAGCGGCTGGTGAACATGGAGGGCTACCTGCCCGGCCGCAAGGTGGTCATCCTGGGCTCGGGGGACATCGGCCTCATCATGGCCCGCCGCATGACCCTGGAAGGGGCCCAGGTGCAGGTGGTGGCCGAGCTGATGCCCTACTCCGGCGGGCTGAAGCGGAACATCGTCCAGTGCCTGGACGACTACGGCATCCCCCTCAAGCTCAGCCACACGGTGGTGGACATCCAGGGCAAAGAGCGGGTCGAGGGCGTCACCCTGGCCCGGGTGGAAAACGGCCGGCCCGTCCCCGGCACCGAGGAGCAGTACGACTGCGACACCCTGCTGCTGTCCTGCGGGCTGCTGCCCGAAAACGAGCTCAGCCGGGCCGCCGGGGTCCAGCTCAGCCCGGTGACCGGCGGCCCCGCCGTCAACGAAAGCCTGGAGACCAGCATCCCCGGCGTGTTTGCCGCCGGCAACGTGCTCCACGTCCACGACCTGGTGGACTACGTCTCGGAGGAGGCCGGCGCCGCCGGGGCCCATGCCGCCGCCTTCATCCAGCAGGGGGGCCAGGGGCAGGACGCAGCCGTCCTCCCCGTCCGGTGCGCCAACGGCGTCCGCTACACGGTGCCCAGCACCGTCCGGCCCGCCTGCGCGGGGGACAAGCTGACCCTCCGGTTCCGGGTGGGCAACGTCTACCGGAACAAAAAGATCGCCGTCTATCTGGGCGATACCTGCATTTTCACCCGCCGCCGCCCGGTGCTGGCCCCCGGCGAGATGGAGACCATCCAGCTGAAAGGGGACCTGCTGCGGCAGGACCCCGCCGCCGGCAGCATCACCGTCACATTGGAGGAGGCGTGAGCGATGGAAACAAGACAACTGATCTGCATCGGCTGCCCCATGGGCTGCCCCCTGACGGTGGAGCTGGAGGGCGGCGCCGTCACCCGGGTGACCGGCAACACCTGCCCCCGGGGCGACGCCTACGGCCGCAAGGAGGTCACCGACCCCACCCGCATCGTCACCACCACCGTCCGGGTCCGGGGCGGCGTCCTGCCGGCGGTCTCCTGCAAGACCCGCAGCGACGTGCCCAAGGGCCGGATCTTTGACGTGGTCCGGGCCCTGAAGGACCTGGAAGTCCCCGCGCCGGTGGCCATTGGCCAGGTCCTTCTGGAGGACGCCGCCGGCACCGGGGTGGCCGTCGTCGCCACCAAAAACGTGGCCGCCCAACCGTAAACGCAGCAACGCGCCCCTCCCCTCTGCCTGCGCAGAGAGAAGGAGCGCGTTTTGATCTGTATGCTTTTACCGGTAATCCTCGTTGAGGAACAGGGCCTTGACGGCCACCACCTCGTCGTACTCCTGCTGGTCCACCTCGACCTCCGCGTTCAGAGCCTTCAGGTCCTGCTTGACCGTTTCCAGCGCGTCGGGGATGCGGGCCGCCCGGCCCTCCTCGATCACCCGCTGCATCCGCCGGAGGACAATGGGGTGGGCATAGCGGGCCGGCAGGGGGAACTCGCCCCGGTAGCCCTTCAGATAGCCGGCCATGTCCTGCTGGGCCTTTTCGTTCCGGGCCATGATGGCGTTCTTGTTGTTGCGGGCGGTGGGCAGGACGCTGACCCCCGAGAACATGAAGATGGCGGCCAGCCCAAACAGGGCGAAGTAGACCCCAAAACTGCCGGTGCCCTGCAGGATGGTGGCGACGCCGAACAGCAGCGACACCAGCCCCAGCACCGTGATGGCCAGCGCCACCCAGCGGTAGCTGGGCTTGCTGCAGAGGTAGGCCCGCTTGCGGCGGGCGGCCTTGCTCAGCTCCTGGGCCAGCTCGGGCTTTTGGTCCAGATAGCCGGCGGCGTCCTCCAGGGCGCGGAGGGAGCGCTGGGCCTCGTGGGTCAGCTCGGGCTTTTTGCGGGCGGCCCGCTCCTGCTCCCGCTGGGCCAGGCGGGCCTCGGCGGCGGCGCTGACCAGCTTGATCTCCGGGTGGGCCCGGCCGATGCAGTCCAGCATCTGGTCCACCTGCTCTTCGTATTTGAAGTTGCACTGTTTCTGCCGGCCGCCGTCGTACTCCACCACCAGGTAGGGGATGGAGGCAAAGATCCCTTTTTGGGAAAAGCCGCCCTGGCTCATGGCCACCCGCTTGAACACCCGGGTGACGGCAGGATAGGTGATGTAATAGCGCCGGTCGATGTAAAAGCTGTTGAGATACAGCGCCTTTTCTCCGACGCCGCAGGGGCCGAACTTTTTGCAGTTTTTCTTGTCGGCGGCCAGGGCGTCGGGGTCCAGGGCCGCGCCGCCCAGGCGGGCAGGTTTGAATAACATAGGCTGCAACCTCTTTCCAAAAAAGATACGCGGGGAATGCAAGGGCCCGCCAACCGCTGTTGCTGGGCAGCGGCTGGCGGGCCGTTGTGGTTCACACGGGGCCGGGCCGGCCGGTGTGGAAGTTACTTTTTATTGCTCGCGGGCTGTTTGCGGGTGGCGTAGATAAAGATGCCCAGCAGCAGCACGGCAAAGAGGATGCCCACAGGGTAAGCCACCGCCGTATTGTAGATGGTCGCGCCGGAGGCGTCCTTGCTGTTGATGAGCTGGCCCAGGCACTCGTCGCCCAGCAGGAAGTAAGTAGCCGAAACGGCGCTCATGAAGGTGGCGGGCACCGCGGTGATCCAGTAGTTCTTCTTCTGCTGGTAGAGGTACATGCTGGCGGTCCACAGGACGATCATGGCCAGGGTCTGGTTGGTCCAGCTGAAGTAACGCCAGACGATGGAGTAATCCAGATGCCCGACGAAGGCGCCCACCAGAAGCAGGGGCACGCAGAGGGCCAGGCGCTTCTTGAAGTCCTCCTGGTCGATCTTGAACCAGTCGGCCAGGGTCAGGCGGGCAGAGCGGAAGGCGGTGTCGCCCGAGGTGATGGGGCAGGCGATGACGCCCAGCATGGCCAGGGCAACGCCCACGCCGCCCATGGTCTTGGAGCAGACGTCGTAAATGGCGGCGGACTGGCCGTTGGCGAGGATCGCCTGCAGGCCGGTGTTCAGGCCGTTGGTCACTTCATAGATCGAGCAGCCGGCGGCGGCCCAGATCAGGGCGATGACGCCCTCGCAGACCATGGCGCCGTAGAACACCATGTGGCCCTGGCGCTCGGACTTCATGCAGCGGGCCATCAGGGGCGACTGGGTGGCGTGGAAGCCCGAGATCGCGCCGCAGGCCACGGTGATGAACATGAAGCTCCAGATCGGCTTGCCGGTGGGCTCCATGTTATAGAAGTGGGTCCACAGCTCGGGGATCTCGTAGGCGGGGTTGGTCATGATGCCAAAACCCACACCCACGGCCATGATGATGAGGCAGATGCCGAAGACGGGGTAGATCTTGCCGATGATCTTGTCGATGGACAGGAAGGTGGCGATGAAGTAGTAGGCCAGGACGATCCACAGCCAGAACTCGGTGTTGGTGACGATGCCGCTGAAGCCGCCGTTCTGGAACAGGGTGACGATCAGGCCGGCGGGGCCGACGGCAAAGACGGTGCCCACCATGACCAGCAGCACCACGCTGAACACGCGCATGACGTTCTTCATGCCGTTGCCAAGGTAGATGCCGCACACCTCCGAGATGGAAGCGCCGTCATTGCGCTCGGACAGCATGCCGGAAAAATAGTCGTGCACGCCGCCGGCAAAGATGGTGCCGAAGGTGATCCACAGGAACACCACAGGCCCCCACAGCGCGCCCTGCATGGCGCCGAAGATGGGGCCCAGACCTGCAATGTTCAGCAGCTGGACCAGGAACAGTTTCCACTGAGGCATCACGACGTAGTCGACACCGTCGTTGATGCGGATCGCGGGCGTTTCCCGGTCATCCGGCCCGAAGGTGTTGTCGACCACTTTACCATAGGTGAGGTAGCCAATAACAAGGAGAGCCAGGCAGATCAGAAAACTAATCATAAAATAACCTCCTCCAAGTATTTTTCCCGGCCGGGCTATAGGTTACCGCTGTCCGGCCGTCCACCTCTATTTTAGTACGTTTTTGCAAAAATGCAAGGGTTTTTCTTGAAATTTTTCATTTACTATTTATAATTCAGACATATAAATCACGCAGATTTGCATAGCAGGGACGTTTTATCGGGGTTTTCAGTCCAAAAGCTCCTGGATCTCGCTGCGGATCAGCCGGCCCGCCGCGCCGGCCAGCTGGTCCATGCTGCGGATGCGGGCACAGCTGCGCCCGTAGATCTCCCCGGCGTCGCCGGCGGTGCAGTCCTCCCCGGTGAACACCGCCGCCACCCGCACCTGGCTTTGCCGCAAAGCCCGCACCTCCCGGGCGGCGTCCTCCACGGCGGGGCGGCCGGCGTAGTCCCGGCCCAGGGGATACGCGCCGCCGGGCGGGATGCGGTGGCTGTCGTTGGGGGAGGCATCGGTCAGCAGCAGCACCAGGTGCCGGCTCAGCGGCGCGGAGCGGAGCAGCTCCCCCATGGCCCGCAGGGCCAGGCCGTCCCGGTTCCACCCCGAGGCGAAATAGCCGAAGATCTTCCGGTCCCCGTTCCGGTCCTCAAAGCCCTTGAGCACCCGCAGGACGGTGTAGCCCCGCAGGCTGCAAAAGCTGGTGACCCGCACCGGCACCCCGCACCGGTTCAGGCTCTCGGCCAGGATGTAGCCCTGGGCCGCGATCACCTCCTGGCAGTGCATCCGGGAGGAGGAGGCGTCCAGCAGCAGGTCCACCGAAAAGCCGGGCCGGTGGACGTCCGCGTCCCGCAGAAAGACCCGGCCGTCCTCCACCACCGCCGCCCGCCAGACCCGGGGGCTGTCCAGCCGGCCGCTGCGGGCGGTCTCGGTCTCCCGCTGGCTGTGGACCTGGATGCAGTTGCGGATCTGCTCGGTCAGGCGGAGGATGGCGTTCCGGTACAGGCCGCTGTCTTTGGCGTAGGCCGCGCGGTTGCGCTCCGCCTGCAGGGCGGCCTCCCCGGTCAGGCGCTGGCTGTCGCCGCTGCGGGCCCGGGCGGGGTCGGGCGCCCCCGCCGTGAACCACAGATGGCACCCGGCGTGGACCCCGGTGCACAGCTGCCCTTCGATGGCGGCCAGCTCCCGGGGCGGGTAAAGAGACCGGCCAAAGCAGCTTTCGATGTACTGGCGGTCGGTCTCGGCATTCTCGTTCAGTTTCAGACGGGCCCGGCGCAGGTCCAGCTTCTGCCCTGCCCCGCCGCCGCTGGCATGATGGCCCGCGGTCAGCACGTCGGTGTGGACGATCTCGGTGGGCATGAATTTGGTCATGGCCGAAGCCCACTTGCCGTCGAAGTGGAGGCGGAGGGGGGCCCGGGCGCGGGCCGTCCCGTCGAACAGCATCGCCCCGGCCAAGGCCGCCCGGACGGCTTCGGCCAGGGCTTCGGCGTCCAGGCTGCCGCTGCACGCCAGGGCGGCGGACAGCTTTTTCTCGTAGGGGGTCAGGACCGGCGGCCGCCGCCCCAGGACCTGCCGCCAGCGGGCGGCCTGCATGGTGTACACCAGCTGGTTTTTGGCCATCCACTCCTGGCGGGAGAGCTTGTATTCCTGGGCAAAAAAGTCCCGGGCGTGGGCCTGGCGCAAACCGGCCAGGGCCGGCCGCACCGGCAGCTCCCGCTCAAAGGCGGCGTTTTCCAGGGCCAGCCAGGCCAGATCGTCCAGCATGGGCTGGCGGCGGTCCTCCGCCCAGGCCCCGAACAGCCGGCGGGGCATCTCCGCCCCGTACCACCGGCGGACGCAGCCCACGATGGTGTTCATGTACAGGTCGGGCGCGCCGTCGCTGCGCAGGGCCAGGAACAGCGGGTCGAAGCCGTATTCCCCCGCCGCGTTCCAGATCTGGTTCAGGGCGCGGCGCTGCTGGGCGCTGTAATGCTGGGTCAGCATCGCCGTCACCCCTCAAACAGGCTGGCGCCGTCCAGCCGGGCCGGGATGCGGGCCGCCACCACGTCCCGGATCAGGCCCTGTTCGTACCCGTCGAAGGCCTTGTTGGTGATGCCCATATCCAGGGCCGCCCCCACCGGCACCCCCTTGCGCATCAGGTCCAGCGCGTCCAGCAGGCCCCGCAGATCCAGGGCCTTGGTGGAGATCTCGGCGCTCTCGCACTTTTTTTGCAGCTCGAAAAAGAGCTGGGCGAACTGGCTGCGGTATTTCTTTTTCAGCCCGGGGAACTGGCGCGCCAGCAGCCGGTCCAGATTTTCGGGGGAGATGGTGGGCATCTGGATCACCGCAAAGCGGGAGGCCAGGGCCTCGTTCAGCTCCCGCGTGCCGGCATAGCCGTAGTTCATGGTGGCGATGAAGCGGGTGGGCTCTGCCATGTCGATCCGCTCGTAGCCGGGCACGTCGATGGCCCGCCGGAAGTCCAGGGCCGAGTGCAGCACGGCCAGGGCCTCGTTTTTGGCCATGTTGATCTCGTCCAGGATGCCGAACCCGCCGCAGCGGGCGCACTGATAGACCGGCCCCGGGCGGAACCGCACCTCCCCGCCCTCGAAGGTGTCCATCCCGATCAGGCTGGCCGCGTCCATGCTGACATGGAACGACACGTTCCAGGCGGGGCGGCCGAAGGCGGCGGCCAGGTTTTCGGCCAGGACGTTTTTGCCGGTGGCTTTGCCGCCGGTCAGCAGCAGGTTTTTGCCGCAGAGCAGGGCCGCAATGGCCTGCTCCCAGATCTCCCGGCCGTAGTAGTGGTAGCGCGGCCTGGGGATGCGCGGGCGCAGCGCATCCGCAAGAGGGTTGGCCTCCCGGTACGCCCGCAGCTCCCGCAGCAAGGCGGGGCTGACGGCTTCTTCTTTTTCCAAAAAATCAAGCATAGTCTCACTCCCTGTTCCAGCAAACGAAAAGGGCGGGAAGGACGCGCCGCTGCATCCTTCCCGCCCTTCGGCGCTCTCCTGCCGCCAGTATAGCACAATCGCTCAAAAATGGAAAGCATTTTTTAAAACATTTGACGCCTGTTACAATCCTGCGCCGGTCACTCCAGGGTGTCCGCGCACTTGCGCAGCCACTCGATCACCGGCAGGTGCTGCGGGCAGGCGGCCTCGCACTGGCCGCAGCCGATGCAGTCCGACGCCCTGCCCCGGCCGTCGATGGCGCGGGCATAGGCCTCTTTGGCCCCTGCGGGGTCGTCCTGGGCCAGCTGCTTGTTGGCGGCCGCAAACACCTTGGGGATGAAGATCTGCCGGGGGCAGCCCTCGACGCAGTAGCCGCAGCCGGTGCAGGGGATGGCCGCCGAGCGGGCCAGGATCTGCTGGGCCTGGGCGATGACGGCCCGGTCCCCCTGGTCCATGGGGGCAAAGTGCGCAAAGGTGGCCAGGTTGTCCTGCATCTGGGCGGTGTCGGACATGCCGGACAGCACCGCCAGCACACCGTCCAGGCTGGCGGCAAACCGCAGCGCCCAGGACGCGCAGGACGCCCCGGGCCGGGCGGCTTCGAACAGCTCCCGGACCTGCGGGGGCGGGGCGGCCAGGGCCCCGCCCTTGACCGGCTCCATGATGACCACCGGCTTGCCGTGCCGGCGGGCGATCTCGTAGTTGGCGCCGGAGGTCACCTCGGGGTTGTCCCAGTCGGCATAGTTGATCTGGAGCTGGACGAAGTCCACGTCGGGGTGCTCGGTCAGCAGGCGGTCCAGCAGGGCCGGGGTGCCGTGGAACGAAAATCCATACCGGCGGATGCGGCCGGCCGCCTTCTGCTCCCGGACAAAGTCCCACAGGCCCCACGCATCGTACTGCCGGACGTTGGAGTCCTGCAGGGCGTGGAGCAGGTAATAGTCAAAGTACCCGGCGCCGGTGCGGGCCAGGCTCTGTTCCAGCTGGCTGCGGGCGTCCTGGGCGTCCCGGGCCACGCGGGCATTCAGCTTGGTGGCCAGGGTGTAGCGGTCCCGGGGATGGCGCTCGACCAGGGCCCTGCGGGCGGCGTCCTCGCTGCCGTTGTAGACGTAGGCGGTGTCAAAGTAAGTAAAGCCCGCCTCCAAAAAGGCGTCCACCATCCGGCTGGTCTGCTCGATGTCGATCTGCTCCCCCGCCTGCGGCAGGCGCATCAGGCCAAAGCCCAGGGGGGCGTGCTGTACGGCTGTGCTCATGTTTCTCATCCTTTCTGGTCGTGCATTCGTCTGTGCCGGGCGGCGCCGGCACGGGGCGTTTGGTTCCAGTATAGCACCCCTGCCCGCAAAAAGCCAGAGGGCCGGGCGCTTGTGTCCGGGAACGTTTTTTATGCCGGCCAAAAAGCCCTCTTCCCCGCCATACCGGCAAAATACAACAATGCGGGGGCCGGCTTTCGCCAGCCCCCGCAGAGGGACCCTATCTTTCGTGACGCAAAGTTCTTTTGTTTTGGTGCGATCAACAACAGAAGGAATGACTGGTTAGGTATTCCTTTTTGCTGTCACATCGGATGGGTGTTTACCCGGGCTTGCAAACGGTCTCTAGGCATTTGCAGGCCCCTTACATCAAACACAGTATGGTGCCCTGTATTTGTTATAAGTAAAGTAAGAGTTGATTACTTGCCGATGTGGCGGACCAGCTCGACAGCAACGAAGGTAGCGCTCACGCCGTGGCCATCATCCAGGTCAACGGTCTTGGCGCTGACGGAACCGGTGTAGTAGTAGGGCACCTCAGAGTTCTGGCTACCTTTACCAACATTGAAGAGCACGCTCATGTCGTCCATGATATTCTCACTGATGTCCTCAGCAACCAGCTCCAGAACATTGTTCATCTTGGCATGACCATTGATGATGTAGGTAAAGACGATGTCCCGATCGTTCTTGTCGTAGTTGTCATCCTTGGGAGTCAGGAAGTCCTTGATTTCGGAAGCATTACCCTTGCCCAGGCCGTCCTTGTTTGCATCCATAACTTCAATCACATGCTCGGCGACATCGCCAGCGCTAGTGTTGTTGTTGGTATTAATGATGGCCATACCATCCTCATTGATGTACCAATCACCAATCTTATTGGGGGAAGCAAAACCAACAGCATAATCCAGAGCATCGTCCAGCTTAGCGTCATCGCTCAGGGTGAGCTTCGCCTTAGCGATGGGGCTCAGCTTTTTCTGGACAGTAGCAGAGTAGCCAGTAGCGGGCGTGGTGGGCTGCTCAGGCTGAGTGGGCTGCTCGTTGCTGGTGGTGTCGCAAGCGGTCAGCATGCTGACGGCCATGACGCCGGCCAGCATCAGAGAGGCAATCTTCTTGAGTTTCATAATGATTTTTTCCTCCTTATGGTGTATAAAAGATA
>OERR01000250.1_pt1 | contig 13276 bp, 10 predicted proteins | sample 1540051 | NCBI WGS metagenome assembly OERR01 (sample SAMEA3891884, study PRJEB23780) | metagenome | biome: terrestrial biome; feature: animal house; material: Caecal content | place: Italy | collected 2015-05-05 | reverse complement strand
TTCGCCCGCCTTTTTCAAAAGGCGGCGGGGTTTGGGGCAGAGCCCCATCAAATCCCGCGAAGCTACAGAAAAGCCAGGAAAAAGAGCAAAGCGATTTTTTCCGGATTTTTATCGCTTCAGTAAATAACAAAACCTCTGACTGCATGACATAAAAAGGAGACGATTCTTTCTTTTGAGAAAGGATCGTCTCCTTTTGCGTTTTTTTCACCTAAGCTTTTGGTGGGAAAATCACTTTTTTGTCACTTTTTGTCTATTTTGTTGAGGATGCTGCTCATTTTTCTTATCATAAGAAGCAAGGAGACAAACCGAAAGCGAGGTGAGCGGCATGAAATTTTCCCACCGTCAGGGAGATCCCTGGCTCGTTTGGCTGATCCGGATCGCGATTGGGCTGGGACTTGGGATTCTCTCCATCCTGTGGCTCCTCCCGCTCGCCTACGCGCAAAGAGGGTACCGAGCCTTTGGAGGAGAGATTCTTCTGATTCTGTTTGTGTTTCTGATTCCTCTCTTTATCCCCAGTCTCCGCAAATGACCGCTGATACACGTTCGCCAAACTGTGATATAATAAACACACAGCACTGCACAAGCGCATCATAAAAAGAAAAAATTCTTCTGACAGGAAGGGATGTTATGTATCGAATACTGCTGGTGGATGACGATCCGCACATCCAGACGGCAAACGAAGCTTACCTGAAAAAACGCGGCTACCAGGTCTACCGGGCGGACGACGGCCTTTCCGCCCTTACCCTGACCAAAACCGCCGAGCTGGACGCGATCGTCCTCGACGTGGACATGCCGGGGCTGGACGGCGTGACCCTCTGCCGCCGTATCCGGGAGATCAGCCGGGTTCCCGTCATTTTTCTGTCCGCTTACGCCAAAACCGATGACCGAATCCGGGGGCTGATGGCGGGAGGCGACGATTATCTCGGAAAGCCCTATTCCCTGGTAGAGCTGGCGCTGCGCCTGCGTCTGCGCATCCAGGGCAGGCAGAGCATTCTTTCCTCCGAAATTCTCTGCTTTGACGAACTGGAAATCGATCTGGGGCTCCGGGAGGTGCGCTACGACGGGGAGCGCATTTCCTTCCCGCCGCTCGAATTCGAGCTGCTGGCCTTTCTGGCCCAAAACCCCGGACAGGTATTTTCCTATGAACAGCTTTACGACCATGTGTGGAAATCTCCTCTGAACCGGGGACTGCACAACATGCAGGTCTGTATGGCGCGGGTACGCCAGAAGCTGAAACGGATCTGCCCCAAACGGCAGTATATTGAAACCATCCGTCAAAAGGGCTATCTGTTCCGGGGCGAACCGGAAACACGCTGACCCGCCCCGGCCATCCCTACGCTTTTCGTGAGCGTTTGAGCACCAGCGCGGCAGCTCCTCCGGAAACCGCAAGCCCGCCCAGCACGAGCAAAGCCTGCTGGCTCGCGGAAAGCGTGCCCGGAGTTTGGCTGTCCGAATGCGCATCCGTCTCCAAAACGGAAACCTCCTGCTCCGCCGTCTCGTTCTCCGTCTCCACAGGGTCAGGTTCAGGCTCCTCCGTCAGTAAAAGCGGCTCTTCCAGAATCTCCTCTTCGGGAGAGACAGCGGCTTCCTCGACGGTTTCCGTGATGGCCATGGGTTCTTCGGCAGGGAATGTTTCCCGTTCCGGCTCCTGCCAGGGCTTTGCAGCCACCGGTTTCTCAGCCGTTTCTGGCTGCTCCGGCTCCAGCTGTTCTGTCTCGGGCTGCACCGGCTCCTCCGTCTCGCCTGTTTCCGGCTCAGCGGGTGTTTCCTCTGTCGGATCGCCGTTCTCCTCAGCCGGATCCCCTTCCTCCAAAGCGCCGTCGTCTATGGGAAGCGGTTCCCGATCCGGCGGCAGAGGATTGACGGCTCCGCCCCGGTTTCCTCCCTGATCCGCCGCTTCCTCCTCCGGAAGCAGGAAGCTTTCCGTCAGCCAGAAACGATCCTCCGCCGCATTGGTTCCTCTGACACGATACCGGCGCGGCGTGTCATCCTGTACTTCGAAGATGGCAACCGGGTTTCCGTGGACATCCTGTGAAAGGATGAAAAGCGGTTCCTCCCACACCGTCCACGTTTTTCCTTCGTCCTCCGAGACTTCTCCCCACAGCCTGTCCAGCTCATCGGGAAGCTGTCCGAGCACAAGCTGGGCGGCTGCCGCCTCTTTTCCGGACCAGAAGGCATCCTTTACGACAAGCTCATCCAAACGATACCAGCGGACGGAAACAGACGGCGGAACCTCGGAGGGAATCGGCGTGCCGCCGGCATCCACAAAGCTTCCCGTCAGCGTCCATTCGCCGGAGGTTCTCCCGTCATAGCCGGACAGATCCCAGGCCAGCGCGACCTCCCTCCACTCCTCCTTCCCATTCTCCTGCACATAGGCCATCAGGGAGGAGGGCAGATCCTCGATGGTCAGCGGCGTCCCCTCCTCCAGCCACACATCCTTGAGCGGACGGTTTTCGTTCTCCACAAACGGTGTGCTCCGCCGCACCAGATCCTCCGGCAGCTCCATCTCCTGTACCTTCACGGATGCGCCGGGATCCTGGAGAATCAGGAGCCCCTCGCCCTGTAAATCCAGTTCCACATCCGTCAGAACGAGGGTTCCGCCCTCCCTGACCACGATCAGCGGCTCGTCGGACAGCTCCGCATGCAGCGCCGGGCTGGCTTCCCCGTCGCTTCCAATCGCAAAGGTGCCAATTTTGAGGAAAGCTCCCTTTTCCACCACGACGGGACCGTCCAGATACACATCCAGCGTTCCGGGATACATCCCCTCCTGAAGATAGGGATTTCCCGCAAACTCTGGGGAAAGCGTCTCATAGGTGCGCATTTCTCCCTCTTCCAGGATTTCCGGCCCCAGATGCACGGTGTGCTGCGTCGCGCCGTCGCCGGACGGATCGCCGCCCGAAGGTCCTCCGATCAACGGAGGATCCCCGCCGGAATCGCGAAATTCCAGCGCGCTGACAGGGAACCCGATTTCTCCGAGTACCCCTAACCACAGGCACAGTACAACCAGGATGCTCATTGCTTTTCGACACTTCATCCCGCGATTCTCTCTCCTTTTGAGGTGGTATATGAAAAACCAACGATGGCTCAGCCTGCTGGTCCTCCTTCTTCTTGTGGCCGGAGGATCCGGCTTTTTTCTTCTTCTGCACTATGACAACAAATATACGCAGGCGCTTCCCTCCGCTCCGGGGATTAACCTGCTTCAGGAGGATCCCTCCCGGCCCGCCTTTCTGGTGGACGGCTGGGAATACTATCCGGGCGTTCTTCTGGAACCGGACGACATATCCTCCTATGAAGGCGATGTTCTCTCTGTCTATGTCGGACGGTACCCTAATTTTTCCCGGCAGCTCGGTTCTCCCTTCGGCGCCGCCACCTACCGTCTGACTTTGCGCAACGAGGGGGAGCCTGTCCCGCTTGTCCTGTATGTTCCGGAGCTGCTGTGCGCGGGAAAAATCTATATCGCGGGAGCTGAAGCGGGGGAGCTTGGCAGCATCGATCCGTACCGTCCCCTCGCGGCCGACGGCTACTACGCGTTCACCGCCGAAGAAGAAACGGAAATTGTCATCCAGTGCGTCAACTATACGCACTACTATTCCGGTCTGTACTATCCTCCCGCCGTCGGCACGGCGGAGGGCATTTCCCATATGGTCACGGCTCGTCTGGCGGTATACGGCCTGCTCTGCTTTGCCCCGCTGGCCGTCGCGCTTTCCAATCTCGCCCTGTGGGCCATGGGACGGGAAAAGCTGTCCCGCCGGATGGGGCTGCTCTGTCTCTGCTCCTCCCTGCGCACCGCCTACCCGTTCCTGCACGCGCTGGGGTTTCCTCTGGTGCGTCTGCTGTACTCCATGGAGGACGCCTGCGGCGGCATGGTTCTGCTGTGCGCCATGCTGATCGCGGGGGAGCTTTCCGGGGCCGTGGGCCGCTGGTATCACCGCAGGCTGGCGATCCCCGCCGCGGCGGCCATGTGCACAGCTTTTGCCGTCTTTCCTGCGCTTATTTTACCATATGTGCCATCTTTCATCAACCTTTACGGGATCGTTCTTTTCATTTATAAAGCGTTATCCGGGGCCTATCTGCTTTTTCTGGGCGTGCGCGCTCTGCGGACGGGCGATCCGCTCAGCCGCTTTCTGCTGTTCGCCGCCGGACTGTACGGCATTTCCCTGACCGTCTCCACCCTCACCATCAACTCCTTCGAGCCCGCCCGGGGCGCGTGGCCCGAGGAATACGGCGGATTTTTGCTGACCTTCGGCTTCGCGGCGCTGATGGTTCGCCGCAGCATCCTGCTTTCGCGTGAAAACCACCGGCTCACCTGCCATTTGCAGGAGGCTGTCGATCGCCGCACCCACGCAATCGAAACCCTTCTCGCGGAACGCCGGGAGCTTCTGGGAAGCCTGATTCACGATCTGAAAAATCCGCTCGCCGCCGTGAAAAGCTATGCCGAGCTTGTGCGCAGCGGCGGGGTGGCGCTGGATCGGGAAACCGCCGGATATCTCGACGCGCTCACGGATCGGGTCGGGGCCATCGAGGAGCGGTTTTCCTTTCTGCAAAGCTTCTCCCGGGGCGAACGCGGAGCAACGGCTTTGCAAACCTTCTCCCTCTCCCGCTTCCTGCGGGAATTCTACGAGGACAACCACCCCGATATGGAGCTTTCGGGGCAGAGCTTCCGGCTCGCGCTTTGTCCCGGCGAGCTTTTCCTGCGCGGGGATCCGGAGCGCCTGCGCGCCGCTCTCGAAAACCTGTGCTATAACGCGCTGTCCTTTACGCCCAGAGACGGAACCGTCACCCTGTCTCTGGACGAGGAAAACGGGATGGCCGTCGTGCGCGTGAGCGACACCGGCTCCGGCATTGCCCCGGAGGATCTGCCCCATGTCTTTGAGCGCGGCTTCACACGCCGTCCCGAGGGGGAGGGCATGGGACTGTTCATCGTGCGGACCATTACTTTAGAGCACAGCGGAACGGCGGAGGTTTCCTCCGTGCCGGGCCAGGGCAGCGTGTTCACACTCCGGTTCCCTCTGAGCGCTCCGGATTCCCCCGAAGAAAACGCATAAAAAAGGACGCGCTGTGCGGAATATTCCACACAGCGCGTCTTGTTTCGTATCAAATTCCGCCCTCACCCCCTTTATGCGCATTCGCAGTCCACGGGGCGCTCGGGCGCTTTCAGCTGGAGCACCATCACCGTCACGTCGTCGTCATGGCCGTCGCTGCGCCGGGCGATTGCGCCGGACACAAGCTCCTCGGCCAGCTCCTGCGGGAGCGAGCCGGAAAAGTCCTGCACCGCGCTGAGCACCCAGTCGTCGCCCGCGGCCACCGCCCCGTCGCTCATGAGCACGATCAGATCCCCGTCTCCCAGAACCTCGTCGCGCCGGGAGAAGGACGTTTCATTGAGGATCCCCACCGGCAGCGAGGGCGCGTCCACCCACGCCGCCCGCCCCTTCTTGCGCACAATGGACGCGGCTGCCCCGGCTTTATAGAAATCGGCGGCTCCGCTGAAGCGGTCAAGAAGCACGAGATCCAGAGTGGCAAGCGACTCGTCCCCGGATTTCGCGATCAATGCCGAATTGACGATTTGCAGAGCGGCCTCCGGGCCGATCCCGGCTTGCAGCAAACGTGACAGGATACCGCTGGCCATCGCCCCGTCCACAGCGGCGCGGCCGCCCGATCCCATGCCGTCGCTCAGGACGGCGGCCTGCCTGCCGAAGCCGTCGGGGAAATAATCAAAGCTGTCGCCGCAGAGCGTCCCGTTTCCGCAGATGTGCTGGGAAAATCCCGTGGCGACGCGGTAGACCGGCTTTTCGCTCATTTGAATCCGGCATTTCCCCTGCGCCGTGCTGACGCAGGGCAGCTCAAACGCTTTCCCGCACGCGCGGGAAACCTCTTTTACAATCTCATTGCGGCTCAGATGGCTTTTCTCCCCGCGCGCCGCCTCGGCTTCCACCGTCATGCGGCCAAAGCGATCCACCCGGCAGCTCACGTCCAGCGGCAGAAGCCCCATAGCGCGCAGAGATTCCGAAACGCGCCGCGCGGCCGCGAAGTCAAACCGCTCATAAAGCTCGAGCTCCCCCGCCATGTCTTCCAGCATTCGGCTCACCGTGCCAAACTGCCCGGCAACGAGAGAACGGATCTGCGCCAGCCGCCGCTCCGCGGCTTCGCGGACGGTGAACTCGGAATAGTTGCGGTTGATGTTGCCGATCAGCTCGTTGACACGGGCGCAGTGGGACGAAAAATGATCCGGCAGATCCTGCCGCGTCACACGGCCGTCGCGGCGGAGCGCCGGCGTGAGCGAATTGAACGCGTCGATGGTGCGGGTGTAGCGCTGCCCCCAGCAGTACAGATGCAGGCTGCATCCCGCGCAGGTTTCCTTTTCCAGCCGCTTGTATACGCCGTTGACATCCGGCGCGCAGGTAAAGGCCAGCTTGCGCGAAACCTCCTCCACCGATTCGGACACGCCGCCGAGCGCCTTGGACGCGTAATCCAGCTTCATGATCACGGTACGGCGCAGCGCGTCGCTTTTTGTCAGATCCTCACGGCGCAGGAAAAGCCCGGCGATCATCCCGCCCAGCTTCGCGGGAAGCGCCAAATAGATCGCCCCGGCTGCGGCCGACTCCACCAGAGCCGTGAGCGCCGCGGACTGGTTTCCCACCTGCAAAGAGGCCACCGCTCCCGAGAGCGCGAACACCACCGCCGAAGCCAGACGGCCCAACGGGGAAAACAACCCCGCCATCAGGCCGCCGAGGGCGTAAGCGCCCGAGAGATACGTCAGGCCCGTGGTGGAAAGGCTGAACAGCACACCCGCCACAATGCCCGCCACGGCTCCCCCCGCCGCCCCGGCACAGCGTGCGGCGAACAGAATGATCAGGCAGGCCAGGATCCGCCCCAGGGACACACCTCCCACCGCCAGACCGGAGAGCGGCAGGATCAGAAGGCCTCCCGCAAACGTCAGCCCGGCGGCCTCCTGCCCGGAGAGCGGCTTTCCCGCCGCCGCGCGCCGCACAGCCCCCTCCGACTGCGCCGCGAAATACGCCGCGCCCGCCCCGAGCACCGATTCCGCGAGGTAGACGGCGATCGTCGACACCGGCGAGCCGTTCACAAAGGCCATCGCCATGCCCGTGGAGAGCAGGGGAAGCAGCGCCGTGAGCGGAGCAAAGGCCGGGTGCGCGCGCAGCTTCGCCAGATCGTCGACCGTCCAGCGGATCGCCGCCGCCGCCAGAATGGCCGCGAGGTAGCGCACGGAGGACTGGGCTTGTCCCGGCAGAAGCGTGCCCGCCAGCGCGCCGATCACCGCCGCGGGCAGATACCGGTACGGACAGGCGGCCACCGCCGCCGTGCCGAACGGCGCACAGCGGGAAAACACAATCCCGCGCGCATACAGCAGGCCAAACAGGAAAACCGCCGCATGCTGCGCAACCTCCCTGAGCCCCGGCAGAGCCAGACCCGTCAACTTCTCCGCGAAAGCAGCCACGCCCGGCAGCTTCCGACCCTTTGCCACACTCACGATACCACTCCTTACTTTTCACACGTCTTGTCCTTCGCCATTCCTTTGAAACCAGTATACAAGGCGTGCTCTTGATTTTCTGTCGCATCGTGATGGTGGAATGTGGAAAAAAATTTACTTTCCTTTTCTATTGAAAAGTTCCCGCTTAGACAGGACTGTTTTTTTCAATGAACGTGTTTTATTTTATCCGTGCTTTGTGACGGTTATCTGAATTTTTTCTGAAAGTTGCCTGCAAAACGTGGGATCCGCCGTGTCCCGCTTGAAAAGATCGGCTCCGTGTGATAAGATGAAAACAAATTTCGATTCTATTCTCAGACAGGAGGTCTGTTATGATGCTGAAACGATGCATTTCTCTTTTGCTGGCCCTCTGCCTTGCCGCTGCCGTATGCGGCTGCTCCAGCGGAACGGACACATCCTCCGCACCGGAAGCTTCCTCTGCGGACACCGCTTCCTCCGCTGTGGTTTCCACGGAAACGGTCTCCTCCGGCGATCCGGAATCCGCGCAGGACGCGGCGCAGGAGCCATCCTCCGCACCGGCTGTGGAAGCTTCGGAAGCAGCGGACGGCGCACAAGCCAAAAGCGGAAGCGCCGCGGAGGATGCCGAAACCAGGACCGCCACGCTGTATATCGGGATGGACGGGCAGTTTCAGGAATATCCCGTGGAATACAGCGGGGAGCTGACTCCCCTTTTCCTTGTCGCCCAGATCAGCGAGCTGACGGGCTGGAACCTCGATCTGGCGGACGAAATCACCTCCGGCAAGGGCGGCATGACCGTCTCCTTCGCGGAAACCTCGTCCCTTGTCTCCGGGCCGCCGGAAACGCAGAACCCGGACTTCTTCGTCTATGACTCCCACCAGCTTGTGCGCACGATTCTCGATTCCGTGCAGCACACGCTGCAATATAATTTTGTCGATCCCTCGCTGGGAGATCCGTCTTCTCTGGATATCTATTTCAACCTGGACGGCGAAGCCATTGTGATCCCGGACGGCGGGGAAACCATCGATCCCTACGCACCCTACGAGCCCCAGACAGAAGGCTGACCGGCCCTCCCGCCGCGGGCGTTTTCATTCTATTTTCAGGAGGTTCTTTTCTATGGAATACAAATTTTCCGACCGCGTTCTCACGCTGAAACCGTCCGCCATCCGCGAGATCTTCAAATACGCGGCCGATCCCTCCGTCGTCTCCCTCTCCGCCGGAAACCCCTCCCCGGAGGCCTTCCCCGTCAAGGAGATCGCGGAAATTTCCGCCCGCATCTTTGCCGAGCGCCCGATCGACGCGCTGCAATACAGCTTTACGGAGGGTTATCCCGCTCTGCGCGACACGATCGCCGCATACATGAAAGACCGGCACAACGTGGGCCGTTCCTTTGACGGCGTGCTGATCACCTCCGGCGCGCAGCAGGTGATGGATCTGCTCACCAAGTCGCTGTGCAACGAGGGTGATGTGGTGATCTGCGAAGCGCCAAGCTTCATCGGATCCCTCAACACGTTCCGCTCCTACCGCGCCCGCCTGCGCGGCGTCCCGATGGAGCCCGACGGAATGAACATGAACGAGCTTGAGCGCGCCCTCAAGGAGGAACCCCGCGCCCGCTTCATCTACACCATCCCGAACTTCCAGAACCCCTCCGGCATCACCATGAACTGGGAGAAGCGTCAGGCCATGTACGCCCTGGCGAAAAAATACGGTGTGCTGATTCTGGAGGATAATCCCTACGGCGATCTGCGCTTCTCGGGCGAGCATGTGCCGCCTGTTAAGAGCCTGGACGAGGACGGTCTTGTGGTTTACTGCGGATCCTTCTCCAAGGTGGTTTCCCCCGGCATGCGCGTCGGCTACGCGATCGCTCCGCAGGAGCTTTTGCAGAAGATGGTCGTCTGCAAGCAGGGCGAGGATGTGCACACCAACATCTGGAGCCAGATGATCTGCCAGGAGCTGATGACGAAATACGACTTTGACGCCCACCTGGATCGCCTGCGCGCCATTTACCGCGAGAAATCAGCCTTTACCATGAAGCTGCTGGACGAACACCTGGTCCCGCACGGCGTCACCTACCTGCCGATCGAGGGCGGCCTGTTCCTGTGGTGCACCCTGCCGGACGGCGTGGATATGCCCGCCTTCTGCAAGGAAGCCGTGCTGCGCAAGGTCTGCGTGGTGCCGGGGAACGCTTTCCTCACGGACGAAAACGAGCCGTGCCAGAGCTTCCGTATCAACTACTCGACCCCGACGAACGAGCAGCTCGAAAAAGGGATCCGCATCCTGGGCGAGCTGGCCGCGGAGGTCTGCCGCTGAACGCTTTTCCTTGCTTGACAAGGCATGGCGGGCGGTATACAATAAACAGACAGGAATCACACAAAAAACCGCGGATCGTGGGTAAGTAAGCGCGCGGCAGCCGCCGCACAGAGAGCCGGAGGAGCTGAAAACCGGCCGGGGCGCGCACGCTGAATGGACACGGGAGGGCGGGGGCGAACAGGCGCGGCCTCATTAGCCTCCGACGGGTATTCCCCCCGTTACGGGGAAGCCGCCGCCTCACAGAGGCGCGGCGCTGAGTGGGCGGAGCTTTCCGCCAAACCGGGTGGTACCGCAGAAGCAAGGCGCTTCTGTCCCAGTTACAGGGACAGAAGCGCCTTTTCGTTTTATTTCTTGCATTGGAGGAGGATTTTCCATGGAAACCGAACGCAAACAGGTTATTTTCAGCGCGATTCAGCCCAGCGGCACCATTACGCTGGGAAATTATCTCGGCGCATTGAAGAATTGGGTCGCTTTGCAGGACGATTACGACTGCATTTTCTCTCTCGCGGATCTGCACACCATCACGGTGCGGCAGGATCCCGCGAAGTTCCGCAAAAACGCATTGGAGGCCTATGCTCTTCTGCTGGCCTGCGGGATCGATCCCAAAAAGAGCATCTTTTTCATCCAGAGCCACGTTTCCGCGCATGCTGAGCTGGCCTGGGTGCTCAACTGCTACACCCAGTTCGGCGAGCTCTCCCGCATGACGCAGTTTAAGGACAAATCCGCCAAGCACGCCGACAACATCAACGCCGGCCTGTTCGCCTATCCGAGCCTGATGGCCGCCGATATCCTGCTTTACCAGGCGGATCTCGTCCCTGTGGGCGCGGACCAGAAGCAGCATCTGGAGCTGACCCGCAACGTCGCCGAACGCTTCAACGCGGCCTACTCCCCCACCTTCACCGTGCCGGACGGCTACATCCCGAAGCAGGGAGCACGCGTCATGAGCCTTCAGGATCCGACCTCGAAGATGAGCAAATCCGACGAGAACGCCAACGGCTTCATTGCCATGCTCGATTCTCCCGACGTCATCATGAAGAAATTCAAGCGCGCTGTCACGGACAGCGACGCCTGCGTGCGCTATGCCGAGGGCAAGGACGGCGTGAACAACCTCATGGGCATTTACGCCTGCGTCACCGGCAAGACGATGGAGGAGATCGAGCACGAATTTGAAGGACGCGGCTACGGCGATTTCAAAACCGCCGTCGGCGAGGCCGTTGTGGAGCACCTGCGCCCCATCCAGGAGCGTTTTTCGCAGTATATCGCGGACAAAGCCTATCTCGAAGAATGCTACCGCGACGGCGCGGCCCGCGCGGCGCGCATCGCAAACCGCACCCTTGCAAAGGTGATGAAAAAGATCGGATTCCTCCCCGGCTGAGCAGAGGAAAAACAGGCGGAAAAGTACACAGCGAAACGGCACAAAGCGGGAAGCTCCCCGAATGAAAGGAGAAAAATCATGGCGTTATCTCTTGATGAGCGTCTGGTGCAGGTAGTTCCCAGCGAACGGCAGCTTCGCCACCAGAGCATGGAATTTTACGGCTTTATCCATTTTACCGTGAACACCTTCACCGACCGGGAATGGGGCGAGGGGACGGAGGATCCCCGCGTTTTTAACCCCACCGATCTCGACGCCGCACAGTGGGCGCGCGCGGCGAAGGAGGGCGGCATGACGGGATTGATCCTGACCTGCAAGCACCACGACGGCTTCTGCCTGTGGCCCAGCCGCTACACCGATCACTCCGTCGCGTCCAGCCCCTTCCGGGACGGCAAGGGAGACGTGGTGCGCGAGCTCTCCGACGCCTGCCGCCGGGAAGGGCTGGCCTTCGGCGTTTACCTTTCCCCCTGGGACCGCAACTGCCCGCTGTATGGAACCGGGCGCGAGTACGATGACTATTTCATCGGCCAGCTCGAGGAGCTTCTGACGGGCTACGGTGAGATCTTCTGCGTATGGTTCGACGGAGCCTGCGGCGAAGGGCCGAACGGCAAAAAACAGCAATACGACTGGGAACGCTACTATGAAACCATCCGCCGTCTCCAGCCGAACGCCTGTATCTCCGTGTGCGGGCCGGACGTGCGCTGGTGCGGCAACGAAGCGGGGCACACGCGCCCCTCTGAGTGGAGCGTGGTGCCCCTGCGCATGCGCAATACGGAAAAGATCGCCCGCGACAGCCAGCAGCAGGACGACGAAGCCTTCCGGGAGCGCAGCATCACCGCAAGCGATCTGGATCTGGGCAGCCGCGAAGCGCTGCAAAACGAAACCGAGCTGATCTGGTATCCCGCCGAAGTCAACACCTCCATCCGTCCCGGCTGGTTCTACCACGCAAAAGAGGACGGCGAGGTCAAGCCGCTGGAAAAGCTGATCGAAATCTACGAAAACTCCGTGGGAGGCAACGCCACCTTCCTGCTGAACCTTCCGCCGGACACGCGCGGCAGAATTCATGAAAACGACGCGGCCCGCCTGCGGGAATTCGGCGCATACCTGCGAAACGCCTACGCCGTCAACCGGCTCGCGGACTCATCCCTCTCCGCCGACGTCTGCCGTCCCGGCTCCTCCCCGGAGCATGTGCGCGGGGACTCGCTGGAAAGCTGGTTCTCCACGCCGGACGGCGTGACCGAATGCAGCATCACCATGCGCTGGAAGGAGCCGATCCCGGTCAGCCGCGTGGTCATCAAGGAAAACATCCGCCTGAGCCAGCGCATCGAGCGGTTTGAGCTGCTGGCCCGCACCAAGGACGGCCTTACGCCCGTCTATCAGGGAACGGTGGTGGGCTACAAGCGCATCGCCGCCTTCCCCACTGTGGAGACGGACGAGCTTGTCCTGCACATTCTCGATGCTCGCGTCTGCCCCACGATCGCTTTTGTGGGCGTTTACTGAATCCCCATCTGCAAAAAGGAAGCGCGCTCCCGTCGTCAAACGGGAAGCGCGCTTCCTTTTCTCTGCCCTTATGTCCGTGTGCGGATTTCCGTCTCCAGCACAGCGCTGCCGGGCGTAAGCCGGTACCGAATGGCCGGGATCTCGCTGTTCGGGTACAGAACGTTGGTATTCGGATCCGCCCCCACCAGACAGCCTTCCCCCGCTCCATGCACCGAGCAGAAGGAACCTTCATTTTCCACCAAAGCGCTGTTTTCCTTTACCTCCGTGCGGAAGCCGGGCACAAACTTCCGCACCGCGAAGCCGCAGTATTATTACCGGCTCGGCCTGTGGTCGGAGACTCCCGCCGTCGCCCTTGTGACGGCTCGCCGTTCTGACGCTCGAAGCCAAGGCGTAACCGTCGGAACAAAAATTCCCCAACAAAACAAGAAAAGACGCTTTCCCGGCTGGTTTCAGCCAGGGAAAGCGCCTTTTTTCACAGAAACAACCAATCTGTTTCCAGTTCCACGGGATGCAGCAGCTTGGAAGGATTAACCTTCTCGCCGTGAAAATCACTGCCCGCGCTGACGTGCAGATTATACCGCCGCGCAAGGTCAAGGTAGTCCCGCACCATGTCGGGAGTGTGCTCCGGG
>OERR01000249.1_pt1 | contig 13280 bp, 10 predicted proteins | sample 1540051 | NCBI WGS metagenome assembly OERR01 (sample SAMEA3891884, study PRJEB23780) | metagenome | biome: terrestrial biome; feature: animal house; material: Caecal content | place: Italy | collected 2015-05-05 | reverse complement strand
GCTATAGAAGTCTTAAAAAAATTGTAAGAAAATACCCGTTAAATTACATAGTATTTATTTCCCAGATGCGATATAATAAAATTGGGGAAAGGAGAAAGAAAATATGTGGCTGTTTCATATTAGTATCATAAAAACAATAAAATAATGGAACTAAGAAGACATAGTAAATAAGTTAAGGAGGATTTTTGAGGATTTTAATGAGGAAATTCGGGTTTGTACTTATACTATCAATCTGTCTGATATTGAGCGGATGTTTCTTTCATCAAGAAAAAGATATTGGAGATATTCGTACAACTTCCAGCGTAGAGTCAAGCAGCAGTGATTGGATGACAACGCTGCAATCAGATAATTCTTTAATAAATATTATTTGTTCCAGGCAAGATGTATTAGGAAATATTGATATAAATACTGCTCAGATTTTATCAACTGATTCTAGAATCGGTTTGAGTGCGGCTATTATGAAGTTTACCAATCCAGAAGGAAAAGAAGCACTCGCAAGTGCAGTTATAAAAAGTGACCAAGTTATTAGTATAGAAGTATCAGAAATCGGAGAGGAAGCTTTTTTAAATTACAAAACGATGGGCAGCGATGAAGAACAAGGGGATTTTACCTTATATTCGGGAGTAGTTCGGGATGACAAAGTGACAAATATTAATTTTATTTATGAAAATGGAACAATCGTTACTACAAAATTACAGAAAAATGGAAGTTATTGTTACCTGGTTGTAAAAAAAGAGATGAATAATAGTGATATTATAAAAATACAAGAAATGGATGATGCAGGAAATATTATTTATACAGTGAATGAAGAGATAGAAATAGAAGAAACGACAAGTTATATGGTAAAAGCAGATGTTCAGCAACAGCAGACAGGACGGGCGATGACGTCCATTGCAAATTATTATAAGATGATGTATCAGGCATATTATAATGGGGATGTTCAAGAAAGTATGTTTGCAAATTCTTTGGATATGACCCAGGTGCAAAATAAAAATAAAATAACTGCTATGAGAAAATTAAATATGAATTGGAATTATTTTCGTTCTTTGTATCCTGATTACGCTCCAGCAAGTTCGATTATTGCATTGCATTTAGAAAGCTGTTTGGAACAAGGAGATGGAAACTATAAAGTAGTTGTGCAGATCAAAGCAAATGCAGGTCCCGCAGATTATTCACCAGAAGATTATTTAATAGGAGTGGAGCAAATGGATATGAATCAGAACCAATATACGATTCCTCCATTTGTTTCTGTAGGAGAGAATACATTTATATTGACCGATCAGGGAGGGAATTTTTTGATTCAAAAGCATATTTATGATGGACAAAAAGATTTTGAAGGGTTGGAGACAGTAGAAATAGTTTTTGACCCAGCAGCATATCAAGCAGTTTTAGAAGAAAAAGGATGGGGATTAAAGTAACTCTGGACATATAAAAAAAACTAAAAAATTTCCTATAAAACTATAATAATTGATACTGACGGAATTACAGGAACATGGTATGATGAAAAAAACAATCAATTATGGAGGATTTGATTATGTTTGGGAAGCTATTGTCTTATAGGCAGCAAGGATCGAAGGTAGATTTACTATTTGAAAACCAAAAGATGGTAATAGAAGCATTTCAGGAGCAGATTTTAAACATTTTTGTTCCATTACAATCAAAGGAACATAATTCCAAAGCAGTTAACTTTGCCAATAAGGCAGAAGTCAATTTGAAAGTTTGCTGGGAGGATGAATCAGTTGTAATTCAGACGTCTGAGATTACGGCAAAGATATATCATGAAGGGAAAGTGGATATTTATAATAAAGAGGGAGTTTGCTGCTGCCGTGATTATCGCTGGAGTCGAGTACCAGCTCCTTGTATGAGCCAGGAAACGAAAAAACTGCTGGAAAGTGAAGGACATAAGGTAGAGGATGAAGGTGTTTCTCACAAGATTGAAGTAGTGAAGGCAATGGAAGGAGATGAACTGTTTTACGGATTAGGAGATAAGACAGGATTTTTGAATAAACGTCACTATGTTTATGAAATGTGGAATACGGATAATCCAGATCCTCAGGTAGATAATTTTAAAGTTCTTTATAAAACGATTCCATTTTTTATGACAAAAAGAAATGACTGTGTATATGGGTTATTTTTTGATAACACATATCGTTCTGTTTTCAATATGGGTAAGGAAAGCGAACATTATTTCTACTATGGAGTTGACGAAGGAAACCTGGATTACTATTATATTGCAGGAGATTGTTTGTTAGAGGTACTTACCAATTATGGAAAATTAACGGGAACGGTTCCAGTACCGCAGCTTTGGACATTAGGATATCATCAGTCAAGATGGGGATATGAATGGGAAAGCGAAGTCCGTGATGTTGCGAAAAAACTCAGAGAATGCCATATTCCATGTGATACGATTCATTTAGATATTGACTATATGGACAACTTTAAAGTATTTACATGGAATCAGGAACGATACGAAGATCCGAAACAAATGATAATGGACTTATCCGAAGATGGATTTAAAATTGTAACAATCATTGATCCAGGGGTAAAATTGCAGGAAGGATATGAAGTCTATGATACAGGTATCCAAAATGGATATTTTGTTCGAGACAAAGAAGGAAGTGTTTATGATAATTGGGTTTGGCCAGGCAGTTCCGTATTTCCAGATTTCGGAAATCCAGATGTAAGAAAATGGTGGGCAGGAAACCAGAAATTTTTAGTAGATATGGGAGTGCGTGGAGTATGGAATGACATGAATGAACCAGCAAGCTTCCATGGAGAAATCCCAACGGATGTAGTGTTTACCGATGAAGGACGAGTAACGAATCATGCAGAAATGCATAATGTATATGGACATCTGATGGCAAAAGCTACTTATGAAGGTTTGAAGCATTATGATAAACGTCGCCCATTTATTATTACACGTGCCTGCTATAGTGGAACACAGAAGTATTCTACAGCATGGACGGGAGATAATCATAGCATTTGGTGTCATCTCCAAATGGCGATTCCTCAGCTTTGTAATTTAGGAATGAGTGGAATGCCTTATGTTGGCACAGATGTTGGTGGATTTGGGTCCGATACAACACCAGAACTTTTGACTCGCTGGGTACAGGTTGGATGTTTTTCTCCATTGTTTAGAAATCATACAGCAAAAGGAACTCGTTTCCAGGAACCTTGGGCATTTGGAAATGAAACTTTGGATATTTATCGCAAATATGTAAAACTGCGTTATAAATTACTGCCATATTTTTATGATTTATTCTATGAAGCAGAACAAAGAGGGCTGCCAATTATGCGTCCACTTGTACTACATTATGAAGACGATGCAAATGTTCAAAATTTAAACGATCAGTTTATGGTTGGAGAACAAATCATCGTGGCACCTGTCGTAAATCAAGGTCAAACTATGCGGATGGTTTACTTACCAGAAGGAATATGGTATGATTATTGGACGAGAGAAGAGAGAAATGGGGGTTATTTCTTAAAAGAAGCTCCATTGGATACTTGTCCGATTTACATAAAAGCAGGAAGTATTATTCCGAACTTCCCAGATATGGAATATGTAGGACAAAAAGATGTGAAGCAGTTGACTTTGGATGTATTGGAAGGAGAGGGAAGTTATATTCATTATCAAGATGACGGAGAGAGTTTTGCTTACCGAGAGGGAGAATATAACCAGTATCAATTCACGGTTCATGCAGACGGAAGATTCCGTATTGAACTGCTGCATCATGGTTATGAGCCGATTTATGAAAGTTTCCGTATTCTGTATAAGGATAAAGAAATAGAAGTTCCATTTTGTGGGGAAGAAATCAAAATGAACCTTTAAAAAATAGGAGGGAATTCTCAGTAACTTCCTGCTGAGAGTTCCCTTTTGCTATTTCATAGGAAATACTATTTTAAAAAGTAAAGATGCTATGATGAAAAATTGAAAGAATAATTGGAAAATATAGAATAGAAAGGTTGGGATTCGTTGATGAAATTATATGTAAGAGAGGCAGGAAGCGGGGAAGCACTTGTATTATTGCATGGAAATGGAGAAAACTCGTCTTATTTTGAATATCAAATTCCATATTTTTCGCAACATTATCATGTGATTGCAGTGGATACGAGAGGGCATGGAAAATCACCGAGAGGGACAAAACCATTTACATTAATTCAGTTTGCAAAAGATTTAAAGCAGCTTTTAGACCAAATGGGACTGAAAAAAGTAAATTTGCTTGGTTTTAGTGATGGAGGTAATATTGCTTTGATTTTTGCAATTGTTTATCCAAGTTATGTCAATAAGCTGATTGTAAATGGAGCAAATATTTTTCCAAATGGTATGAAGAAAAAAGTAGAATTCTCTATATTTAAGCGATATTATATGCTGATTTTCTGTCCAAAAAAGACGGCGAAACTTCGGCATGAAAAAGAGCTTGTCGCACTTATGACAAAAGAACCGAGATTAAAGTGGACGGATCTTTGGAGAATTAAAGCCCCGACACTTGTAATTGTAGGAGATCGGGATTTAATTTCGGAACGGCATACAAGAAAGATTGCAGAGTGGATTCCAGACAGCAAGTTAGTAATTCTGGCGGGAGGTCATTCGGTAGCGAGAGAAAATTGGAAGAAGTTTAATCTTCAAGTAGAGCATTTCTTATCGGAACCACATAAGATTCTACAATAAAAGAAATAAAAAACTGATTTGTGCCATTAGAGTGTGGAGTTAGGAGGAAACGTGCAAAGAAAAAAATTATATCGTTTCATGCAAAGAATGGCTGCTGTTTGGATTCTTCTGTCCATCCTTCCTGTCAATGCAGGTAAAAATGAAACAGCAGCCTCAGATGCAATGTATCAAAATCTAAGTTATATTCAAGAACAGTTTTCTGACAGACAAGTTGGTACACAGGCAAACCGTGCAGCTGCACAGTGGCTTGTTCAGGAATTGGAGTCGGTTGGATATTCTGTGAAAGAAGAGTCATTTGAGCAAAATGGATATACGTTTTATAATTATTTTGTAATGAAGCCAGGACAGAGTAAAAAAACACTCTATGTAGGAGCGCATTATGACAGTGTCAATACATATGGAATTGATGACAACGGTTCTGGACTCTGTGTAGTTTTGGAATTGGCAAAGCGATTTTATTCCATATCCACTCCATATACGATTCAGTTTTGCTTTTTTGATGGAGAGGAAAGTTTTAAAACGAAACTGGGGTATGCGGGAAGCTGTAACTTTTGCAATACCCATATAGAACGAAAAAAAGATGCAGTTGCCTACATTAATATTGACAGCATTGCAGCGGGGGATGAATTGTTTGTCTATGGAGGAGCATGGGAAAATGGCGGTTTAACTAGAACTGGAATGTATCAATGGGCAAGAAGAGTGGCATTTCAAAATGGAATTGAGTTAAAATGCCTTCCAGAAGAAGTTGCCAATCCGAATGCAAGCGAGGCAGTGACAGGATTTCGCTCTCCAGCTCGAGAAACAGGCAGCGATCATCATTATTTTAATTCTGTATGGAAAATTCCGTATATTTATATTGAAGCAAATCGCTGGTGTGAAGAAGATGGCAGCGGCGGTAACGAAAAAACGAATCAGACTTGCCATTATCAGACAAGTGAGAAACAATTGGAAAAAACGGGGGGTCAGATTATGCATACAGAATGGGATGATTTGGATAAAATAGAAACATTATTTCCAGGACGTACAAAGCAGCATATGAAAGATGTCTATACGATTGTAGCAGAGCTGCTGAAAAATGAAAAACAGGGAGGCAGAGCAGATTGTATTTTCAATATGGAAGTACCGAAATGGAGTATTTAAAGAAGAAAGATCCAAAACTGAAAGAAGTAATTGAAAAAATCGGTTTCATAAAGAAAGAAGTAGATACCGATTTATTTTCCGCAGTTGTCCATCATATCGTTGGACAGCAAATTTCTATGAAGGCACAAAAAGCGATTTGGAAAAGAGTATGCGATGGATTGGGCAAAGTAACTGCTGCGTCTGTCTTAGAGGCTGGAATAGAGGGAATGCAGTCATTTGGTTTGAGTCTGCGTAAAGCAGAATATAGTTTGGATTTTGCTAGAAAGGTTCAGGTTGGAGAATTTGACTTAGAGGAAGTATGGGAAAAAGAGGATCAAGAAGCCATTCAGGCTCTAACCTCTTTAAAAGGAATTGGAGTATGGACGGCAGAAATGATTCTCCTTTTTTGTATGGAACGTCCGAATGTATTTAGTTATGATGATCTGGCAATTCAGCGAGGATTGCGTATGGTTTACCATCATCGCCAAATTGATAAGAAAAAGTTTGAGAAATACCGCAGAAGATTCAGTCCATATTGTAGTGTGGCAAGTTTATATTTATGGGAGGTTGCTGGTGGTGCAATAGAAGGAATGAAAGATTATGCACCCAAGAAAGAAACGAAAACTTCCCACAAAAAATCCCAATGAGTGAATCAGAGGGATTTTTTGGAGTTTGAGGTTAAAATAATTAATGAGAAGGAAAGAGAAATTGGATGACTTGTTCCATTTTTTCGTTCATTCCAATGGTATCATTTGTATTTAAAGAATAGAGGACGAGCCAATCGTAAGCATTTCTAGGGTCTAATTCATTCATTCCACATTCATTTAAAATAAGATTGATTCTCCACCAGTGTTCATCCAAACGTTGTTCATCGGTTAAATATTCTTCATCTAATTCATCATAATCATCATTCAAAACTCCCTCTGTTACAATGTATAAAAGTAATAATAGTTTACGACTAACATCCTTTTTGTGATTTAAAATATTAGTCAGAGAAGTAGCATTTGGCCAATCAGCTTTGAGCATTTTTTGGATGAGGGAATAGTTGGAGCGTTTTTTGCCAACTGGCATATGCAGCGTTAAATAATCATCCATAACTCGTTCAATGGAATATTCTTCCACTTTGAAATCAGAAGAAGCTGGATCAAAAGAAGGGTAAGGATTTTTTAAACATTCAAAACTTTTAATAAAATAGTCATATGCCCGTAAATGTAAAACACCAAAATTAGTGAGATTATTTTTAAATTCCTGAATAAAGGTTTCGTCATCTTGAATATTGGAAAAATGATCCATAATGGTTTGCGTTCGCACAGATTCAAAGCCTGCGTCAGGCAGTTTTTTTAGTGGAGGAATTGGAGGAAGCTGGTTTATAAAATCCAATGCTTCCAAATAATTTCGTCCTATTCTAAGACAGTAAGAAAAGGCGAGTTCTCTTGGCTCTCGATAATGAATTCCATAATCAGAAATAAAACCAAGCAAATAGGATGTTTGGGATTCTGAAAGATTTAGAGCAAATCCGATAATAAAAATATCTTCTCGATTTTGAGGAACTGTTTTTTTATTAGTCCAATTTCGAAGATTTCGAGAGATAGAAGCAGAAGAAAGAGCGGGTTTTGCTTCTGTAAATGCATGGAGAAGCCGCTCCATTAAGTCATTGCCAGAATACATCTTAGTAAGAGTTGGATAAAATTCACGGATTTGAAGTCTAGACTGCAAGTATTCTGAAGCATGGAAACTTGTCGTAGCAGGGTTGGATAACTGCTCGAATGCCTGATAAGATAAATCGGTTAAATCAATTCTCATAATAACCTCCTAAATAATTCTTTTTTCTTTTGTTTTCCATAACGTATAGAGTAAATGTATTTGTTTATCAAATCGTTGATTTGAGTTGTTATAATTCATTATAACATGTTAATTTAGAAAGTACAATTTTACAAAAAAATTATGGAATGAACTTAAAAATCTGGTTAAATTATGCCATTTGACGGTAATTAGATGAAGCTTTATATCGAGAGATTTGATATAATAAATGTAGGATAAAAGAAAGGGGAGAGGAATGAGAGAGAATCGAACAACATTAGAAATTGGTGCAAAGATAAAATTAGGAGAAAATCAATATGAAGTCTTGGGAATTGTAGGAGCAGGTTCCAATGCGATCGTGTATCATGCACAATATCCAGATCAAATGCAGTCTGATTGCAATCATCAAGTTTTAATTAAGGAATTGTTTCCGTATACAACAGATGGAAGTATTTATCGAGCAGAAGGAGGAGAACAGATTGTTGTAGAAGAAAGGGGAAAAGAATACTTTCAGTTACACAAAAGTAGTTTCTATATTGGAAATAAAACTCATATGGCTCATTTATGGGAAAATCCAGAAGCAGCAGGGGGAAATATTAATTCTTATGAAAAAAATGGAACGCTCTATTCGGTTTATAGTTATGATGGAGGAATTTCGTTAGAACAATATTTAGAAAAAAACAAAAAAATAGATTTAGAACAGAGTTGTGCAATGATTCAAAACCTGTTAGATGTTCTGGCGACGTTCCATAATAGTGGAGTTTTGCATTTAGATATCAGCCCCGATAATATTTTATTGCTGCCATTATTGAAGGGAAAAAAGGAAATTCAGAGAAGAATTCTATTAATTGATTATAATAGTAGTTGGAATAGAACTTATGTAGATTTGGAAGGAATGTATTCTGGAACAAAGAGAGGATATTCCGCTCCAGAAATAATGTTAAAGAAAGTAAACTTTATTTGTCCAGCTACCGATCTGTTTTCCGTTTGTGCAGTTTTTTATCAGATGATAACAGGAAAACGATTGACAGAGGAAGAGATACAAAACAGAAAACTGAGGCAGTTTCAAATAGAACGTTGTTCCGTAACGTGGCTGTCCAGTGTGAAATGGAAGGTTCTAGAAATTATTACAAAAGGATTATGGCTGACTCCCAATATGCGGTATCAAACGACCGAGGAACTCAAGGAGGCATTAATAGATTTGCAAGACCGTATTCAAAGAAGAGGAGTTAGCAAATCCGTTCTTTGGGAGATTAGTAAGAGGCAATGTACTGCATATGAAAAAACAAGAAGGACATCTTTGTATCAGAGCGAAGCGGTCATTCAGTGGGATGGAAAAAACCAATTAACCGAGGCAGAGTTTTGGAATAAAGTCTATACAGAACGAAAGAGCGTCTTACTCACAGGTTCGGGAGGAGTTGGAAAAACAACGCTACTCTTTCGATATTGGAAGAAAATGACGAATCAGTATTTTGAAAAGCAGCCAGTTGTTTGGTATCTTCCGCTGCTGCGTTATCAAAACTGGAAAAATAAAAAGAATTCTAATGATTCCCAGCAGAAAGTTTCGTTTCTGCGTGGCTGTCTGTTAGAAGAAATCAAAACAAATGATCAGGTACATAGCATAGAAGATGCGGTATGGGTACTAAATCAATTAATGGATCAAGAAAATCAGCTAATTCTTTTGCTGGATGGATTGAATGAAGTTTCTATATCGAAAACGGAACTTTTAAAGGAAATTCATGAGTTATCCCAAAAACAAGGAGTTCAGATTGTATTAACAGAACGGGTTAATACCGTTACAAAGCTTGGAATTCAATCATTGATTCCATGTGAAATCCAGCCGCTGGGGGAACGGCAGGTAAGAGAAATTTTACAAGAACAGGAGATTTTATATCCATTGGAATCTGCGATGCAACAATTACTGAAAAATCAGATGATGATGGAACTGTATATTGAAGTAAAAAAATCTTCCATAGAGATGGAATTAGAAAAAGAGATTACTCCAAATACAACATCAGCGTTATTTTCGCAGTATTATAAAACAATGTGTCAAAAAATTGAAAAAACGATGGTAGGTATGGAGAATCAAATTCTTTGTACCGAATATGCATTGGAACATACCTTACCAATGATTGCGGTAGAGATGAAACGGAAAAAAGAGAGGGTACTTTCTTATGAGGAAATGATTCTGCTATTAGAAGAAAATTATAAGAATTTAAAGAAGAAAACATTTTTACTGGCGTTTCCCAAATATCTTGGAACAAGTACATATATATTACAGGAAATGGAAACGGTACAAGCATGGTACCAGTTTGCTGTGAATGAGATTCTAATTGGAAAATTAAAGTGGCTGCTTCCTTTAGATGGAGGATATACGATTTTTCATCAAGATTTTGAAGTGTATTTGGCTTATCGGGGAGAACTTCAAAAAAAGCAATGGAATGTATGGAAGAAAAAAGCAGTAAGAAAAAAAACTATAGCAATAGCCTTAATTACGTTGGTTTTAACCGTTGGAGGGATTCATGTATGGATGCAGCATTCCTATCCGTTTTTTCAAAGAGATAAAACAAAAGTTCAGAATAGTGTGGAAAATATCGCAGGGATTCTTGGAAAGACGTACAGCATGATACAGTCACAATATCAAATATTGAAAAAGATTAGTCCTTCTTTATTGGACGGAATACAGTCACAGTATGATATTTTAGAACAAGAGTATCAAAGATTGGAGCAGCAGGCAGAACTGTATGCGTCGATAACGATGAATGATTCAACTTACTTAACATTAATTGAGGATTTAAGACTTTCGATCCCTCAAAAGGAAGCAGAAGAATTATATACCAGTGCACAGCTTCAATGCCAATTTATGCAAGAACATATGAGCAATCTTATGAATCGGTTAAATCCAGAGAAACAATATGAACGAGAGAAAAAAGAAAAAGCAATTTCTGCTTACGAGCAATATTTGGAAGCGTATTGTAATTGGATGAATCAAAGAATTGCGTTTGTAATGGAGGCTTATCCAGAACGGTATCGAGAACTTCTTTATCAAACATTATATACTTCTCCATATTTTTCTGCAATACAGGGAAAATCTGAGCAAGAATTAAAAAATGGAATAGAAGAAACCGAAAGAGAGTTAGCAAATCAGGAAAGAAATCTTAGTTTAAATGGTTTATAATAAGGGAGGCACTTATGATAAAGAGAAAAAAGACTGCAATTAGCATTGTTTTGGCAGTAAGTATTTTATCTGGATGTAGTGGGGAAAATACGATCGTGCAGCAGCAAAATATAGAAACCATGACAGAAAAATTGGAAGAAGAATTCTATGCAATGGCAGAAGAATTTCAACAGCTCTATGATCCATGTGACCAGATGGCAGAGGTATACAATCATGCATTGGATATACTATGTACTTATATAGAAGATGGAGGGGAAGAAGCCAGAAAAAAAGCATTAAATGAGATAAAAGAATTGATGAAAACGATGCAAAACCAAAATCTTCCAGACTATGTTATGAGTGAAGAAGTGCAATCATTCTTAAAAAAAAGAGGAATTCCAGAAAGTGAATTTCTGGCAATTGCACAGAAAAGAGTAACCGATCAGCAGGAATATCTTCAACAAATGGAGAGTTATGAACAAAACTTATCGGAATTTATTGTAAATATCGGAGTTATTCCAATGACATTAAAAATAAGTGTAGATTATCAAAAGGAAATACAGGAATGTGAGCGAATGTGGATGTCCTACGCAGCAAATGAAGTATTTCTTTCCTTGAAAGAAGAAGAACTAGATTATATGAAAAAGAATGTATTTTCTAATTGGAAATTTTATTGTCCAGAAGAAATGGTATGGCAGGATAAGGCATCCTATGCATTGCAAAAACAGGAAGAGTATTGGAACAAAGAAATGGAATTACTAAATCAGATGACGGAAGAGGTAGGTGAATTAGTGAATCCAGAATATGGAGAAGAATATGGATATGTAGTTGATGCGGACGCAAATGTAATGATTCTTCGATATATAGGAGAAAATACGGAAACAGAAATTCCAGAAGTAATGCAAAACTATCCTGTTACAGCGATTCATTCAGGAGCATTTGGAAATACAAATATAAAAGAAATTTTTATTCCAGATACCGTGCAAACATTTGGAGCAGATATTTTTATAGGATGCCCAGAGGTTACGATATATGGAGAAAAAGGAAGTGCGGTGGAAAAGTATGCAGAATTGGAAGGAATTCCATTTCAAGTAAAAGAAAATAGACAGTAAATAAAAAATTCTCTACAAGATTTGATTCGAGCTTGTAGAGAATTTTTTTCATCAAGGTTGAAAAAACGGAGAGATAGGAGAGAAGTTGGAGGTTTTGCTGCTTGTGAAAAACGTTAGTAACGCTCGATTTGTTTTGCATGCGGAAATCACTTGCAGGATTTTCAAAAACGAAGGAATAAGCTATCACCATCCAATCGAAAAGGAGGTAAAGCTTATGTTTTTCTGGGAAATACTTAGCTGGTTAATAAACTGGTAATGAGAGGATATAAAAGCATACTGGAAAGGTGATTTGTTTCCAAGTATGTATTTAAAACAAAACAATCATTCCCTCGCTTCAGATATCTGAAGCGAGAAGATACTAGATTGATAAAGTAAACTGTGTTTTATAAGAAAACGACAAAATAAATTTTAATGATATTCAGTTTAAATAAGCAATTTGAATTTGCGTATGATGAATATCATCATCTAAAAATTGAATTTGCCCATGTAACGTTTCGACCAGTCGAGTAAGTAAAAATTCTTTCAAAGATAAAAGGAAACGATTGGTAAAATCAAATGGAATTTCAGAGTTAGATTGTATACAACCTGTGGATACAATAATATAGTTCATTTGCTGTTGGATATTGAGATAACTAGTTATAGGAGCGTTCGTATTATCCTTGCAGCAACAAATAAGTATTTCATTGCATAAGATAAGTAAATAATAAAGCTGAAAATTTTTACGAAAGTTTATATCGGCTAAATGATTTTGTACTTCTAAAGAAGCGTTGAGTGGGTTCCATTGCTTTTTAAGATACAAAATAAGTTCATAGGCGGAAGACGTATTGGAAGAATGAAATAAATCTTGATAGTAGTTGCATTTTTGAATAATGTAATGAAGTATTATTTTATTCAAAAGTAAAATAGTGATTAAAAATAAGAGTGAAACAATTAGAATGATTATTGCTAATAATAGTTTACCAGTGGAACTAGTTGTATTTAAGCTTCCTAATGTAAAGATTATTCGGAACAATGTATAAAGTACAAAAAGTACGTAAAAAAAGTTTCTCGGTAACTGGAATCGGTATTTAAAAAACTTTTTTATTATAAAAATAGAAAAAATAGAAGAAATTTTAGGTCAGGAAAAACCTAATCAAAAAGAATTTATAAAGATACACAATGAAAGAATAGATAAATATATACCACAAAAAATAAAAGAATCTGGTAAAGTAGAAGATTTTATTATTCAATGTGTGGAAGAACATAACAAGAGAGAAAGATTAAAACAGGAAAGAAATGCTAGATAATGTGTGTGAACATATTTAACAATTATACAACTTTTATGTGTGAACACATTACAAAGTTTTCCCTTACAAACCCTTTCAAATACATACTATATTACAAACTAAAAGAATAATAATTTATTTAATTAATTTTATTTATA
>OERR01000248.1_pt1 | contig 13294 bp, 10 predicted proteins | sample 1540051 | NCBI WGS metagenome assembly OERR01 (sample SAMEA3891884, study PRJEB23780) | metagenome | biome: terrestrial biome; feature: animal house; material: Caecal content | place: Italy | collected 2015-05-05 | reverse complement strand
TTCGATGCACATGTCCCCGAAAAAAACGGATTTTAATTTATTTTCCCGCCCCCGGCGGGAAAACTCTGCCGAGGGCTTTGTGGATGATGCAAGAAAATATATTTTTCTTGCATATATGTGAGGCTTTTGACAGTCTGAGTCCGCCCCAGCACTCACAGGGGCACCGGGACGGACTGTGAATTTCATCAGTAGTAGAAGCCCTCCTGCTCCAGCAGCTGTACCAGTTCCAGGACCTGTATCCCATTCACATCAAAGGGGAGGGTGAAGGAAAACCCAAGTTCCGGTTCGTTGCAGGCAAGGAGATTCTCTTTGAGCTCCTCTATGGTCTGTCCGGGGTGATAGAAGTCAGCCAGGTAGTCCTCCACGCCGTAGGCTTCAAAGTCATATTCCGCAAACTTGTTAAAAGAATAGTTCAGAGCAGTGGAACGCCTTAGTTTTGTGGATACGGAAATGTGATCCGGTTGCACTTCAATATCGCAAAAGCCTTTCACCCCAATCACCGGAATAGGATAGGCTTCTCTTATTCAGGTTCCATCTTCGTTTTTGTGATAGTGACCACCATACCATCCTACTTCCAATTCAAAGACCCTGTGAAACAGGGCGTGGAATAGTTGCCCCGATCTTGTCTCTAATCGGTCATAGAAACGTTGCATCTCATGGAAAAGTTCCTGATTCATGTGACCACCTCACATAAGTATTGAGCACAGTATAGCACAGAAGAAAGGTTTGCGCCACAGAGCTGAAGCGGGACGGACATCCCCGATTACCGTGACCCACATCCTGACCCACACGGGGAAAGGAGCAGCTGGAACCAACGGACACAACAGTGCCGCCCACCACGGCCCTGTGGAGCAAAGTGGGCAGGAAAGGGCCGAAAAGCAGCCCATGAATGGCTCCCAGTCAGTTGGTAAGGATGAGGTCGGCAGTTCGAATCTGCCTAGCAGCTCCAAAAAGCCTTGAAAACTTCGGTTTTCAAGGATTTTTTGCTTCCAATAATGATATTTTGGTGTGGGGCAAAGAGTGCCGGACAGGAAGGTCATGATTCCTGTCCGGCTTTTTCTCTCTGCTTTACATCACTTGTGCCATAAAGCTGCCCATGGTGGCCGCTGCCAGTGTCCTTGAAAGCCGCTTAAATTGGGCAGAGCCGCCCTAGGTGGGGGAGAATATGGCCCTGCGCCGAAGAAGGGGACACAGAGGCTTACAGGGGCAATGGTTGGGTCATCGGCCTGTCCTGGGTGCCGGTTTGGGAAGGCAAACAAGAACGGCAAACCCATCTGCCCAAACAGACGGACGTATGGTAGGATACAACAGGATAGGAAAAACCGTATGAATGGGTATCGGCATGTCCTTATTTCATGGATTCCCCCGAAATTCTCCAGATAGGGGGTGTTTTTTGCGGGATGCTTGGGCTATACTCGTTCCATCAAATGAGAGGAGGGGACATTGTGAACCAAACCGGCATTGGCCATTTCATTGCCTTGAAACGAAAAGAGAAAAACCTGACTCAAGCGCAACTGGCCGAGCGTTTAGGCATTTCCAATAAGACGGTCTCTAAGTGGGAGAATGGAAGGTGTATGCCCGACTACAGCGTGATTCAGGCCTTGTGCCGAGAACTGGGCGTTACCCTACAGGAGCTGATGGACGGAGGAGAGGCAGGCCCCAACAGCATCAGCACTTGCGATGAAGCGCAGATGTTAGATTTGCTGCGGCGGACCCAGACCCTGGAGAATCAGCGTACATCTCTATACGGCATTGTGTTGCTGTTGATGGGAGTTGCCATGTTGGCTTTGCACGATAATGTGGGCGGGAGCGACGTGCAGGACTTTGTTTCCGGTCTGCTGCTGGGGATCTCTGTGGGGGCAATGCTGGTAGGCATCTATGTGACCATATTGGGTTTCTCAAAACGAGACTGAGAGAACAACGTGTGGTGTGTTCCGTGGATGGGGAATGCTTTGTTTAAGAGCAATAGACAACGAGAGGTCGCCCGATTTCTGGGCGGCCTCTCGTTGTGTTTGCATGATAACGTGATTAAGCATGCTGTTCGCTTATGGTATGAGGCCCGTCGTCCGGGCAACTGCTTGGTAAAAAATATATCGCCGCAAATCCACCACAAATGGCGATGGAGCAGCTCAATAGTTCACTCAAAGTGGGAAGTCCAGGGAAAATGCTGACCACTGAACCAAGAATAAAGCCAAGAATCACTAAATAGGTCACTTGTGGATAGCGGGCCATCGCTTTTTCCAACAGTTTGGCCATTAGGATAATACCAACCAGGCCGCCCAGTGCCATGGGGAGTAAAAAGGAGAATTGGAGGGTTTTGATCGCAGTGATCGTCTTGCTGTACAGTCCCAGCAGCAGCAAAAGATAGGATATACTGATGCCTGGGAGGAGCAGGGCGATTGCAGCAATGATTCCCGCAAAAAACAGAAGCAGAAGTTCGAATATCCCATTGGATTGCTCGATGCTTTCTGAGTTCAACGGAAGAATGGAGATCGCACAAACCATTAGCATCCCGAGAAGGATATAAACAGGTACTTTCCATGAAAAACTCTGAATTTTCGCTTCTCGAAACATCATGGGGATGCCCCCGACCACTGCACCGATAAAGAAATACATCATCGGTTTGGGAAATGCGTCAATTAAATCGGAGATGGGATTGGCAAGCAGTGCCATTCCGATGACGGCACCGATGCAAAATGTAAAGAGGAAACAAAAGCTATCCTTTTTTCTCTGGTAAAATGAACTGACAGCGGAAATGAGAGAGGAGTATATACCAAGAATCATTGCCATCGAACCACCGCTGACACCGGGAACCAGCATGGTCCCTCCGATGACGAATCCCTTTGCGGCAACCGAAATATATTTCTCCCAAATGTTCTTCATTTTCATATGTGCAATCAATGAATGTCCTTTTCAAAATATTCTACGTTTTTGCTCTGCCCCACGATACAAATGGCATCGCCCTCGCGGAAGAAATAGTCCGCGTTGAAGTTTACATTTGTATGGCCATCGTGTTCGATTGCAATGATGTTTACCCCGTAGCGATGACGGATGTTCATATCCTGGATTGAGGTGCCGATGAGCTTTTTGGTCACCAGGATTCTCCGAACTTCGGCATCTCCGCCTAAGGCGACAGAGTCCAGGAAACTGTCATAAATTAACCCTTTTCCAAGGCGGATTGCCATATCTCGTTCAGGGAAAACCACAGAAGCACCTAACTGCTTGAGTGCCTCCCCATGAATAAAGCTGGTGGCTTTTGAGATAACATGAGCAATCCCCATTTTCAGCACGGTCATGGTGACAAGGATGCTGACATCGATTCTTTCTCCAATACACACCACCACGACGTCGCAGTTTCGGATGCCTGCTTCTTCCAGCGCCTCTTGATCCAGGTTCTCCACAACCAGAGCCATTTCTGTGAAACGGCGTGCTTCCCGCACACGAGACTCTTCTTTGTCAATGGCAATGACTTCTTTTCCGGCGGAGGAAAGGCATTCCACAAGGGCCATGCCAAACCGTCCAAGACCAATCACTCCATAGCTGCTTGCGTAGTCTTTTCTTTTCATCGGTATTTTCTCCTTATTTATCCGATCGAAACGGATTCTTCTGTATAACGAACGCTGGGGGCTGGACGATCAATCCACATTGTCAGCAGGGTAAACGTGCCCACTCGTCCAGCAAACATGGTGAAAATCAAAATTAACTTGCTTGCTACACTCAGAGTCGGCGTAATGCCGGTAGAAAGGCCCACAGTACCGAACGCGGACACTTCTTCAAATAGCAGTTGGACAAAGCTGTACTCGGGCTCCAGCACACAAAGGAAAAATGTTCCCACACATACGAGTAGAAGGGAAAGCAATGAAATGGTGCAGGCCTTGGAAAAGACTTCCCACGGGATGTTGCGCCGGAAGGCACTGATATGCCTTTTTGTGAACAGGCTTCGTACGTGCTGCGATAAGACGAAGAACGTGCTTGTTTTGATACCGCCGCCGGTAGACCCGGGGGAAGCGCCAATAAACATCAAAATAATGAGGGTGAACAGACCGGCATTTGTAAATTCGCCAATGGGGTAAGTAGAAAAACCAGCTGTTCGTGCAGATACGCTCTGGAAAAAGGCTCCAAGCCAGGTGATATCCTCCGTGGCCTTTAATAGTAACGTACCCGCCACAAGCAGAGTGAGCGTTGTGGTTAAAACCACTTTGGAGTGAAGGGTTAGTTTGCGAAAAGATCTCTTTTTCAAGACGTCTAAAATCACAAGGAAACCCAATCCACCAAAAATGATAAGTCCGCTTGTGGTCAGATTCAAAAGAATGTTGTTCTGGTAAGGGATGAGGTTTCTCAGCCCGCCTAAAATATCAAAACCAGAGTTGTTAAAAGCTGCGATGGAATGAAATATGCTGATCCAAAGGGCTTTCAGCACAGGATAGTCCTGAACAAATACAAGAAAACTCAAGACAATACCCATCAGTTCAAAGCACAGCGTCATAAGCAAAATAGACTTCACCAAACGGATCATGCCTTTGATTCCCTCGATATTTAAGGCTTCTTTGAGCAAAATACGCCCTTTGAGACCCACGTTCTTTCGTGCGGCCAAGATCAAACCCACACCAATGGATGTAACGCCTAAACCGCCAACCTGAATCAAAACGGCAACGACAGCTTGACCAAAAGTAGTGAAGTGATCTGCCACATCAATTGCAATGAGACCTGTCACACAAACTGCACTGGTGGAGGTAAAAAGAGCATCAATAAAGTGTACCTCCGCGTCGCCTCTCACGGACAGAGGAAGAAGGAGAAGAACTGCCCCAAACAGGATAAGCATTGCAAATCCGGCAGCAATCAGTCTTCCCGGTGGCTGTTTTTTGAATTGAATCATCAGTTTTTCCATAATGACGGCCGGTAATCATTCCGGCAGAATACGCCCCTTTCCATCTTGAGCAGTGTTCGCACTGAACATGGATTTGTGGTACGACGATAGGATTCCATCTGTACCGACAGATGTGGTATTTTCACCTCCTACACTTGTTCCAGACGACAGGATGAGATGGAACACGATAATTGGAAATACAAAAAGACCAGTCCAGAGATGAGCCATGACGATGGAACAAGCAGCTCCAAAAAAACAGAACGCTGATAAACATTTGTCCATCCTGCGCTCTGTGAATGAATGGTATGGCTACGGAATAAAGTCTCCGCAGCACCACCAAATGGATCGTTCTGTCTGCACTCATTGTCATCCCATCAAGAGGTCATCAAATTACATATCATCCGCCTCAGTACGATCCCAGGTCTGGGAAACCCACATGTTCATCGTGGTTATGCTTGGAACGATGGCGGTTCGTCCATCGCTTCAATCCTGGGAAAGACTACTCCAAGTGTAAACTGCACGGTAACAAGTGGCGTGAAGTTTGATACAATCCCGTCCGTAGATGCGCCAAAAGGATACGAAAGAACCTTTTAAAACGCAAAAAAAGACAGTCTCCCCCTAGAAGAGCTGTCTTTTTCTCTTAATCAAGAATTATACTAATTTTGATTAAAATCCCCTTTGGAATAAATAGAGATGCATCCAAGCACTCTATGACAGACTCCACCACTTATTCCTACGTGGGAGTATAGCACGGAGTGGACAAAATGTCAAAATGAATTTACTGGTGTATGAGATAGATCCGTTTTTGACGGACCGCAGCCCAATGCCCTATGCCTTTCCCACAAACAGCAGGTGGTTGGAGGCGCCCAGGTGTTCCGGCTTCTCACAGGTGTAGAAGTGATACCGCAGATATTGGGCGTAGCTCGCCTCGTCCATGGCGTTGATCTTCTCCTGGAGCAGCTCGCTGACCCCGTCCGAGGCCACCTCATGGAGCACCTTTACGCCGCCCTCCCGCAGCAGCTCCCGGCAGGCGTCCACGGTGTGGAAGACGAAGGGGAAGTCGTCACAGCGGAAGGTCTCCTTGTCGTAGGCGCCGTGGACGAAATAGTCCGGCTCCTGGTGGAACATGGTGAGGATGACCATATCGTTGGCAATAAAGGCGAAAAACAGCGTCCCATCCGGTTTGCACACCCGCTTGGCCTCCTGAATACAGCGGAGTTTGTTGGCCTGGCTGTGCAAGTGATACAGAGGGCCAAAGAGAAGCACAATGTCAAAGGCGTTGTCCGGGTAGCGGCTGAGGTCCAGGGCGTTGCCCTGCGCCAGGTCAATGTTGTCCTCAGGGGTCAGTTTGGAGCGGAAAGCGGCTAGGTTGGCCTCAGACAGCTCCAGAGCGGACACCTGGTACCCCTTTCGGGCGAAATACAGGCTGTATTCTCCGGCTCCGGCCCCGATATCCAGAATTTTTGCCCCCGGAGTGAGATAGCGCTCTATGTAGCGCACGGTGGTGAGAAACTCCACCCGGGCGGCCTGGGAGCGGGTGAGACGGCGGCTTTCATCCAAGCGGCGGTACAGGTCTTGCACCAGTTGGGTGTCGTTTTCGTATACAAGCCCCTCCGTGAAGTCCTTGGGGCGTTCCCATTGGCGTTTTAAGATGGCATAGTGGACGGTGTCGCAAAGGCCCTGGCTGTTGTAGTCCGATTCCCGGGAGGTGCCCTCGCAGGTCATGCCGCATTTTTGCATGACCCCGCCGGAGTGGGGATTGCGGGTGTCGTGTTTGGCGGTGATGCGGTTGAAGTCGCAGGTTTCAAACAGGTAGCGGATGACCCCTTCCACCGCCTCGGTGGTGAGGCCCTGGTGCCACCAGGGCTGACCAATGCAGTAGGCCAGCTCTACACAGGAGAGCCGATCGTTGGGGTTCATGCCGCTGATGCTGCCGATGGGCTGGCCCAGGTCCTTGGGCACGATGAGCCACTGGTAGAAGTTGTCCTGCTGGTAGCCGTTCACCCAACTCTGGAGCACCTGACGGGTGATGTCTGTGCTGGTGTGGGCCGGCCACATGAGATAGCGGGTCACCTGGGGGTCGGAGGCCCAGTTATCAAACATGGCCTGGGCATCGTCTAGGGTGGCCCGGCGGAGCATGAGCCGGGGGGTCTCGATGGTCTGGGTTCCTCGGTGGGTGGGCATAGAATCAGTCCTTTCCATAAAATAAAAGCAGTGCAAGCGCCCTTTGTGAGGGCTAGCTTGCACTGCGTCTCTTCTCTCAACGGTGTTTCGGGGGGTTATTGGGAAAAAGAGTATGACAATGCAAGCCCGATGCGATTAGGCATATCGGACTGAGGCATATTCATGCGGTTCACAGAGCAGCGCAGCATTGTCACACCTCCTGGAAGTTTTGCACATTATACGCCGGGCGTGTGGAAAAGTCAATGGCAGATTGGATGCTCGGTACGCATTCCTGAGAGACGATACATTTTGACATTGCCAGAGGGGTATGATAAGATTAAATGAATCAGCTTAAAAGGAGCTGAAAAAACCTTGCCATTTTAGCATTCTTGCATAAAAAGGAAAAGGAGAGGGAAATTGTATGAGGAGAAGAAAGGTTCGTTCTGTGGTGGCGGCTGCCCTGATTTGTGGGCTGCTGCTGCCCTATGGGCTCCGCGCCCATGCCCAGTCCGGGTACCCTACCCAGGGACTCAAAGACCACTGGAGCTTTGACTCTCTGGTCAGTGACCAAGGGGATCGCACCACGGCCACCTTACAGGGGGACGGCGTCCAGTTGACGGACAGCGGCAACCCGGTATTTGGGCAGGTGCTGCGGTTCGGCGCAGGGGTAGACAACTTTATGAAGCTGGAGGACTACATCAATACGGGAGCGGGAGCCACCTCCTTCTCCATGTGGTACCGCTATGACACCACCATCACCGGGGACGACAGCGCCGCCTCCACGGTGATGCTCCAGCATGAGGGGAATGGGCGGTCTGTGCTGACGCTGCGGGGGGATGGCAAGTACCATACCTACGTCAACGGCACCGATGTGGTCTCCCAACGCACCGTGGTCAAGGGGGGCTGGGAGCACATTACCATTACCATTGACCAGGACAGCCGCCAGGTGAAGTTCTACATCAACGGGGAGCTGGACAGCCAGCAGGCCCTGACGGACAACGCCATTGATCAGGTGCTGACCCTGCGTTTGGGTGCCCACAAGACGGCGGGGAACAAGAATCCCCACCCCATGCGGGGGGATGTGGACGAGTTCTACGTCTACAACCGGGTACTCACCGATGAGGAGGCCTGGGCGGTGTACGCCGACAAGGGGACCCAGCTGTGCCGTCAGCAGCTCCAGGAGCTGGTGATCCAGGGTCAGACCCTGTATGACAGCGGCAGCCTGAACCAGGATGATGCCGTGGCGGTGGCCCTGAAACAGGCGTTGGACGGGGCGGACCTCACCGCAGACTTGGCCCAGATGAAGGCGGCCTGTGCCGCCCTGGAGGAGGCCATTGCCAACTATCGGGCCGCCATGCCCCTGAAGCTGACGGTAAATCTGGACGACATCCAGCGGGAGATTGATGCCGACAGCATCTTCGGCATCAACCACCGTTACTCCTACAATGGTTACGGTACCTTTGATTCCGAGACCATGAAGATGAACGAGGAGTTCGCTGCGCTGTATCAGCAGGCGGGCTTCGGCTCCATCCGCTACCCCGGCGGCACCATCTCCAACCTGTTCAACTGGAGAACCACCCTGGGAGACAAGGAGAGCCGGAAAAATCAGATTCACGGCCTGTATAACAGCGGCAATCAGACCGGCATCGCCCCCAACTTTGGCTTGGGCGAGGCCGCAGATTTTGCCGATGAAATGGGCTCTGAGATGATCTATGTCTACAGCCTGGGCCGTGGCAGTGCGCAGGACGCCGCCGACCTGGTGGAGTATATGAATGCCGAGGTGGGCACCAACCCCAACGGCGGCATTGCCTGGGCGGATGTCCGGGCGGCCAATGGCCATGTGGAACCCTACAACGTACGCTATTTTGAAATCGGCAACGAGATGCACCTGGGCCCCGATGCCCAGAGAGATGATGGCGTCTATTCCCAGGGCTACTGGACTCTGTATGTGGACGGCGGCCGTGAAAACGCTTACATCAACGGCGGCGTGGCCAACATCAACAAGCGGTACACCGTGGACGAGGAGGACTGGAACAAGGTGGCCTCTCGGTCCGACGGCAGCGCCAACTTGGTGCGCTTCCTGCGCTATGCCAATCTGAACCCCGGAATCATGGGTGAGGATGGGAAAATTGTGGATGACCCCGACTTCCGGGCGGTGAACGACGGTGTCCGGGTCTTTGTGGGGCCGGACGACAACCCGGCAGAGTGGACCGTGGTGGACAGCCTGGAGAGTTCCGGGCCTGAGGACACCCACTGTGTGGTCAACTACGCCAACGGCTCCATCCAGTTCGGTGACGGCGTGCACGGCAAGATTCCCCCCAAGGGACAGAACATCTACGCCACCTACAGCGTGGACCGGGACGGTTTCGTGGACGTATCCCAGGCCATGCGGGATACCATGGACGAGATCAACCACCTCAGCGGCACCGACCAGGAAATTTTTGTCTACGCAGGCTATGAGACCGAGGGCTTTGTCAACAAGATGGCCGCAGGTGGCTACAACGACCTGTATGATGGCGTAGTGGTCCACCCCTATTCCGGCACCGTGAGCGGCAGCACCCCCGAGGAGTTCTATGACAACGCCATGCTCAAGACCGAGGGCAGCGGTGTCAACCCGGTGAAGAATTTCGCCTCCAAGCTGCCCGAGGGCAAGGTGCCCGTGGTCAGCGAGTTTGGCATCCACTACAACACCGAGTCCCAGGTGCGCTCCCAGACCCATGCCCTGTACATTGCCAAGGTAATGATGGAATATGTGAATCTAGGCAGCCCCTACATCCAGAAGCATTGCCTGTCCGACTGGTATCAGGATGAGGCCGACTCCCTGGGCCCCACCCAGCAGGCGGTAATTCAGGTGGTGCCCCAGGAGGGAGCGAGTACCACCACCGGAGAGGGTGAGTTTACCTACTTCTCCACCCCCTCTGCCCATGTGTTCCAAATGCTCAATTCCGGATTTGGCGACCATGTGGTTAGCACCCAGATGGACTCCCCCAAGACCCAGAACAACGTCACAGCGGTGTCGGTACTGGCCAGCAAGGATGACCAGGGCAATGTCTATCTGGCCATGGTGAACGTGGATCGCCTCAACGACTACAACATTCAGCTGGAGATTCCGGGCATGGACCTGGCTGGGCGGTCGGTGGAGGTCCAGTACCTGGCCACCGATGGCATTGCAGACGAGAACACCCCGGAGGACCCGGACAAGGTACACGTGGAAACCGAGACTGTGGAGCTGGGCAGTGTGCCGGTGGTCAACCTTCCCGCCCACGCCTTTGCGGTGGTGAAGGTGCCTGCCCAGGTGGTGGACAAGACCCAGCTGGAGCAGACCTTGGCCCAGGCCCGTGCCCTCCAGGCTGAGGACTACACCGCCGACAGCTTTGCAGGGGTGGAGAAGGCCATGGAAGCGGCACAGGCGGTGCTGGACAATGCCCAGGCCACTCAGGCGGAGGTGGACGCTGCGGTGATGGCTCTGACCCAGGCCATGGAGGCCCTGGTGGAGGCGCCTGAGCCCAGCGAGGTGAACAAGACCCTGCTGGAGAAGACCATCGCTTACGCCGAGGGTCTGGACACCACTGGTGTCACCGACTCCGCCAAGGCTGCCTTTGAGAAGGCTCTCACTGAGGCCAAGGCCGTAATGGAAGATAAGAACGCCACGCAGGACCAGGTGAATACCGCTTGGGACAACCTGCTCAACGGGATTTGGGGGCTGGGCCTGACTCAGGGCGACAAGACCATGCTCAACCTGGTCATCCAGCGCGCTGAGGCCATGATGGACCAGGCCGACAAGTACGTGGAGACCAACTGGCAGCAGCTGGTGGACGCTTTGGCAGCGGCCAAGAATGTGGCCGCCAGCGGCGACGCCATGCAGGAGGACGTGGACAACGCCACCGACGCCCTGCTGGACGCCATTTTGGCCCAGCGTTTCAAGGCCAACAAGGACATCCTGGAAGGCCTCATCGGTAAGGCTGAGGGCATGGACCTCACCGGCTACACCGCCCTGTCCGTGGCCACCTTCCGCTCGGCTCTGGCCAATGCCCAGGCGGTGATGGCCGACGCCACTCTGTCCGAGGAGGACCAGAAGACGGTGGACGCCGCTGTGGCTGCGCTCCAGAGCGCCATGGAAGGCCTCACTGCCCAGGGGGAGACACAGCCCTCGGATCAGCCCGAAACGTCTCAGGAGCCTGAGGCCACCGACAAGCCCCAGGCTACCCAGAAGCCCGACCGTGTACCTCAGACTGGCGACCCCGCCCAGATGATGGTGTACGTGGCCACGCTCCTGGGTTCGGTGAGCCTGCTGGCGGGTGTGGCCTATGTGAGCCGTAAGCGCCGCAGCTAATTCCGAACGAAAAAGCACGGCCAGCGTCCAGCTGGCCGTGCTTTTTTGAGCGAATGGGAGAGTGCGGTGAGCCCACCGGGAGAAATCGCATATTTTATGAACAAACATCACATAACATGTAAACATTAGCACTCTCGCCTTGACAGTGCTAATTGACGGTGTTATAACATAATTGTTCCAAAAGGAGGGGCTCGAAAGAGCTTCTCCCGCAGGGCATCAATGAATGCAACGAATGGAGGAATGACTTATGTTGCCCAGCATTTTTGGTGAGAATTTGTTTGATGATTTCTTTGGTGATGACTTTGGGATGTTCCCCATGTGGAACGGCCGCAACCCTCTGTACGGCAAGCACGCCAAGAACTTGATGAAGACCGACGTGCGGGAGACCGAGAACAGCTATGAGCTGGACGTGGATCTGCCCGGATTTAAGAAGGACGAAATCCAGGTGGATTTGAAGGACGGCTATCTGACCATCCAGGCCGCCAAGGGTCTGGACAAGGACGAGGAGGACAAGAAGGGCAAGTACATCCGCCAGGAGCGGTATGTGGGCGCTTGCAGCCGCAGCTTCTACGTGGGGGATGTGGAGCCCCAGGACATCTCCGCCAAGTATGAGGACGGTATCCTCAAGCTGTCCATGCCCAAGCATGTGAAGAAGGAGCTGCCCAGAAGCACCACCATTGCCATCGGCTAATCCCCAGAAAACGCAGAACACCCCGGAGAACGAAGTTCTCCGGGGTGTTTTGTGCTGTTTAGTGGTTCAGGGTCTCGTGGTTGTGATAGGCGATCTCCTGCAAGTACTTGTACAGGGGCTGGATGTTGTATTTCTTGGGGAACTCGAACTTCTTTTCCGCCACTTCCACGCCGCCGCTGCACTTGAAGTAGGGGGAGGCAATGTAGTGGACATTGATCTCGCTGTCGTCGGCGCCAAAGCCCGCCGTCTCCGCAGAGACGTGGATGATGGTGCTCAGGTTGATGGAGTCCACCCGCATTTTCACGCCGGTGGCGCCCTGCTTGTCAAAGTCGATGATGCGCTTGTCGGTGAAGATCACCACGTCCCGGATGAGCCGGAACCCCATGGCGATGGTCTCGCCGTCCATGAGATACATGCCGAACTCCTGGTTCAGGGCCTCGGGGGAGACCTCGTTGAGGTTACCAGCCATCCCTTGCAGCATGGAGCCGCCCAGTTTATTAATGAGTCCCATTTGTAAAAACCCCCTTGAGAGGAATTGACGGCGTAGGAGCCGCCTGTGAGGCCATTGTAACAGGCGGAGCGGGTGGGTGTCAACGCAGTCGGCAGGTTTTGCGGTATTGCCACGGTCCAGAGGGCGTATTATAATAAAACAAACGAAAGGGGGGTGGAGTATGGTTAGGCGGAGAGGACAGGACAAGGGCTGGTTTCAGCTGGATAACGCCGCCATGATGTACTCTGCCATCCAGAGCGGCACCTATTCGGCGGTGTACCGCTTCTCCGCCGTCATGACCCAGGAGGTGGACCCCCAGGTCCTCCAGCGGGCCATTGACCGCACCATGCCCCGGTTCCCCGGCTTCCATGTGAAGATCCGCAAGGGGGTATTCTGGTACTACTTCGAGCCGGACGACACCCCCGGGCCCTTTTTACAGCCGGACATTCAAAACCCCTGTCAGCCGGTGTATTTTCAGAACAAGGACCAGCTCATCCGGTTTTTCTACTACCGCCACCGCATTTCCATGGAGGTGTTCCACGCCCTGGCCGACGGCGGCGGGGCGCTGGTGCTCTTCAAGACCCTGTTGGCGGTGTACTTACGGGAGCTGGGGGAGAAGATCCCCAATGAGGAGGGGATTCTGGACGTGGACGAGGCCCCGGACCCCCAGGAGTGGGAGGACGCCTACGCCCGGTACGCCCGGTCCCGGGTGCGGCTGGGCAAGTCCGAGCCCAAGGCCTACCCCTGTAC
>OERR01000246.1_pt1 | contig 13346 bp, 14 predicted proteins | sample 1540051 | NCBI WGS metagenome assembly OERR01 (sample SAMEA3891884, study PRJEB23780) | metagenome | biome: terrestrial biome; feature: animal house; material: Caecal content | place: Italy | collected 2015-05-05 | reverse complement strand
AAGAGGAAGATTAATAGCAAAAGGAATCTTTATTGAGATTTCTTTTGGATGTTACAAAAATGAAAGAATAGGAGGTTACCGATTATGATGCTAATTTTGATTGTCATATTGGTTGCCCTGTTGGCATCTTGGATCTTTTGCCAGGGGCTTGCTCTTGCAGCAAAGGAGGCGGAGAAAATTAGTGAAGCATGGGAAATAGAAGAAGAAAAAAAGAGAGAATTGGATCCAATTGAAGCGCATTTTAGTTCGGATGAAAGCTATTAACTTGATTAGTTTGGAATAGCGGAATGAAAGGAACCTCTTTACGAGATTTGTTCTTTTCTGTTATAATTAGAAGGAAATAGGAATAAGATCGTATTTCCTGTATGTCGTCAATCAGCTGGAGGTAGTTTCCTCTGTGCTGATTGACGCTTTATAATTACGCTTGTAAATCGAGCATAAAAGTTAATTAGGAGGAATGAGATGAAATCATTAGTACTTGCAGAAAAGCCATCGGTAGCAAGAGATATTGCGAGAGTGCTGCATTGCAGTAAGACAATCCATGGCGGAATCGAGGGTGAAACATATATTGTAACTTGGGGATTGGGACATCTTGTTACGTTGGCAGATCCAGAAAAATATGAGGAACGTTATAAAACTTGGAGAATGGAAGATTTGCCAATGATGCCGAATCCATTAAAGTTAGAAGTGATTTCTCAAACGGCAAAACAGTATTCAGCAGTGAAAGCGTTGCTTCATAGAATGGATGTAAAAGAAGTGATTATTGCAACCGATGCTGGAAGAGAAGGAGAACTTGTGGCAAGGTGGATTTTGGAAAAGGCACAAAATAAAAAACCAGTCAAGCGGCTCTGGATTTCTTCTGTCACCGATAAGGCAATTAAAGAAGGATTCTCCCATTTGAGAGATGGAAAAGAGTATGAAAACTTATATCGTGCAGCACTGTGCCGTGCACAGGCAGATTGGCTTGTTGGGATTAATGCAACGAGGGCGTTAACTTGCAAATATAATGCACAGCTTTCTTGTGGACGTGTGCAGACTCCAACTTTAGCGATGATTGCAAAAAGGGAAGCGGAAATTAAGCAATTTCGTCCGCAGTCCTATTATGGGCTAACTGCAATTTGCAGTTTACAAGAAGATGGGAATCCAACTCAGATTCAGTTGAATTGGAAAGATACAAAGTCAGGCACTTCCAGTACATTTCAAAAAGAAAAAATAGAAGCAATAAAAAAGGAACTTGATAAAAAATCGGCAGTTATTACACAGTTATCGAAGACAAAGAAAAAGACATTTGCTCCGCTTTTATATGATTTAACCGAATTACAGCGAGAGGCAAATAAGCGTTATCAGTATTCTGCAAAACAAACGTTGAACATTATGCAAAGGCTTTATGAAACGCATAAGGTTTTAACATATCCGAGAACGGATTCCCGTTATTTAACAAGTGATATTGTGCCAACGATAAAAGAACGGTTGAAGGCATGTGGAGCAGGGCCTTATAAGAGTTTGGCTGGAAAGTTAATGAATAAACCGATTTCATCCAATGCATCTTTTGTAAACAATGCAAAAGTCAGTGATCACCATGCGATTATTCCAACGGAGCAGTTTGTACAATTGGATCGTATGAGTATGGAGGAGAGAAGAATTTATGATCTTGTAGTACGGCGATTTCTAGCAGTGTTATATCCAGCCGCAGAATATGAACAGACGTCATTACAGGCACAAATTGGAAATGAGACGTTTACCGCAAAGGGAATGGTTTTATTAGAAAAAGGATGGAAAGAAGTTTATGATACGATGGAAGAAGAAGCGTTGCAGTCCATTCCAAGTTTGGAAAAGGGAATGAAACTTTTGGTGCGTCAACTGACAATCACAGAGGGGAAAACAAAACCGCCTGCCTATTTTACAGAGGCAACGTTGTTGTCTGCAATGGAAAATCCAGTTCAATATATGCAGGATACGAGTCAGAAAAATGTGCAGATTTTGAAAGAAACGGGTGGACTTGGAACGGTGGCAACGAGGGCCGATATTATTGAAAAATTATTTCACAGCTTTTTTTTGGAAAAGAAGGGGAACGAGATTCATATTACTTCCAAAGCAAAACAGTTATTGGATCTGGTTCCAGAAGATTTAAGAAAGCCAGAATTGACTGCTGACTGGGAATGGAAGTTGGCGCAGATTGCAAAAGGAAATCGAGATTCCCAACAGTTTATGAAAGAAATCCGCAGTTATGCAGCCGAGTTAACGGATGAGATTAAAGCAGGAGAAAAAACATTCCGATACGATAATATTACAAATAAAAAATGCCCCAATTGTGGAAAACGGTTGTTGGCAGTAAATGGGAAGAATAGTAAAATGCTTGTCTGCCAAGATCGAGAATGTGGTTACCGAGAAGTCGTTTCTCGTACTTCCAATGCAAGGTGCCCAGTCTGTCATAAGAAAATGGAATTGGTTGGAAAGGGAGAAAACAGTATGTTTACTTGTGTATGTGGTTATCGGGAAAAACTTTCTAAGTTTCAGGAACGGCGAGAAAAGGAAGGAAAGAATGTTAGTAAAAAGGACATTGAGCGGTATATGAAAAAACAAAAGACGCAAGAAAAACAGTCGGTAAATTCTGTATTTGCAGATGCTTTAAAAAATATTAAATTGGATTAATATAGTTGTCATACTTTTTTTCGTTGGATGGTACAATGTAATAAAGAAAAATCTGGAGAAATTTATGAATCGAATCCTTTCTTTTCTGGCAGCAGTCAGTCTTTGTACATACTTATGGCATCCAGCTTTGCCAGAAACTCTTTCTGCTGGAGATTTGAATACGGAGGCTGTAGATCAGGCAGCCGAGGTGGCAGCACAGACGCCACAGTTTGACCTGACTGCACCGTCTTCCATACTAATGGAGGCAAGTACGGGTACTGTGATTTACGAGGAACAGGCAGATCAGCGGTTAAGCCCTGCGAGTATTACAAAAATTATGACGCTTATTTTAATTTTTGATGCATTAGAAAATGGAACGATTACATTGGAAGAAGAAATAACGACAAGTAATTATGCAAAGTCAATGGGCGGTTCACAAGTCTTTTTGGAAGAGGGAGAGAAGCAAACGGTTGATACGATGATGAAATGCATTGTAGTGGCTTCTGCAAATGATGCATCGGTTGCAATGGCGGAACGAATTGCAGGAAGCGAAGCAGAGTTTGTCAATCGTATGAATGAACGGGCAGCAGGACTTGGAATGACAAATACCCATTTTGAAGACTGTTGTGGTTTGACAGACTCGGATAATCACTATTCTTCTGCAAGAGATGTAGCGATTATGAGCCGAGAGCTGATTACAAAATATCCAGCCATTCATGAATATTCTACGATTTGGATGCAGAATATTACACATACGACAAACAAAGGAACGACAGAATTTGGGCTTGCAAATACAAATAAGTTATTAAAACAGTATCAATGGGCGACAGGATTAAAAACAGGTTCCACGTCCAAAGCCAAATACTGTGTCTCTGCGACAGCGGAAAAAGATGGAGTGAAACTAATTGCGGTAATTATGGCATGTCCGAATTATAAAGATCGTTTTACAGAAGCTGCAACCTTATTAAATTATGGATATGCAACTTGTAAATTGTTTGAAGATCAAACTCCACTGGCACTTAGCCCTGTTCCAGTGCAGGATGGGGTTGCAGAGCAAGTACAGACAGAATATGGAGCTCCATTTTATTATTTAAGTACATCGGGAGAAGATTTTTCTGCGATAGAACGGGAAATTATATGGGAAGAGGGATTAGTTGCTCCAATTGAAAAAGGTCAGCAAGTAGGACGTTTGGAATATCGTTTAAACGGAAATGTACTTGGTTCTACGCCAATTTTAGCCAAAGAATCATTAGAAAAAGCGGGATTTTTGGATTATATGAAACGAATAGGACAACAGTTTCTTTTTCTTTCCTCTTAGAAATTGAAACTGAGGGAAAAAGGATGTGACTTGCATCCTTTTTCTCTTTATGATAAAATAAAAAAATCGTTATAGAAGTTTCAGGAGGAAGTTATGCCAATAATTTGGATTGGATTTATAGTAGTGGGATTAATCGGAATTATTTGCTTGATTCGTTCCCATTTTGAATTACATCGGCTAGTTGTGACGGAGTATGAAATTGCATCACCCAAATTAGAACAGATATGGGATGGTTATCGAATTGCAGTGTTGGGAGATCTCCATAATAACGAGTTTGGAGAAAACAATCAAACATTGCTTGGCGCTGTGAAAGAGGCGAAACCAGATATCATATTAATCGTTGGAGATTTAATGGTAGTAAAAGAGTGGAAGGAGAAAGATTTTTCTATTACGGACACGATATTAAAAGGACTTTCTGAAATTGCGCCTGTTTATTATGCAAATGGAAATCATGAACTTCGAATGGAACAGTCACCAGCACAATATCCTGGATGGAACGAAGAATTTCAGCAGATTTTAAAAAAATATCAAATTCATTATTTGATTGATCAGACAGTATTGTTAAAAAGAGAAGAAACGGCGATTGCTCTTTCTGGTTTGAATATTGGAGAAGAATACTACAAATTCAAAGGAAAAAAAAGACCATTGGCACCTCATTATATTGAAACTAAAATTGGAAATCCTAAAAAAGATCAATTTCATATTTTAATGGCACATACACCGCTTTATGTAGAAGAATATGCACAGTGGGGAGCAGATTTAGTGTTGGCGGGACATTTTCATGGAGGAACAATTCGACTTCCTATTTTAGGGGGTGTAATGACTCCACAAATGCAGTTCTTTTCTGGATTGGATCGAGGACTTGTAAAGAAGGGAACGACACGAATGATTGTAACAGGAGGGTTAGGAACCCATTCGATTAATATTCGGTTAAATAATCCGCCAGAATTGGTTATGGTTACGCTAAGAAGCGGAAATAGAAAGGATCGATGTCAAAAAGGGAAAAGAGTGAAGAAATGAAACTATCAGTAAAATTAGAAACATTTGAGGGACCATTGGATTTGCTCCTTCATTTAATTGATAAAAATAAAGTAAATATTTACGATATTCCGATTGTGGAGATTACAGAGCAATATATGGAATATGTAAAAGCGATGGATCGTACCGATTTGGATTTGGTCAGCGACTTTCTAGTTATGGCTGCCACGCTATTGGATATTAAGTCAAAAATGCTGCTCCCTGTAGAAAAAAATGAAGAGGGAGAAGAGGTGGATCCAAGACAAGAATTGGTAGAGCGATTGATGGAATACAAAATGTATAAAACAATGGCACAGCAATTAAAGGATATGAACTTTGATGCAGAAAAACAATGGTATAAGCCTCCAACCATTCCAGCAGAAGTAGCAGCATATGAAGAACCAGTTGATTTGGACAAGTTATTGGAAGGAGTGACGTTACAGCGATTACATTCCGTTTTTCAAATGGTTATGAAACGACAAGTGGATAAATTAGATCCGATTCGGAGCAAGTTTGGAACCATTCGTCAAGATCCCATTCGATTGTCAGATAAACTGGGAGCTATTTTTGATTATGCAGAATCCCATCCAAAGTTTTCTTTTCGGAATTTGTTGGAGCGCCAGCATAGCAAGACGGATATTGTAGTAACATTTCTGGCATGTTTGGAGCTAATTAAAGTCGGAAAATTGTTAATTCGTCAAGAGGAGCTGTTTGGAGATATGGAGTTGGAATGGAATCCAAATAGTACTGTTGAGCTTACAAAGGAAGATATGGAACAATATGATTAACATAGAGAGTCTTGAATTATTAAGGAGTGAGGACATGAATTATGATCAATATGAACCAGTGATTGAAGCAATTTTATTTTCACTGGGACGTTCGGTTGCAGTGGAAAAGATTGCTTCTGCAATTGAGTTAGATGTGAAAACAACAAAAAAAGTGATTCAGCAAATGATACAGCGGTATCAGTTGGAAAATAGAGGAATTCAGATTTTAGAATTAGAGAATAACTATCAGCTCTGTACAAAGAAAGAATATTATTCATATTTGATTCGTGTTGCATCACAGCCCAAAAAGCATGTACTTACTGACGTATTATTGGAGACGCTGTCCATTATTGCTTATAAACAGCCAGTTACGAAGGCGGAAATTGAACGGATTCGTGGTGTAAAAAGCGATCATGCGATTAATAAGTTAATTGAATATGAATTAATTGAAGAAGTAGGGCGTTTGGATGCTCCTGGACGTCCGATTTTACTTGCTACAACCGAGGAGTTTTTAAGATGTTTTGGTGTGTCTTCCATTACAGAACTTCCAATGATGGATGCAGAGCAGATGGAAGAGATGAAGGAAGAAGCAGAAGAAGAAATTGCAGTTACGATGTAAAAAATTAGAAAAGGAGTTATGAGCTTGGATACATATGAAATACTAAAAAAACTCAAAGAGGGGGAATTGTCCATAGAAGAAGCGGATGGAATGCTTCGGAGACAGCCATTTGAGGAAATGGGATATGCAAAGTTGGATAGTCATAGAAAACTACGTTCTGGATTCCCAGAAGTGATTTTTTGCAGTGGAAAAGCAGAGCAGCATTTATTGCATATTGTGGAACGATTATACGAAGAAGATGGGGAAGTATTTGGAACAAGGGCTTCGGCTCGCCAGTATGAAATGTTAAAAAGTAAATATCCGCAGATTCAATACGATCCAATCTCCAAAATTATTAAAATTGAAAAAGAGGGAAAAGAACGAAAAGGCAAGATCGCCGTTTGTACGGCTGGTACTGCGGATATTCCAGTGGCAGAAGAAGCAGCACAGACCGCAGAATATTTTGGTACAAATGTAGAGCGAATTTATGACATTGGAGTAGCAGGAATTCATCGGTTATTATCCAGATTAGAAGTGATTCAGTCTGCAAACTGTGTCATTGCAGTGGCAGGAATGGAAGGAGCTTTGCCAAGTGTCATTGGTGGCTTGGTGGACAAGCCTGTCATTGCAGTTCCGACCTCGGTTGGATATGGTGCAAATATGAATGGAATTTCTGCACTTTTAACGATGATCAATTCCTGTGCAAATGGAATTGCCGTTGTGAATATTGATAATGGATATGGAGCAGGTTATATTGCAACACAAATTAATCGAATGGGGGCTCGGATCAATGAATAATACCTTGAATCATACCTTATATTTAGAGTGTAGTGCTGGAATTAGCGGTGATATGTTTGTCGCTGCATTATTAGATTTAGGAGCAGATTCCGATGTTTTGATGAATGTATTAAATCATCTTCCAGTAAAGGGATTTCACATAACAATTCAAAGAGTAAAGAAAGCAGGGTTGGATGCCTGTGATTTTACGGTTCATTTGGAGCAGGAAAATCATGATCATGATATGGAATACCTGCATGGAAAAACACATGAGCATCGCCATCCTAGTCATGAAGAAGCAGAACATGTCCATCCACATAAACATTTGCATGAGCAGGAACATTTAGATGGACACGAACAGTTACACGAACATGCTCATCCACATGAGCATAGGGGACTTACGGAAATTTTTCAAATCATTGATCAGGCAGATATGACAAGTCATGCCAAGGAGCTGGCATGTAAGATTTTTCAAATTATTGGAGAAGCAGAAGCAAAAGCTCATGGTGTGTCGATGGATCAGGTGCATTTTCATGAAGTTGGAGCAATTGACTCCATTGTAGATATTATTGCAGCAGCAGTTTGTATGGATAATCTAAAAATTGAGGAGGTAATTATTAGCCAATTAAATGAGGGAAGGGGCAGCGTGCGGTGTCAGCATGGGATTCTTCCAATTCCTGTGCCAGCAGTTGCAAATATTGCAGCGGCTCATCAGCTGCCAATCCATATTATGGACTGTGAGGGAGAATTCATTACGCCAACTGGTGCAGCAATCGCAGCAGCAATTCAAACCTCAAACGTGCTGCCAGAATCAGTTTTCATTCAGAAAATTGGTCTTGGAGCAGGCAAGAGAAACTATAAAAGACCAAGCCTTCTTAGAGCAATGCTGATTCAAACTCCAACAACTAAAAAACAGGATAGAATTTATAAATTAGAGACAAATATTGACGATTGCAGCGGAGAGGCATTTGGATATACTATGGAGCGTCTTTTTGAAGCAGGGGCAAAAGATGTGTTTTACCATTCAATTTATATGAAGAAAAATCGTCCTGCCTATCAATTGAATGTAATTTGTGATGAAAGCAATATAGAAAAACTGGAGCAAATTATATTTGAAGAAACAACGACAATTGGAATTCGAAAAATAGAAATGGAGCGAAGTATTTTAGATCGTATCATTCAAGAAGTGAAGCTAGAGTATGGGATCGTAAAGGCGAAACAATGTGAACTTCCAAATGGAAGACGTTATTATCCAGAATATGAATCGGTTGCCGAGTTAAGCAGAAAATATCAAATTCCATATCAGCAAATGTATCAAAAGGTTTTGATTGATTGCAAAGAAATGTTGGAAAGGAATTCGAACCGATGACGGAGTATGAATTAAAGAAACAGAAACTTTTGTCCTATATGGAACAGTACGCCAAAGAGGATGTTGCAGTTGCATTTTCTGGAGGTGTGGACAGCAGTTTATTGCTAAAGTTAGCTTGTCAAGCTGCAAAAAATACAACCGTGTATGCAGTTACCATTCAATCGGAATTACAGCCGCAAAACGATTTAGAAATTGCGAAAACTGTGGCAATGGAGATGGGAGCAAAGCATGTTGTGCTTACAATCCATGAATTACAGGAGGCTGGAATTCAAACGAACCCAAAGGATCGTTGCTATTTATGTAAAAAATATTTATTTGGACAAATTCGACAATTTGCAGCACAAAAGGGAATTACGCAGATTTTGGAAGGTACGAATGAAGAGGATCTTCATAAATACCGTCCTGGAATTCGAGCAATTCGAGAACTGGGAATTTTCAGCCCTCTGGCAGCAGTTGGTATGACAAAGGAAGAAGTCCGTACGTTGGCAAATGAATATGGAATTTCCGTTGCAAATCGTCCATCAGCCCCGTGTCTGGCAACTCGATTTCCATATGGAACAACGTTGTGCTTAGAAGCATTGGCAAGAGTGGAACGAGCAGAACAATATTTGCATGAATTGGGCTTTTGGAATGTAAGAGTTCGGGTATATGGAGAAATTGTGCGAATAGAAGTTGAAAACGATCAGCTAATGGAAGCAGTTGCAAAAAGAGAGAATATTAACTCCTATTTAAAAACGCTAGGATACCATTATATTACATTGGACCTGGAGGGATTCCGTTCTGGAAGTATGGATGAACAAATACCTGTTATAGAGAATAAAACGGAGAAATAAACATAGGATGAATGAAAAATGGTTGGAATGGGCAAAGGAACTTCAGTTTTTAGCTCAGGCAGGATTGACCGAAAGTAGACTATTAAAATGTAAATCGATACTAACATCACTAATTATATAAAAATGGGATTATACATTAGAATAAAAACAACTAAATTTTTAGTAAATCCAATTGACAACTACAAATAAATTTGCTATTGTATAGATAAAGTAGTTAGTTTTTATCTAGAATTGTATATGTAAAATATGAGGTGATGAAATGAAAATAAAGGCAAGAACCGTTCCATTTGTTATAACGATGTTATCCTTTTTATCAATCGCATTATTTTTTGTATTTTTTGTAAATTATGCACCTGGAAATTATACATGGGATGCAAATATAGATGTTCATCCAACATCTGTATCGGATATAATATTTGCATTCCTCTTAATAATCAATGATATATGCATCTTTGTTTCTTTTTATATGTTTTTTAAGGTAAGTTATAATTTAATTCGCCGAAAAGAAACAATTTCATTGAAACAGTTTAGAGATATCATTTTAGGATTATATCCTATTATCATTATTTTTTTGATATGTTCTTGGAATCTTTCCAGATTCTTCGAGTATCTCATTGCACCAGTAAAATTACTTTTTAGATTCTAGTATAAGAAGTCTCTTTTATTAGATAAAGAATACTCTAATAAAGGAGACTTTTTTGCATTCAATTATAGAAAAAATAAATGATTACATTGAAAAAATAAATATATTATGGTATCATGAATACAATAGCAATTAGAAGATAGAAATGATAGGAGAATGTATGGACTTTAAACAATTACAATCGTATGTAACTGTGGTGAAATATAAGAGTTTCACAATCGCAGCGGAAATGCTTGGAACTTCTCAGCCCACGATCAGTACCCATATCCGAATTTTGGAAGAAGAATTGAATTCTCGACTACTTATTCGGACAGCCAGGAGTTTTGAAATAACGCCTAGAGGATGGGAGTTGTATGAGTGTGCCCAGAATATTTTGAAACTTAGAGAGGATATGATCAATCGGTGGAATGAGAAAGAATCAAAAGTAATACAGCTCGGTGTGTCTACGATTCCTTCTGCCTATATTTTACCAGAGGTACTTCCAGAATTTGGAAAATTACATAGTGATGTCTATTTTGTTGTAAATCAAAGTGACAGTCAGGGAATCATTGATGCTGTTCACAAAGGAAGTTACGATGTAGGATTAGTTGGAATGAAGACAGAAGATGAATTATTGGAATTCCAAAGTTTTTATCAGGATCGGATGGTATTAATTACACCAATTAATGAACATTATTTATCATTCAAAAATCAAAAATATTTTCCATTGGAATCACTAATTCAAGAACCATTTATTGTTCGGGAAGAGGGGAGTGGCAGCAGAAAAACAGCCAGTCTGTTTTTGAAAAAAATGGGAATTCAGGAAGAAGATCTTTCCATTGTTGCCAGAATGAACGATCAAGAATCAATCAAAAATTTGGTTGCAGGAGGACTGGGAGTTTCGATTATATCAGAAAAGGCAGTGATGGATTATGTTGCAGAAAAACGTTTGCTCAAGTTTGAACTTATGGGAGATTGTTTGAGCCGACAATTTTATATTATTTATCAGAAAGATTATATTTTAAAAAACTATGTAAAGGATTTTATTGACTATTTGATGAAATTTTACAAATAAGGAGAAAACAGAAATGATGAAACTACCAGAAAATTTTGAAACTTATGCAGAGGCAAGAAAAGCAGGATTTCTGCGGATGAAAGAAATTAAAGACAATGGAGGACGAATTGTAGGTATTTTCTGTTCCTTTGTTCCACAAGAGCTTTTGATGGCTGCGGGAGCAGCAGCGGCTCCTCTATGTGCGTTTAGTGACGAACCAATTCCTGCAGCAGAAGCACATTTGCCAAGAAATCTCTGCCCTCTGATTAAAGCAAGTTATGGATTTGCTTTGACGGATACTTGTCCTTATTTTTATTTTTCCGATTTTATTGTTGGAGAGACGACTTGTGATGGAAAGCGTAAAATGTTTGAATTAATGAATGAGATTAAGGAAACTTATGTAATGCAGCTGCCTCATTCCAAATCAGAAGCTGCATTAGCATTATGGAAAGCAGAAATCATTCGTCTTAAGGAAAAATTAGAAGATTTCTATGGAATTACGATTACAGAAGAACAGATAAAAGAAGCAATCCGAATAAAAAACAAAGAACGTAACGCTATGTTAGGATTTTTAGAGCTTGGAAAATTAAATCCAGCTCCGCTGAGTGGTTATGAACTTGGAACAAGGTTGGATGGATTAGGCTTCAATTTTGATATGGAAGAACGATGCCGTATTATTGAAGAGCGTACAAAGGAAGTATATGAAGACTGGAAAAAGAATTATGAGGGAAAAGAGTCCAATCGCCCGAGAATTTTAGTTACGGGATGTCCAAACAGTGGAGTACGTGATAAAATTATTAAAGCAGTGGAAGAAATGGGAGCCGATGTAGTAGCATTTGATTGCTGCAATGGAACACGGGAAAAAGTAGAACTTGTCGATGAGAATATGCCAGTTTATGATGCATTGGCAAAAAAATATATTAATATCAACTGTTCGGTTATGAGTCCAAATCAGAGCCGTATGAATTATATTGAAGAGATGATGGAAGAATATCAGATTGATGGGGTAATTGAGATTATTCTTCAAGCCTGTCATACATACAATATCGAATCTCATTATGTAAAGCAGACGGTTGTGAATAAGGGAAAGGCATATTTGATGATTGAAACCGATTATTCGCAGGCGGATAAAGGACAGATAGGCACTCGTTTGGAAGCATTTTTGGAGACAATGGAAAAATAATGGAAATAGAAAATGGATATTATATTGGAATCGATATTGGGTCGACCGCTTCAAAAACGATAGTTTTGGATGAGAAAACGGTGGTGGATGCGTTTACGCTGCCAACTGGATGGAATGGCAGGGAAACGGCGCAGGGGATTTATGAAACACTTTTAAAAAAAGGATATGCCGCATCAATGCGCTGTGTGGCAACGGGATATGGCAGAATTTGTGTCGATTATGCCGATAAAATCGTAACGGAAATTACGTGTCATGGCAGAGGCGGATGGGCGTTATTTCATAAAAACAGTACAATTATTGATGTAGGTGGTCAAGATACGAAAATTATAAAAGTGGAAGACGGACAGGTGATCGATTTCCTTATGAATGATAAATGTGCTGCTGGTACAGGAAAGTTCATTGAAGTTATGGCGACTCGTCTGGGAGCTACATTAGAAGAAATGTATCAGATGGCAGAATCAGGGGATGCTTTGTCCATCAGTGCAATGTGTACCGTCTTTGCAGAGTCAGAAGTAATTAGTCATATTGGTGCAGGAGAAAAACGAGAAGATATCGCAGCAGGCGTCATTGATTCCGTAGCATCGAAAGTGTCCAATTTGGCCATGCGTTTTGGCATAACAGAACATATTGTTTTAACAGGAGGTCTATCGGGGAGTCCTTATTTTGTAAAAATTCTTTCACAGAAACTGGGAAGCTCTGTTATAACCGATTCATTTGCTCGCTATGCAGGTGCGTTAGGCGCAGCATTAATTGCTGCAAGAAAAAATACGATTCATTTGCCAAATAATGGATAAAAGAGGTGAATTAGGCAAAACTACTGTAAAAAACAGTTAAGCCAATAAAACAATGAGAGATAAGAAAAAAACTGCTATTTTAACATTTCAAACGACAACACAGGCCATGGCATTTGAAAAACAATGTAACAATCATAGCATACCAGGACGACTCATTCCAATTCCAAAAGAAATAAAAGCAGGATGTGGTCTATCCTGGAGTATGGATATCGAAGAATATTCAACCTACCAGCAAACAATACAAGAACTTCAATTAAAATTTGATCAGGCAGTAATACTATAACAAGTGGATATTGTTTTGCTATGGCTATAAAAACAAAAGCCTTAGATGAACGATTACGTATCATCAAGGCTTTTGTGAATGCCTCCCTTAGATAAAAAAC
>OERR01000244.1_pt1 | contig 13420 bp, 7 predicted proteins | sample 1540051 | NCBI WGS metagenome assembly OERR01 (sample SAMEA3891884, study PRJEB23780) | metagenome | biome: terrestrial biome; feature: animal house; material: Caecal content | place: Italy | collected 2015-05-05 | reverse complement strand
CGCAAAACCGCAAAGATAATAAAGACCAATTTGTGCATCGACGCTGCTTGAGCAACCTTTGCCGGCTTGTTTTTACATTTCTTCTCATAGTAACTGAGTAGTACAGGATTTGGCGCTGGTTGCTTCCCATGTTTACAAATGGCATTAACTACTCCCATGTGAAGTGCTGCTCTTGCATAGGGCGATCCACGCTTTGAGAGCTTATTTTTTGTTCCTCTGAACGTTCCAGATTGCCGCTCAGATGGGTCCAACCCAAAGTAAGCTGCAAGCTGTTTAGGCTTTTTGAACAGCGTAAAATCCCCAATTTCTCCTAATAAAAGAGCTGCCGAACGACTTCCGATTCCGGGAATACTCTGCAACAAACAAACGTTATTCCGTACTTCTTTCATTTGAGCCAGTAAGTTATCTATTGCTTTCTCAATTTGAAGCACACTTTCGGATAATGTACGAAGCATTTGAATGGTACACACAATAAGGGTCTCATCTGCACAGGAATGAATCCCCAAGGTCTGTGCTTTCTGTGCCACTGAGATCAGCAATTCAGCTTTCTTCTTAGCAAATCTATATCCCGATTTGCTTGCTGTTGCGATTACTTCAACCAGTTCTGCTTCTTCTGCTGCAAGCAGAATGATCGGTGTAGGAAAACGTACAAGCACAGCACATGAGGTAATTCCTCCCACATCTGAAAAGACCTTATCATAGCCTGGAAAGGCTTGATCCAGGAAAGCTGTCAATCGGTTTTTATAACTTGTAACATTATTCAAAAATTCAACCCGTTCTCTGCAGAGCTGGCGTAATGCACGCAGCGCAGTCTGAGGAACTTGGGAGGGCCGTAATGTCTTTGTTCGATACATCATTGCCAATTTGAAGGCATCTACACGATCTGTTTTCCTCTTTCTAATAGAGAAATCCTTCATGGAACTGCTCTGAAGCGGATTCACCACAATTACATCGTAGCCATGTTCCGAGAAGAACTGAAAGAGAATCAAATGGTAGTGTGAGGTGGACTCCATCACAATAACAGGTTTGCTAGAAAAGATCTGCTCAGCCTTTTGGAGCAAGGTGTTTGCTCGATTTATCGATGTTTCATCGTGATAAATCTTTTCCTGAGCAAAGATTTTATTGTCTGGCGACAAAATACACATATCACTGAATCGTTTACTGACATCAATTCCCGCTACCGGACAAAAATTCATATACACCTCTCCTTTCAGGGCAGTTTCGCTTCTTCGCAAAAGCAACAGGCGCGTTATTGACACGGGTAACGGTTGTGCCGACCCAACCAATCAAAACATTGATTCTTTCACGAAGCGAACGGACGGTCTACATTGTTAGTAATTCCTGAATGGAAACCAAGCAAGCAATTTTGCCACTTTCAGCCCCAGTTAGTATTTCAATGTTACTATGTTTCGGAAATCGGCGCAACCGTATTACCGTCTGCGATGAAACCAACTTCATCACTAATATTGTACCAGCAAGCAGTGCCTCGTGGTACCACGACGCCATTTTTGCTTTGCGGCCTTCCGGCCCCGCGCAAAACTGCTTGTTGGGGAAGTCCCCAAGCCCCTTTGAACTGCATCCAGAGGATGCAGGCTGCGCGTTCCAGAGGAACGCTTCATGTCCGTACAAACAAAAAACACGCCAGAGACCGACGCTGAATCGGCCTCTGGCGTGTTTTGTTTACCGGCTTTGGTCCCGGTGGTCTGTCTGGTGTGTATCCTCGGCAAAGAACCGCTCCACGTTCTTTTGCGCCCGCAAAAGCTGCTGCATTTCTTCACGGGCTTTGCGGTATTCGGGGTAAGCTGCTTTCTTCTGCTCCACGAGCGCAGCATACTCGGCGTTCAAATCCTTGACCCTGGGCAGCTTCTTCAGGTTCTGCTGATCGAAAAAGCTCTTGGCAGCCTGGTGCAGCAGAATCTCCGTTTCATGCTCAGAACGGAACTTTCTGCTGTATCCGGCCTTGAGGTAAGCTGTGTACACCTCGCGGGTCTTGGCATAGTTGACGATCTGCGTCCGCAGCGCGGCAATTTCGGCCATGCGCTTTTCTGCCGCCTGAATGGTTCCCTGCAAGTCATGGAAGCGCTGGACGGCCTGTTCGGTTTTGCCATTCAGCTCATCCACGTCGGCTATCTTTTGTTCCTGCAGGAAGATCAGCGTCTTGGACATCTCCTTCAGATTGAATTTTTTTGCCCAGCGCTCATAGCCAGCGCCTTTGCTTTTCTTCGCGGAGATGTCCACCAGGAGCTGAAACAACGGCTCCTGGGGAGGGGACTTCTGCCGCGGGCGGTGTTCTGCCTTGCCTTCCAGAACTGCCCGCAGTTCTTCTTCGCTGTAACCCTGTCCCAGCGTTCGGAAGCGGATGAATCGCTTTTGCCGTCTGCCCTTGACCGAGGTATGCTTGCCTCGCTTGACTTCATAGCCTTCCTGCTCCAACCGCTGCAAAAAGTGTTCAAAGTCCGGCGGTTTGTCTTTGAGAATGCCGTCGATTATGGCGCAGAGCCGGTCGCGGTTGCTCTCTTTGGGCGGATATAGAATCTTCTTCTGCCGCTCGCGGTATGGCTTGCGCTCGATGACGGAAAGGCTGTGTTCCAGGCAGATTATGTCGCTGAGCCGCTGCACAGCCAGGCCGGACAGCCAGAAATCCCGGAACTTTCTGCTGCCGTCCAGCGAGGTGGAGTTATAGATGATGTGGTTATGGATGTGCTGGCAGTCGGTATGGGTCGCCACGATAAATGCGTGCTTGCCCTTGGTGAACCGCATGGCCAGCTCATAGCCCACCTGATTGGCTTCCTCCGGGGTGATCTCCCCCGGCTTGAATGACTGCCGTATCTGGTAAGCAATCACGTCGCTTTTCTGGCTCCGTCCTGTAGACAGCTCATACTGCCGCTTGGAGAGCATAAATTCCTCGTCTACCGTCAAGGGGCTGCACTCATAGCTGCTGACCCACTCGCCGCCATCTGTTTTGTCCGGGTTCTGCGCATAGTCCGTGCGGCTTTTCAAACAGGCGGCTACGCTCTTGCCTTTATTCCGGTGCAGCGTGATCAGACGTGTGGCCGCCACCTGACCACCTCCCCATCACCGGAGCATCTTCTCCCGGTCCTCCGCGCCTTTCAGATAGAGTTCTTCGCAGAGCATCCGCTCGATGTTTCCTGAAAGATCGGAGAGCTGCCGGTAAATCTCCCACGCCGGCTCGTCTACCATGCCTTGCAGTCGGGATTCAAGCCGCGTCCGCTGCTGCTCTGCGTCGCGGAAAGAAAGATCGCTCCTGGTCGCTTCATCCAAAACTTCCGGCAGCCGGCTGCGGTAAAACTGTCTCATAAAATCTCTGTCCATCATATCCTCCCTTCGCTCTGGGTAAAACAGCTCGGTACAGCTGCATTATAAAAATTCTGTATGCGTCTTGCAAGGATGCCGCCCATCACAGTGCGGTGAGCTGGGCCAATACCTGTCTGGTGAGATGAATCAGTTCGTCCAGCCGCGCCCGAAGGTCCTCCATATCTGCCTGGTAGACCCGGCCATTCTCATTTGCGCGCTTTGCATACTGGTTCAAATTGTTGCTGCACATCTGCAGCAAATAGGCTGCCCGCCGCAGTTCCGGCAGGTCGAGACGGATGCAATATCCATCCAGCGCCATCTTCCGCAGGTAGGCCCCGATGCTCAAAATCCCCAGTTCTTCCATCTTGGTGTGAATCCGCTCCAGTTCCGGCCTGCTGACACGAAAGTGAAGCTGCTGGTCACGGCGCTCGTCCATATCCTCTCCATTCAAAAAATAGAACCAGAAGCAGATGGTTTCCCGTCTGCTCCTGGCAGGTTGTGTTTTATTCAGTCTCTATTGGCTGGGCACTTTGCTGGGCCTGCTGCTCTTTCAATGCTGCAATGCGCTTGGTGTCCACAAAGTGCGTGGCATACCACTTTTCAATTTCCGGGTCACCGCTTTTGCTGAAACGGAGCGGAATAACAGGCTTTTTGCCTTGGCCGCCTTTTTTCTTGACGCCCCAGCGCTTATAATAGCAAAATGACGGCTTCAAATTCGCTTTTTGCGCGTAGACCCTCATCTGGTGCAGGATGAATGACAGCTTTTTCAAATTGGCAGTACAGACACGCTCCAGATAATCCACCTTCCCAAAACGCCAATCTTCGTATTTCTGCTTTGTCAGAACACCGGTATCCATCAGCACATCCACGGGTGTGGCATAACCACGCCGCCAAAGCTGCTGGTGCATAGAAGCATTTACTTTTTTCATTAGTTCTGCACGGTTCATACACTTGCCGCCTTATCTGGTAAGTTACTGAAACAAGTTTATCAGATGCTTCAGCGAAAGTAAATGCTTTTATCGCTCCGGTTCTTTCTTTTTGTGGGTGGCGGGCGCTTTCTTTCCCGTCTCCTTTTGTGCCTGCCGGAGCTGCTCCCGCACCGAGGTGCGGGGCTGACGCTCCATCTCTTTTCGCGCTTGGGTCACGAACAGGTCGATCAGCCCGGGATGGCTGCTCACTGCAAACGCATAGTTCCGGTCCATGCCGAAGGAATCCATATTGGACGGGATGCTCACCGTTTTGGCCCACTCTTTGTTGGGATAAGTAAAGCGGCCGTCCCACTCCTTCTGCTGGATGGTATTGGCCAAAACGTACAGGACGCGCTCCGCGCCAAACTGATTCATCACCTTGGCGGCAGTTCCCTCGGCTAAACGCCGACCATCATAGCTTTGGCTGATTGCCTGCTCGATGGCCTCCTTGCAGGCGACGTTGGCCTGCAAGGAAATCCGGTAGGTTTCCACCTCCCTGCACTCACGGGCATAATCGAAATTCTCCCGGTAGACCGGCAAGTCGGACAATGAGACTTTCTCCTCCGCGGCGGCCAGAGCCGTTTGGATTTCCGCTTCGGTCACGGCCACCAGCTCCTGAAAGTCCATCCCTTTCAGCTCATTTTCAATCAGCTCATCAAGTGAAGAATACTGCCGGACGTCCAGCGGCCTTTCCTCCAGCTCCCTCTCGATTTTGTACTCTTTAAGGTCTACATACACCTGCAAAGGGTAGCCGTTGTTGCCTACGGTTGTGTAGGCCACGTCGATGCGGCTCAGATCATCAAAGTCTGCGGGGGCATCGTACTCGCTCATACAGAACTCGTTGATCAGCTGTTTTGCCTGGTCCAGCTGCGAGACCTGCATGGCGTCGGCCCGGCTCTCGATGCAGCTCCAAATTTCCTCCATGTGGCTCTCCATCCGGTCAAACTCCTGGTAAATGTCTGCCAGCGGGGACGGCGATGCCAGCAGAGCAGCCGCCTGGATGTCAGTCAGGTCATTGTACTCCAGAGAAAGCAGGATGTCCTCCCGGACGGTGTACTCGTAGGTATGGTTCAGGACCTCCGCCGCAGGCTGGCTTTTCAGCCAGTCGCGGAATTTGTCCTGCTCGGCAAACATTTTCTTATAAAGTGCTGTGTTCAGTTCTTCGTTTGTCATCGCTCCTGCGCCTCCTTTTTATGCTGCTTGTTGGATATGGGCTTTTCGGCTGCGGCCGCTTTCAGCTCTGCCAGTACAGAACTTTTCTGTTTCTGACCACTCTCTGCAACATCCTGTTCCGGCTCGGGGTGGGCATCCATGTTGAGCAGGGCGTCCAGCTCGGCCAGACGGGCAGACTTGGCGGCCAGTTCTTCCTCTTGCGGGAAGGGCTTTTCCAACTCAACCTGGGCCGCATCCCGCTGCTGGTAAAGGGCCTGCAAAGCATTTTCTGCCTGCTCCACCCGCTCCGGCAGGTTGTCCAGGGCGTTGTCTATACGGGTCAGGTTGCCGCGGGCATCGGTGCCCAGAGAGACAAAGTGGCTTGTCTCGCCCCGCAAAATCGCCTGATACTCGTTGCGGAAGGAATCGAACTGCAAGTCCAGCCCAAAACCGCGGTAACTGCCAAGGGTCACCGCCTCGGCAGAGGGCATTTCCTGGCAGGCTGCCAGCAGCCGCTCGCCGGCGGCCAACTTATCGTCAAAGTGCATCCCCCGTATCTCGATGCCGCAAAACTCCTTGCCCTGGGGGTGATTTTTTGCCGTCTCTGCATCCCGCCGCACCGCAGCAATTTCGGACTGCTTATACTGGATGCTGGCCGGGAAATCTTTGAGCAGCCTATCTTCCAGCCGGTATCTCTGGCTCTGGTGGTCCGCCTTGAGGACTTTGAGCTTTGCTACTTCTACATCCAGATTCATCTTCTCCTTGATGAGCGGATTGCCCGCGCAAAGGGCCTTGACTTCGGCGTAACTGAGGACCTGTTCGTCCACGTCCTCGCAGGAGCGGACCGGGCTTTTGCTGGTCATGATTTGGCCGATGAAACGCTGCTTGTTTTCAAGGGTCTGATAGAGGTACGCATCAAAGGTCCCTTCGGTGACGTAATTATAGACCTGCACTTCTTTGTTCCGGTTGCCCTGCCGGATGATACGTCCGTTGCGCTGGGTCATGTCCGAGGGCTTCCAGCCCACGTCCAGGTGGTGGACTGCCACCAGCCGATCCTGCACGTTGGTCCCGGCCCCCATTTTTGACGTACTTCCGAGCAAAATGCGCACTTTGCCGGTGCGCACCTTGGAGAACAGCTCTTTCTTTTTTGCCTCGGTATCGGCGGTGTGGATGAAGGCCACCTCGCTCTCCGGCACACCTGTCGCCAGCAATTTTTTCTTCACATCATCGTAGATGTTGAACTGCCCGTCTCCTTTGGGCGTGGACAAATCGCAGAACAGGAGCTGGGTCAGCCGCTGCTCCTTGCCTTCTTCCCAGATGCGCAGCACGTTGCCAACACAGGCGTTCACCTTGCTGCCCGGGTCATCCGGCAGCATAGGGTTCATGAGGCGCTGGTCAAGGCCGATTTTCCGGCCATCATTGGTCACACAAAGCATATTGTCCTCGGACGGGTCCACCTTTCCCGCGTTGATTTTGCCCGCCCGTTCCGAAAGAGACTGCACCATCTCTTTCTGTATCTCAGAGGGCTTGACGAGCACGGTTTCAAACTTTGCCTCGGGAACCGGGAGGTGGAGCTGGTCGCTGGTCTTGATGTCGGCCACTTCCTTGAATATGGTCATGAGTTCGGGCAGGTTGAAGAACTTGGCGAAGCGTGTCCTGGCCCGGTATCCGGTGCCCTCGGGGGCCAGCTCAATGGAAGTGGTTGTCTCACCGAAGGTGGACGCCCAGCAGTCAAAATGGGTCAGGCCCTTCTGCTGTAAGGTGCCGTATTGCAGATAGCGCATGACCGTATACAATTCACTCATTGAATTGCTCACCGGTGTGCCTGTGGCAAACACCACGCCCCGGCCGCCGGTGAGCTCATCCATGTACCGGCACTTGCCAAACATGTCGCTGGACTTCTGGGCCTCGGAGGTAGAAAGTCCCGCCACATTTCTCATCTTTGTGTACAAAAAAAGGTTCTTAAAACTGTGACTTTCGTCAACAAACAACCTGTCTACGCCCAATTCTTCAAAGGTCACCACATCGTCCTTGCGCTCAGTGGCCTTGAGCTTTTCCAGTTTGGCTTCCAGTTGCTTACGGCTTTTCTCCATCTGCTTGACCGTAAAACGCTCGCCTGCGTCGGCTTTCAGCTCGGCGATGGCGTTCTGGATCTCGTCGATCTGCTCCTGGATGATTCGCTCCTGCCGCTCGAAGGAGAGGGGGATTTTCTCAAACTGGCTGTGGCCGATGATAACAGCATCGTAGTCGCCGGTGGCGATACGGGCACAGAACTTCTTTCGGTTGGCAGTTTCAAAGTCCTTCTTGCTGGCCACCAGCAGCTTGGCGCTGGGGTATAGGTGCAGGAACTCCTGCGCCCATTGGAGCGTCAAGTGATTGGGCACCACAAAGAGAGATTTCTGGCACAGGCCCAGACGCTTGGCCTCCATAGCCGAGGCAGCCATCTCGAAAGTTTTGCCCGCGCCCACCTCGTGGGCCAGCAGGGTATTCCCGCCGTAGAGGACATGGGCAATGGCGTTTTGCTGGTGCTCCCGCAGCTTGATTTCCGGGTTCATCCCCACAAAGTGGATGTGGCTGCCGTCGTATTCCCGGGGCCGGGTGGAGTTGAACAGCTCGTTGTACTGCTTGACCAGCGTTTCCCTCCGCTGGGGGTCCTTCCAGACCCAGTTGGCAAAGGTGTCCTTGATGGCCTGCTGCTTTTGTTGGGCCAAAGTGGTCTCCTTTTTGTTCAGTACCCGTTTTTTGGAGCCGTCCGCTTCCTCGATGGTATCGTAGACACGGACGTCCCGCAAGTTCAGAGTATCTTCCAAAATCTTGTAGCCATTGGCCCGCTTGGTGCCAAAGGTTTCGTAGGCAGCCACATCGTTGAAGCCGGTCTTGGTCTTGCCCTCGATGCGCCATTCGGCGGTGGCGGGCGAGAATTTGACCTGAACAGCGTGCCGCAGATAAAACGGCACCTGAAAGGTCTCCAGCGTGAACTGCTGGATGACCTTGGGGTCCAGCCAGGTGGCACCCAGCCGCACGTCGATTTCAGAGGCTTCCAGTTCCTTGGGCTGGGCTTTGGCCAGCGCTTCCACGTTGGGTGTAAACTCCGGGTTGGTCTGGACGGCCAGCTGTGCAATCCGCAGCTTGTTGCGGACATTGCCGGACAGGTACTCGTCGGCGGTCTGCCAGCCGGCTTCCGGGTCGGTCGCATCCACGGAGGGGTCCTTGAAGATGACGCCCTGCAGGTCGGAAGTAATGCGCTCGTAGTCGCCCGGGGTGCCCAGCAGCTCGGACATATAGGGCAGGTCCACCCGGCCCCGTTCCCCAATCGAGACGGCCAGCGCCTCGGCAGGGGTGTCCACATGGGTGACGCTGTGTTCAGGCCGGATGGTTCGTTTTGTGAACATATCCGCCTTGCTTTTCAGCTTGCCGTTCTCGTCCAGGTTTTCCAATGAGCAAAGCAGATAATAGGATGAATCATCCTCAAAGAGGCGGCCATTCTTGCGGTCATTGATGAGGCCGAACCTAGAGGCAAAGGCATCGTAGGCGGTGTTCAATTCGGATTGTTTCGCCTGGATGTCGGCGTCAGGGTAATCTTCCAGCTGATACTGGATCAGCTCGTTGACCACCTGCCGCAGCTCCACCATGCCTTTGACCCGTTCCCTGGCGTCGCCGCTCAATTCTGCCTGGGTCATGATGGAGTTTTCGCGGTAATACACTTCACCATCTACCACCGTGTAGGAGAAGTTCTTGACGCCAGGGTCGGCGGGCAGGATATTGGGAGCGTCCTCGGCTCGTTCAGCTTTGGTGTGCTGCACCGCCCGGTACTCGCCGTGAATCTTTGCCGTTGCCTCTTTGAGCTGCGCGGCCAGGTCCGCCCCCTCGAAGGGGTGGACCGTTATGTCCTCCCGGCCATACTGGGTGTTCTCGGTGGAAAGTTCGCCCAGAACCATGTCCGGGTGCTCCACAAAATACTGGTTGATGGTGAAGCCTTCCGGCGTTTTTCCAAGTTGCACCCAGTCAGGTTCCCGGTCGATGGGCCGGTCACGTTTTTGCAGGAAGATGATGTCCGAAACGACCTCGGTCCCGGCGTTGGCTTTGAACGCATTGTTGGGCAGCCGGATGGCTCCCAGCAGGTCGGCCCGCTCGGCCAGATGCTTGCGGGCGCTGCTGTCTTTGGAGTCCAGCGTGTACCGGCTGGTGACGAAGGCTACCACGCCGCCCGGGCGGACTTGGTCCAAGGCTTTGGCGAAGAAGTAGTTGTGGATGGAAAAACCGAGGTTGTTGTAGGCTTTGTCGTTGACCTTGTAGTTGCCGAAGGGCACATTGCCGATGACCAGATCGTAGAAGTCCTGCTGCTTGGTGGTCTCAAAGCCCGCCACCGTGATGTTTGCCTCCGGGTAGAGCTTTTGGGCGATACGCCCTGAAATGCTGTCCAGCTCCACGCCGTACAGCTTGCTTCCCGCCATACTCTCCGGCAGCATCCCGAAGAAATTGCCCACGCCGCAGGATGGCTCCAGGATGTTGCCAGTCTGGAAGCCCATCTGCTCCACTGCCTCATAAATGGCACGGATGACGGTAGGGCTGGTGTAGTGGGCATTCAAGGTGCTGGCCCGGGCGGCGGCGTATTCCTCTGGTGTCAGCAGTCCTTTCAGCTCTAAATACTCTGCGTTCCACGCCGCTTTATCCGGGTCAAAGGCATCCGGCAGGCCGCCCCAGCCCACATATTGCGAAAGCAAATGCTGTTCTTCCGGGGTAGCCTGGCGGTTCTCCTGTTCGATCTGTTGCAGCGTAGCGATGGCCTTGATGTTGCGCCAGAACTTTTCCTTGGGGCCGCCTTCGCCCAAGTGATCGTCCATGATATGGAAATTCCGGGCGGCAGGTGTAGAGATTTCATGCTCCGGCTCCTCAATGTGCAGCTTTTCGATTACTACATCGTAGGGCAAGCCGTTTTCTGCGGCGGGATAAATTGTTTCCGGTTCCGCCGTCAAAGGTTTTGGTGATTCCGTGCCCGCCACTTTTTCAGCATCCGGTTCAGCCTGAACAGGCTCCGGCTGGTTTGCCTCCTGCCCAAAACCGTCCAGCTGGCGAGCGTACATTCCGCGCAGCAGCGGTGTCACCTCATCCCAGCGGAAGAATAGCGTGGCCAGCCGCTTCTCATCCGTATCTAACACCTCCAGCTCGATGCCTCCGGTCATGGTGCGGTAGTCGGCGGTGTCGCCGGTTTCCAACTCCATCGTATCCACAATGACGGGGTAGGTTTGGCTCAACCACTGGGCAATCTCGCTGTTGCTCTTGCCGCTGTGTAGCAGTTCGGAAAGCTCTGCTTTGTCCGGCGCACTGATCAGACCGTGGGTCAGTACATCCCTCAGGTCCTGGTCTGCCGTATCAGGATTTGTCGGCAGGAACTCCGTCAAAGCCTCGTTGCGCACATCCTCCCGCAATAGCAGCTCAAACCGCTCCCGGTTTTCGGCCCGGAAGATGGGGTAAGCCATGCCTGAAGGAAGAAGCTGCACGGTGTCTTCCTGCAGCTCAGTAATCTGGTATTCCTGATTTTCCAGATAGACCGTATCACCCACATGGTAAACCGGCGCGGCGGGGTCATAGAACTTTTCCTCCGGCACAGCCAGCTCCGGTGCCTCAGCTTGTTCCCCGGCTGTGACGGTTTCCACGTCCGCCATAACCTGCCGGATGAACGGGTCGTTGTCCAGCTTTTCGGCATCCACCACCTGGCCGTTCACGATGCCGCGTTCGGCCAGCTTTTCACGCAAAAGTTCTCCTTCAGTCTGGGGGGCTTCTGCCGCAGGCTCTTGCTGGTCCAGATACTTGCCCGCGGCAATCAGGATGTGGATGCGCTTTTCCACCTCGGGCCATTTCAGCCGCTGCTCTTGCCCGGTGGGATAGGAACGCAGCTTGATGCCTTTGGAATCATAATCCAGAAAGCCGGAGCTACCGTCCTGGAATGTCCAGCTCCGGCCACCGGTGCCGTATTCTTTTTTCAGGAACTCGGCCCGCTCTTTGGGCGTGTGTTCTTCCTGGAAGAAGGCCACAATCCGCTCTTTACCGTGGGCAAAGCCGCTGCCACTGGCCAGCGCCAGCGCAATATCCTCGCTGGAAAAAGAAAAAGCGGAGACTTTTTCGGTCTCCGCTCGCCGGTCGATGGCTATAATCTGCTCGGCCTCTGTAGGAAAAAGGCTTAACTGTTGATGAGTTCCGCCATCAGGATTTCCTCTGCCTGGGCCTTGCAGGTGTTCATCAGACCCACCCACTGCATCGGGTCGCGGGCTTTCAGCTGCTCCGTCGCGCCTGCGTCCCTTGCCAGCTGGGGCATCATCCGCTCCAGACGGTCCCGGGCGGTCTCGTCCACCTCCTGCAGGTGCGAGAACAGGGTCCCGGCCAGAAGCATCCGGTTGTACAGCACTGGCCGGTTCTGCTTGAGGTAGGTCTGGCGCATCCGCCCGTACTTGCCCAGAGGTTGGGCCGGGGCCGGGTCGAGGGTCAGGTTCGGGATGAGATAATCCCCGTTCTGAGAATAGGTCAAGCTGTTCATGTTCTGCGCTCCTTTCCATTTCTATGTTTCGTCTGCGAATGGTGGTCTTGATGGTCCGTTCGATTTGCCGCAGCACCTGGCGGCAGCTGTCGCTAACCGCGGTGCCCAGCACCCCCACGGCTGCCGGGGTATCGAAGGAATAAATCGCCGCGAAATCGTCCCGGTCAAACCAGCCGTCCGGTTCAATGCCGCACCGGGACAGCAGCAGGTAGGTGATGCTGGCGGCCCCAGCCGACTTGAACTCCATCTCGATGCTAAGCTCATCATACCCTTCCAGAAGCGATCCGTCAACGATGTCGAGGACATCCCGGCTGTTGTTGTCCCAGTAATCATCCACCAGCCTGCCCGACAGGTTCGCAAGCTGCTGGGCAAAGTTCGGGTCGTTGACGCCGTAAGTTTTTTCGAGCATCTCCGCCACCGGCTGGCGGAACTCATAGGTCATCCGCCACTGGTCGGGGTCCAGGGAGTTTCGGCGGGTGCCGGTGTCCGATACGTCAAAGACGTATCGCAGGCGCTGGCTGTTATCGTCCAGCAGGGCGATGCCCTTGGAGCCGCGCCGGACATAGCGGTTCATGCGGTTATTCCAGATGTCGTACTCAGCGCAGGCCGTGGCGTCGGGGCGCTGTGCGTAGATCATGAGCTGGTCGGGGTAAGGGTATTTGTATAGTCTACCCGCCAGAGACAAAAAGTCCGCCCAGCGCTCCCAGTTCCCTGTCAGGCGGCGGGCGGTGTCTTCGGCCAGTTTGGCATAATAAAGCGTCTTTTCTGACATACCGCCCTCCTTTACTCCCGGCCCCTGTCCTTCGTTTTCCGAGGTGGTGTATCTGCTTTGGGCTGGGGCGCAGTTGCCTTCAGCTCCCCCAGCACCGACTTTCTCAGGCTCGGCTTGAGGGGGTGCTTCCACCGGCTAAAGGCTATATCCTTCGGTTCACTTGCGCCCTTTTCGTAGACGCGGATGCGGTCAAAGCCCAGGTCTTTCCGCATCTGCTTCAAAACATCCATGACCTCGGGGCTCTGGTTCAGAGAGGCCATCCGGGTGTAATCGTCCACCAGGTAGTTCTTGCCCTGCCGGACGTGAAGCAGATCGGCTGCGCCGGGCGGGTCCTCACACTGGATGCCGAAGGTCAGCCGGGCATCGGTCAAGTCTTCGCTGTTGTAGGGTTCGACTCGTAATTCCTGAAAGCGGGCCGCTGCCTGTTCGTAGGTGTCGTAAAATTCAATGGGTGTGTACGGTTTACTCCCGGCCGCCCCTGTCCAGGTGGCCAGGTCGGGGATGATATAGAACTGCCACTTGTTGTCTTTTTCGTCTGCCATAGGCCCCTCCTTAGATAAAGTCCGGGTACAGCTCCAGAGCGTCGAACTCGGCGTCGGTCATGCCGTGGAGCTTGTCGAGGGTGCTGTCGGTCAGGTCCCGCAGCTCCACCTCCGACAAGGTGAGATAGGTACGCAT
>OERR01000243.1_pt1 | contig 13470 bp, 11 predicted proteins | sample 1540051 | NCBI WGS metagenome assembly OERR01 (sample SAMEA3891884, study PRJEB23780) | metagenome | biome: terrestrial biome; feature: animal house; material: Caecal content | place: Italy | collected 2015-05-05 | reverse complement strand
GTCTATATTGTTTCAAGCGACATTCAGTACTATAACATGTTTTAAATCGCTTGTCAACTATTTTTTTATTTTTTTTAATACCTACTATAACTTTTTCCTATCCACCTTTCCTACCTAATTAATCCGATTGTGCTATTGCCTGCTTCCTACCAAAAAATACCTATCCATATAGAAAAATACATAAATATGTAGCAGTTGATCTGCCTGCCTTTGGATACAATAAACGTTCCAAAAAAACGAACAAATCAACTGCTGCACACCAATCATACTCACATAAAAGTTAATTTAATTTTCTAAATCTTCTCCATTGCTTTCAATTACTTTTTTATACCATCCAAATGATTTTTTTCTTTTTCTCTCCAATGTTCCCGTTCCATCATCATATTTATCTACGTAAATGAATCCATAACGTTTCGCCATTTCACCTGTAGACGCACTAACCAAATCAATGCAGCCCCATGGTGTATAGCCCATTAAATCTACCCCATCTGCAACCGCTTCTTTCATCTGTTCGATATGTTTTCTCAAATAGTCAATTCGGTAATCATCTTGGATGCTTCCATCTTCTTCGATTTTATCTTTTGCTCCTAATCCATTTTCTACTACCATTAATGGAATTTGATATCGGTCATAAATTGCATTTAATGTATAACGCAATCCTTTTGGATCAATTTGCCATCCCCATTCGCTCGATTCCAAATAAGGATTACGCAATCCTCCCATTAAGTTTCCACTTGTCTCTTCTCCAGTTGGATTTTTTGCCACACAGTTACTCATATAATAGCTAAATGTATAGAAATCCACGCATCCTTCTTTTAAAATCTCTTCATCTCCAGGTTCCATCTGGATTTGAATATTATTTTCCTCAAAGAAGCGTTCTGCATAAGACGGATATTCCCCTCTTACTTGAATATCAGAACAGAACCAGTTTCTCATCTGCATTTGTTTTTGTGTTTCTAATATATCATCTGGATTACAACTATTTGGATACATTGTCATAAAGCAAATCATATTTCCCATCAAAAAATTTGGATATTTCTGATGAGCCAATTTTACCGCTTTTGCACTTGCTACAAATTGATGATGCAATCCCTGATAGCGAAGTTGAGGAATATCCACCTGATCCGTGAAGTTTTCCGTTCCATCATTTAAAATTCCAAGTGACAAGAAATTTCCCATTGGCATTGTTCCTGCATTGATTTCATTAAATGTCAGCCAATATTTTACTTTATCCTTATAACGTTCAAAAATCACTTCACAATAACGCATGAAATGGTCGATACATTTCCTGCCTGCCCATCCATTATAGGCCTTTGTAAGTCCATATGGCATTTCATAGTGAGAAATTGTAACGAGTGGTTCAATTCCGTACTTCTTACATTCATCAAATACATCATCATAGAATTTCAATCCAGCCTCATTTGGTTCTGTTTCCATTCCAGTTGGGAAGATTCTCGTCCAGGCAATCGAAAGACGGAATACTTTAAATCCCATTTCAGCAAATAGAGCAATATCTTCTTTATAGTGATGATAAAAATCTATCGCTTCATGACTCGGATATAAGGTTCCCTCTTCCAATTCTCTCGTAATACGCTTCGGAGTCTGATGCGTTCCATTTGTACACATATCGGAAGTAGATGGTCCTTTTCCATCTACATTCCATGCACCCTCAAACTGATTGGCAGCCGTCGCACCGCCCCATAAAAAATCACTTCTTAATTTTCTCATAAATCCATTGCTCCTTTTATAAAACTGTTCCATCGGATGCAATTACTTGCTTGTACCAATCAAAAGATGCTTTTTTACTTCTTTTTAATGTACCATTTCCTTCATTATCTTTATCTACATAGATAAATCCATAACGTTTTTTCATTTCTCCTGTGCTGGCACTTACTAAATCAATACATCCCCAAGTTGTGTAACCAAGTAATTCTACTCCATCTTCATTGATCGCTGCGTCCATCGCTTTGATATGTTCTCTGAGATAATCAATTCGATATTGGTCGTTTACATATCCATTTTCATCTGGAATATCCACAGCACCCAAACCATTTTCTACAATAAATAATGGCTTTTGATAACGATCATATAATGCATTTAAGGTAATACGAAGCCCAAGAGGATCAATCTGCCATCCCCATTCACTTGCTTTTAAATATGGATTTTTCAGAGATGCCATAACATTGCCTTCTGTTTGTTCAATATTCGCATCACCGCTTGCACAGCGAGAAGAATAGTAAGAGAATGAAACAAAATCTACAGTATTTGCTTTTAACAGCGCTTCTTGTTCTTTCGTGATATGCAGATCAATTCCTTTTCTTTCCAGCATCTTTTTGGCATAGGAAGGATACTCTCCTCTTGCCTGTACATCAATAAAGAAATAATTCTCTCTATCTTTTTCCATTGCCTTCCAAACATCTGCTGGATTACAGCTATATGGATAGGTAACTCCTGCCGCTAACATACAGCCAATTTTATTTTCTGGATCAATTTCATGACCAATCCGAGTTGCTTCTGCACTCGCCAGTAACTCATGATGCGCTGCCATGTATTTTACCGTTTCTTCTTCTTCACCTTCTTCAAAAACAAGCCCAGCCCCCATAAATGGCAAATGCAAAATCATATTAATTTCATTAAAGGTAAGCCAATACCGAACAAGTCCTTTGTATCGAGTAAATAATACGGTTACTAATTTCTTATAAAATTCTACTAATATTGGGTTTTTCCATCCGCCATACTCTTTAATTAAGTGAATTGGACAATCAAAATGAGTAATCGTAACGAGAGGTTCTATTCCATACTTTTTGCATTCATGAAACAAATCCTCATAAAATTTCAATCCCTCTTCGTTTGGTTGATCTTCATCTCCATTTGGGAAGATTCTCGTCCATGCAATGGAACAGCGGTAAGTACGAAATCCCATTTCTGCGAATAATGCGATATCTTCCTTATAATGATGGTACATATCAATTGCTTCCATGGCTGGATAATAATGCTTGTTATCTGGTTCCAGCATTTTTAGTTTACCCGTCATAACTGCCATACGATCCGAACCATATGGAATCACGTCCACATTTGCGAGTCCTCGATTTCCTTCCTGATAACCGCCCTCACATTGGTTGGCGGCTGTTGCGCCGCCCCACAAAAAGTTTTTTGGGAATGCCATAAAATTCTCCTTTCTATTTTTTGTATTGTTTCCTTATTGGATCGAAACGTCCCATAAATTTGGACTTTGGAAATGCTGATCCAATGTGTCGCTAAACCATCGACCATTCATTACATTTTTAATCACTTTCTCTTTTAATTCTGGAGAAATACTTGTATCTGCTTCCATTTGAGCAATAATTTGTTCATACGTTGTGCTGACATCTTTCAACTCCACAATTGCATCCGTCTCTGTTCCATCAAATACCATGGAATTTTTGCTTTCTGGTGTCCAATTGGTCCATTGAGCAAGTCCTTCTCCATTTGGATCTCCAGTTGCCAGGAAATTAGCAAGGTAATTATTATATTGTTTTGCCATTGCAACATATCCAGCTTTTTCAAATGCTCCTTCAAATGTAGCGGTATAATTATTTTGTGTAGAAAGCATTGGTACAAAAATTCCGTGGAATGCGCCATAATCGCCCAAATCTGCTTTCATCTGAGATGTTTCTCCTCCATAATCTACTTCACATAAATAGATATTGGAAGTATAATTTGCTGCCATCTTTTCTGCACTGCACTGTGCATTAAAAATGCGATACATATCACTTCCATACTTAGAAGCAAATGCTTTGGCTGCTGCAATTTCTTCCGCCGTATATCCCTGCATTTCCTCACTCTCAAAGTAAGCATCTCCTAAACAAAACATACTAAATTCTGTACTGCCTGTCAACATCATGAGTGGTACATCATTATAACTTGTTGTATCAAACCCTTCCATTGGAATTACCACTCCATCTTCATAAAGATGAGGGAATACACTCATACGAATTCCTGCATTGCCCATTAAAGCGACTAAACGCTCAGAAGAAATACTGTATAAATAGTCTTTTACATCCTGTCCACTGGTCAATAACCAATTAAATGCTTCCGCTTCTGTTGCAAATTTTCCATCTTCCACTGCCAATGGTGCAATTGCTTCTGCAATCTTATTCGCACTTAATGTTTCGTCTGCAGTTGTCATACCGCCACTAAATGCAATCGCCTTTTGGAACTTTCCTTCAAATATAGGGCTGATTAACATAGCCATCACATCACGACCACCTGCTGAGAAACCAGATACTGTAATGTTTTCTGGATCTCCTCCAAATGCACTGATATTTTCTTTTACCCAGTCTAAAGCTGCTGCAATATCTAACATTGCATAGTTTCCAGTACTTCCCTCTTCTGTCTGAAGTGCCGGCAGACAATTAAATCCTAATAAGCCTAAACGATAATCAATGGAAACATAAACACAGTTATTATTTACTACGATATCTTGACCAGGAATTTCTCCCGCATTTCCAGTTTGATTATTTCCACCATGAATAAACACCAATACTGGAAGATTTTGTGAATTCTCTTTTGCATAAACATTCAATCGCAGACAATCTTCACTTCCTGTTACTTCCGTTCCTGAAAGCTGCAAAGCTGGACTGGAAGCCTGTGTGCATTCCAATGTTTCCGTCCATGCATCTGGCTGCTGTGGTGCTTGCCATCTCAGTTCTCCTGTTGGAGCTTTTCCATAAGGAATTCCATACCAAGTCAAAACTTCTCCTTCCTGAACTCCTTTCACATTTCCATATTTTGTAGAAACTATAGTGTTGTCCTGTTGTGTTTCACCTTCCTCAGCCTGAGAACTTGTTTCCTCAGATGATGCAATTGTTGTTGTATCAGTTGTACTAGTTGGATCGGTTGAACTTGAACTACAACCAGTCATTAACATGACAGTTACAATTGATACCATAGCAATTACATTACGTTTTCTCATAATTACCTTCCACCTTTCACCCTTTGTATTTTTTCTTATCCAAACTATTGTACGGTTATAATTACACGCTGATAATGCTTCATTCCATGAGCACCACTGTCTTCCCCTTCTACTACAATATGAATGGTATCTCCTGACTGCGCATCTTCTGGAATTGTAAATGTCACTTCTGCGGTATCACTTCCCGTCAACTCAATGGAATCCGTCACTTCACCTTCTGCTAAATCCCTATGAATACCAAGCAATAATCCACTCATCTCTTCATTGACTGTTTCATTTTTTGCAACTTTGGATTCTTCATAGGTATCTGCCTCAAAATAATGCCACCAACGGAATGTTACTTGGTCTCCATCTGGATCTTGTGCCGATGCATGTAACGTAAGTGTTTGACCTGGTGTTGCAGTTAAATCAATTCCTTCTTGTACCGTTACAGTTGGGGCATGGTTGGCATCTTCATAATTTGATGCAATACACCAATCTGCACGAGCCGCAAAGTCATCTTGAATATCATCAAACCAACGCATTAAAGAATATTCGGATTCATAACGGTTCGTATATGGATCAAAATCCAATACATTATTAATCCAACGTGCTTCGCCATCCGTTCCAAAGCGATCGCCCCATCCACCATAGGACGGATCTTCCATACTGCGAAGTCCATTATCAATCAAATATAAGAACGATGGGGAATCTCCTTCCGATATAAAATCATAACGATTATACTGAGGATTATTTTCCAAATATGCATCAATTCCTCTTTGTTCTTCTTCCAGTTCTCCTTCAATCACATTGCCATCTCCCATTAATGCATAGTAATTTAGCAATGCTCCGTGACCTTCTTTGATATTTTCTAAATTCCATTCTCCTTGAAGTCTAGAATTTACTTCATCGGTATGATTTTTCCATGCATAGGCAAAATGCCAGAAGTTAGAACGATCATTAATAATTTTTAGATCTGGCCAGTTTACTGCAATATAATTACTGTAACTATCATCTTGATCTAAAATAATATAAAGAACTAACTTATCATTAATCTTTTGTTGAATTTCTTCCCATTGATCGGTATCTTTGTATTCCTCTTCAATACTCTTTAATGCACGAGCAGTTGTATTTGTTCCACCCCAAGTTTGTACATATAGTGTTCTAGGGTCATCATCTAAAAATAGATTTTTTAAAAATTCTGATCCATCCGTTACTTTTTCCATTTCTCCTACATTTGTGATATTTCCAATATGCGTTACCGACTTTAAATAGTCTGGAGTTGGATAGCCTTGTGCATGTACCGTCAGATTTGGATATACCTCTTCATATGCATTTAAGAAATTAATTTCTTTTTCATTGACACTCCACCTTTCTTTTTACACGATGGCTTTGTTTATCCAGAAGTCTTTCTGAATAAACAAATGCCATTTTTCGGTTACTAAAGCAAGTTTTCCGTCCTAATAATTATAATAATGTAAGAATTGTATCTCCCCGATTTGCCTGTTTTGCATCTGTCGGAACAATATCTGTATATTGATCTGAATTAGTTATTAAAACTGGGGTAACGGTAGAGTATCCCGCTTTTTTAATTTTCTGAATATCAAATTCCAGCAATACTTGTCCCTTTTTTACACGATCTCCCTGTTTTGCTTTTGGAGTAAAATACTTTCCTTCCAACTTTACCGTATCCATACCAACATGCATCAAAATTTCGGCTCCATCCTCAGTCGTCATTCCGATTGCATGTCCTGTCGGGAAAAATGCAGAAATGGTTCCATCTGCCGGTGCAGTTAACTTACCTTCCATTGGTTCAATGGCTATTCCCTGACCCAATGCGCCGCTCGAAAAAGCTTCATCTTCTACTTCACTTAATGGCTTTACCATTCCTTTTAATGGTGATACAATCATAGATTTCTTCATGGATTTTCCCGAAGCAGCTGGTTTTTCTTCTATCTTAGCAGCTGGTTTCTTTTCCTCATCTTTGTATGTAATCATTGTTAATACAAATGCAATTACGATTGCGACAACAACACCAATTAATGCGCCATACATACTAGATAAATCATTTGTTGCTTTATCAATATAACTTGGGAATGCAAAGATTCCAAGTGCTCCGAAAATATAACATTTTACGTTTAATGCACCAATTACTGCACCACCGATTGCGGAAGCAATACAAGAAATAATAAATGGTTTTTTCTTTGGAAGAGAAATACCATAAATCGCTGGCTCCGTAACACCGAATGTACCAGAAATCGCTGCTGGAACAGCCAAAGAACGAATGTTTTTATCTTTTGTTTTAATTAAAATGGCAACAATAACTGCAGTCTGAGCAAACGTTGCAGTAAAGTATGGAGACATTACCGCATCATATCCGATTACACTGATATTGTTCATCATGATTGGAACCATACCCCAATGCAAACCGAAAATAACTAATACCTGCCAGAATCCACCTACAATTAATCCTGCAACAATTGGTGATAAGGAATATGCGCTTGAAGTAACCCATCCAATTGCAGAAGCTGCAAGATTTGCAATCGGACCTACTATGAGGAATGTTAATGGTACAATAGCAAGTAAAGTAGCCATTGGTACTAAGAAGTTTTTTACAACGTCTGGAATAATCTTTTTCCAAAGTCTTTCAATTTTAGAACCTACAAATACGGATAAAATAACTGGAATTACACTTGATGCATATCCGCCTCCAGGAAGCAAAACTGGAATTCCAAGAAACTTCGTATAAATATTAGTTTCAAACGCAGTACCTGCAAAAATTGTTCCAATTGGTTCTAAACTTGTAAGATCCACAATATTTGGGTATACAAGTGCTGCACCAATTGCCATTCCGACAAACTTATTCATTCCAAATTTCATTGCTGCCATATAACCCAAGAAGATCGGCATAAAATAGAAGAACCCATCGGCTACCGAATAAAGAATAATATAAGTTCCGCTCGTTTCCGACATACCGCAGAAACTGGCTAAAGCTAATAAACCCTTCACCATACCAGTTGCTGCCAATACACCGAGCAATGGAGAGAAAATACCAGAAATAATATCAATCAAGGTCATTTTCTCCTTTTCTCCACTGTCAACTGCTGCACCTTCTCCTCCAAATCCACCGATTTGATTTACAACTGCATATACATCTGGCACATGATTTCCAATTACAATCTGATATTGTCCGCCGCTCTGCAAAACTGTTACAATACCATCGGTTGCTTTTAATACTTCCGTATTCGCCTTGGACTCGTCTTTGAGCTTAAAACGCAGTCTTGTAATACAATGCGTCAAACTTACAACATTCGACTTTCCTCCTACATTTTGGATAATGATTCTTGCTAATCCATCATACTTACTTGCCATAATAACTCCCTTCCTTATTTATGATTCGTTTGCTATGCGTTTATAAGTATGAATTTGTAGAAAGAAAAAACCGAATAACATAGAGTTCTCCCTATTGTCATTCGGTCTCGCCATCTTTACATGTAACAATCCATACATTATAATCCGCAAATAAATTTTGCTTCTTCTACTCCTGTTCATCAATGATTCTTTTAATATGAACCGTTAGATAGACAATCTCTTCTTCTGTCAATCTGTAATCGACTTTTGACTCCATATAGTTACGGATCTTTTCCGCACAACAATAGGCCTCTGGATACTTTCGCTTAATTAATTCACAGAATTCCAAATCATCGGTCTGATAATATTGGTTACATATTGCTCTTTGCACAAAAAACTTCAGATGAGTCAAAAAACGCTCATAAGCTAATGTTTTTTCATCTAGCTCAATATGGAAATGATAACGCACGATATTCAGCACATCTTGAATAATTTGCGTCATCTGAATCGAATGCTGCATATCCGTATCCAACTCTGCATTTACAATATGAAGAGCAATAAATCCAGCTTCATCCTCTGGAAGTTCTACCCCCAATTGTTCTTTTATAATGGATAACGCTTCCTTTCCAATTAAGAACTCATGGTTATAAAAACGTTTGATTTCCCATAGCAGAGCATTATGAAACTCCATTCCCTGTTTTTTTCTTTCTATTGCAAAGCTAATATGATCCGTCAAAGCAATATAAATTGTATCGCTTAATTTTTTGTTCAGTGAAAACTTCGCATAGGAAATAATCTTATTTGCAGTTTTAATATGTTCATATGGAATTTTTTCTACCAATACCTGAAACTGCTCTCGATTATCTTTTCCTTGAATTAGAAAGATCTTTTCCACTTTCTTCTGGTCTATCTCGTCGTCTGGTACACGCTGAAAGCCAATTCCACGTCCCATAATTACGACTTCTCGTCCCTGTTCATCGACAGAACTGACTACATTATTATTAATAATTTTCGTAATTTTCAATGCATACCGACTTCCTTTCAACCATTCTGAGCAAAAAAATAACTACGTCGCACTCTCAATCAATCAGAGGGCACGACTCCACAATCCTGTAGCTCTGATGAAACGAGAGAATCCAACCTAGTTTTGCCTGCCTACCAGTAACAATCTGGATTATCTTCTCATAAGGGATTCTATCTAAATCCGCAAAATTTCTTGTAAATTTATACTAGCATATTCGCCATAAATTGTCAAGTTAAATTTTGTTTTTTTATTATCGTGATATGAAAAAGAATCTCCAACGGAAGTTCTTCTTGTTATTTTTCCCCTATATTCGTAAAACTCTTCTATTTTTTTAAGCACTATATCTAATTTTTAACTTATAAAGGAAAGACCATTGAAACTGATTTTCCATAAATATATTAGCTGGAAAAAGTCATCTCAATAGTCTTTCTAATAAATCCTTTTACTTCATTTCCTTTATCATCTGTGCATATTCTAATTCTTTAAATCCTAAACGACGATACAAGCTTCTAGCTCTCTCATTGTCCAATTCTGTTTCTAAACGCAGCCTCGTTACTTCTGGACCTGCATGTTCCTCCACATACTGGAAAAATTGTCTGCCCAGTCCTTTAGAGCGAAACGCTTCTAAAATATATAGCTCTTCCAACCATATTACAATTCCGCCCGCTTCTTGGGAAAATGTCTTAGCAGTCAAGCCATATCCAACCACTTCTTCATCCCACTCTAATATATATCCTTCTGCATACTCTTTAGAACGCATTAACTCTTCAAATGTACGTTCATGATACTCCTCTGGGATTGACTTCAATACTGCATCCGATGCATACATTTCTCTTGCAAGACGCAGAAATACTTCTCTATCGTTTTCTGTAATTTTTCTAACCATATAACTTCCTCACTTTAATTATTTTCTCATTTGCTTATCTATTATATCAGATCGAATCTTCTTTTCAAAGTATCTATTTTAGCATACATCCTTTCGTACAAAACCATCATAGGCAGTTAACAGAAATACAATCATGTACACAGCAATTATTCCAATTGCAAATGTCACTGTCTGTTCTGGAAAAATCATCGTTCCACTCTTTATTACTTCTAAATCAGTATTTGCAAAAATTAAATAACGCCCCCAATCCACGTTAGTTAAAATCAAAAACTGTGTAATCGTTTTTCCTGCTAATAATGCTCCAACACCTAACCCAATTGCGACGGAAGAAGTACGTAAAATTGATGAAATCATAAATGCCATTGTCATCATAACAACTAAGTCCACTGCTTTTATTGCATATCGAGTTAGAAAAAATATTGCTGCACTTTGTTCTTGAATCACCCCATTTTGAACAGTAATATAAGAAGTGTTCCAATCTCCGTCAAACAGGAACGTTGCAAATCCTAACTGAATCAAATAAAGCAATACCGTAAAAATTGCACTAATCGATAACAATGTAAGATATTTACTAAAGAAGATTTTCCTTCGACTAATTGGGTTAATCAGCAAAAATTTAATTGTACCATTGGAGAATTCTCCTGCAATACTTCCTCCAGCTAAAATAACTACAAACATACTTAACGCCGTCATAATTAAGAGCGAGGTATCCATCATATTCCATCTATCCTCTTCATAATAATATCTGCCTGAATCCTCTGAAATTACGTGGATTTTATTATTTTCCAAACGGTATTTTTCTATTTGAATTTCTTCCATAACAGTCTGATAATATTCTGAGTCTGTTTCTTTTTCTGCTTCTAGCTGAAAACGTGTCTTTTGATTCCGAGTATAACTCTCAATCAATTCCGCTAAGGATGCATCTGGATTCCACTCATGATCCATTGCATATTGATAGGCAAAACCAACTTCCTTCTTCTCTTCATCCGTAATATCCATATGTGCAATTTCTTTTTGTTTATATTCACAATACTTTTTATAATCTCTTTCTCGAACGCTTTGCTTTAACTCTTCCAATTCCGTTTGTATTTCTGTTCGCTGCTCTGAACTTAGACTAGCCTCACTTAGCTGTGCCTGTTTTTCATAAAATGCCTCATTGATTGCAAGATACATCCAACTATTTTCTAGTTGAAACTCTTTTGTTGTATACAAATCATTTTCTTCAATAAAATCATATAAATCCAACTCAATTTGATAATCAGGCGATGTCTGAGAACGATAATACTGCTTTTGCTGCTGAATGGATTCTTTGGAAAACTGTGAATATTGAATGTCCATATTCGTTCCATTACTGCGGAATAACAAATGAATCCCTACAATCAACAACAATCCAAGTACAATCAACACCCATGTACTAATTTTAGAAAATATTTTTTGATACTCATTCCTCATTAAGCGAAGCAATCGAATCCCCTCCCTTTTCTGTCATTTCCAAAAATACATCTTCCAATGATACCTTTTCCTTTGGACACACAGTTAAAATCGAAAAACCATTTAAAATTATATTTTTGTTTATCTCTATTAACTGATCGGTATTATCAATGGAAAGCTCAAAATGTTCTTCATCCTTTTTTTCTGCATTTAATGTATAGTTTTTCTCTAGCCAACTGACAACCTTCGAAGATTCCTTTACATGATAACAATAAATTATCTTTTCCTCTTGCGCAGTTTCCAGTATCGCTCCAATTTTTTGGACTTGAATTAGCTTTCCTTCCGATAAAATTCCAACACGATCACACATCAATTCCATTTCACTCATTAAATGACTGGACACAATCACACAAACGTTTTTCCTATGTGCCAGTTCTTTCAAAATATCCCTTAAATGTTTAATTCCTGCTGGATCAAGTCCATTGGTCGGTTCATCTAAAATTAAAACTTCTGGATCTGCCATTAACGTTACCGCCAATCCAAGACGCTGACGCATTCCAAGCGAATATTTCTTTACCTTCTCATGAATTCGATTGGAAAGTCCCACAAGTTCTACGATTTCTTTTAAACGTTCGTCTGTAACTCCCTTTCTCATTCTTGCAAACATCTTTAGATTGCTCCATCCACTCATATAAGAATAGAGTTCTGGATTTTCTACAATTGCACCAACTCGTGTCAATGCCTTTTCAAACTCTTTTTCCAAATCATATCCACAAATTTTTACATTTCCCTCATCGGATTGTAATAGACCCGTTAGAATTTTAATTGTAGTCGTTTTTCCAGCTCCATTTGGTCCTAAAAACCCAAACACTTCACCAGCATATACTTCCATCGTTAAATCTGGAATTGCAACTTTTTTTCCAAACCTCTTTTTTAAATGTTCAATTTGAACAACTGCTTCCATTCCACTCATCCCTCCTCTACGCAGCGGTCATATTATTAACCATATAGCGATCTATTGTAATTCGCACAATCTTCCAACCATCATCTGTAAGTGTCAAATAAACATTGGCACTTAATTGTTCATTTCGTTTCGCCTTTTGATCGGTTTCTAGTCCATATTCCGTCCAAACCTCTTTACTAATTACTTCGATTCCAGTTGGAAGGATTACTACGGTTTCTCCTGATAATGTAAAATCATAATTATATTCAATTTTGCATAATGCCCCGTTTGTTCCATATTTATTAATTTGATAATCTGTCATAATTCCTGATAGCTGCTCTAAATTTTCATTTTTTTCTTCTAAAAACTGATCCATCTGCATTTGGAACACTTCTTTATCCATTCCTCCATCTTGCAGACGCATTTCTTTTTTCTCCCAATAAGTACCCATTAATTGTTCCGCCTGTATATTCGATGCCCTTTTATCTACAGCAAACTTCATAACTGCCTCCATATAATTTTCTATCAATTCTTTTGCTGACTCTTTTTGCTGATTAAATTGAATCGTGCCTACTGTAATATAACTAACAAGCCCAACAATTAAAATCATTGCTAACACTAGTCCCCGATTCACTTTTTTATACCATCGTTTCATAAACTCCTCCTTCTAGTTTCTTTTTCCAGACTGAGACTGCTGCAAAATGTTCTTCCAAAAGGATTGCTTATGTATTAGAAACATTTTACAGCAGCCTATCTTTTATCTATATAAAAAAGGAAGCCAGATGACAAAGCCTTTCCTTACTTTGTCACTTCCTCTGTCTTCCCTATCTTACCAAATAAACCTGAAGAAAATCCTTCCTTTTTTCTGAATATTTTCTTAAATTTTATAATAACTCTAATTG
>OERR01000241.1_pt1 | contig 13524 bp, 13 predicted proteins | sample 1540051 | NCBI WGS metagenome assembly OERR01 (sample SAMEA3891884, study PRJEB23780) | metagenome | biome: terrestrial biome; feature: animal house; material: Caecal content | place: Italy | collected 2015-05-05 | reverse complement strand
CCAATTCACTTCTTTTTTTATAAATCTGTGAAGTAGAAGTGTCAAGTATTATGATGCAACATCACTAAAGTATCTGAACAGACTATTTGTGCATGGAAAAACCATATGGTGAGATTTTAGAGTCCATAAGAAGAGAAATGAAAATTAGTGTAACTTTTTTTGATTTTATCTATATATGTAACGATTGATTTTTTTTAATAATATGATATAATATATTTAACAAGACAGCCAGAAGATAGATTAAGCCTATCCGTTCTGGCGAAATAATTACTATGAAAATAGCGCCTTACTTTACCAGAGCCAGGGCGCTATTTTTTATGTGTATAAGTAAGAATTGCAACAATAAGAATTGCGACATTGATAATAATCATAAATTCTTCATAAGTACTCATAAAATACCATCCTCCTTCTGCAAGACTCAGAACAGAATGGCATATTCGCCCTACTGGCTGCCTAGTTAAATATATTATACTGTCAATGTACGGTAATTTGCTGCCATTTGATGGTTGGTTAATGGCAGCAGATTATTTTTATATATAAATAATTCATAGTTGTATTTGGTCAAAGTCGATTTCAAGGTCGTCATAAATATTGACTTTGACTTTATCATGAAAACTGTACTCTTCCATGAAATCATTTGGAAAGTAATAGATAGTAATTCGATCTTTTAATGGGTCAACAATCCAATATTCCTTTACTCCAGCAGTACGATATTTGAATAACTTTATCATATAATCCATTCGTTTACTGCTCGGTGATACAATTTCAATAATCCAATCTGGAGAACCGTTACAACCTCTATCATCCAGTTTGTTTTTATCACAAATAACGGAAATATCAGGTTCGACGTAGTTTCTATCATCTTTATTAAGGAATACAGCAAATGGGGCAGAGTAGACTTCGCAATCTCCATTTTTGGAATCAATATAATTTGCTATCATCTGCGATAATCTCAGAGATAATCTTTGATGTTTCCTACTAGGTGGAGCCATATAATAAATCTGTCCATCAATCAGTTCCGCTCTCTCTCCTTCTGGTAATTTATAAATATCATTTATTGTATAACTTCTTTCCTGTGTTAGTGCCATATTATCCCTCGCTTTCTGTATTGTTAGTAAAAGTTAGTTTTTCATTATCATCAATAAAAGAATTAGACTCTATTTTTCGATCTTTATTATCTTTTATCCTCGTTGAAAATCCATCTAGTTCAAGACGTGAATCAATAGCTTTTTTTATATATCCGTTTAAACTTTCATTCGTATTGTCGGCAGCATGTCTTACAATAGCTTTAAATCCTTTTGGTACAACAAGATTAATTCTTTCTCTATTTTCTGCTTGCCATTTATTTTTATATTCAGTTTTTCCAGTCATTTAGGAATCCCCCTTATAATTATATAAACATATTCCATTATAGCTGTAGTATATCATAGAAATCAATCGTGTGCAAGATAAAAAAAACCAAATATCGTGTACACGATATAATATAACCATAAGATAACAACAAAGTAAGTCGGAAAAAGAAGTAACCAGACTTCGTAGCCGAAAGCGTCCGATACTGGAATCCATATACCGTGTCTTCATAGCGCATGGCTCAATAGACAGGAAGATGATTCAAGGGCTTGCAGAAAGGAGAATTATGAATTATATTGCAGAGATCAATGCCTTTGAACAATGGCTTGAAAGTAATCATTTATCAGCGAATTCACAGCTTCTTTAGTATAAATTTATGCAGCGATTTAATAAAGCGAATTGGCAGAAATGGATACAAGTAGATAACTTACGTTTGATGGCAGCCATGCAAATGAGTTCCGAAAAGACATTGATAAAATGCAGGGATGAACTTATGAAAGCTGGTTTGATTGCGTATCAAAAAGGGAAAAAGGGTTGTAAATATCGATTGATTCCTTTTGTTGCTGAAAATACTGTAAATAATACCGTACGTTCTACAGTAGAAAAGGAAGTAAAAACGGAAGTAAATGATACAGTAGAAAGTTCAGCCATATATAAACAAAACAAAAACAATAAAAAGAAAGATACTAACGTATCCAAAGAAAAAATGGTATCTGCTGCCAATAATCGTTTTATTCCTCCAACCCTAGAAGAAGTGCAAGCTTATTGTCAGGAAAGAGGAAACAAGGTAGATGCAGAACAGTTTGTCAACTTCTATTCTGCAAAGGGCTGGTATGTTGGAAAGAACAAGATGAAAGATTGGAAAGCCGTTATTAGTAGCGGTTTGATAAGTTGAGAAAGAAACAAAGAAGAAAGCGTAATACGGATCAGAAGGTCGGGAGTTCGAATCTTCTTGCGCACGCTATAAGAAAGCCCTTGAATTTCAAGGGCTTTTTGCTGTTTTAAGGAAATCTTCTGGAATTTCATTAGTTGATAGATTTTTTACAGCATCTTCACTGCCTGCGGCAACTGCTGTATCATAATACCAGCATTTGTATTTTAATAAGCTCATTGTATTTTCCAGTGTCTCTATCTGCTTTTTCACTTTTTCTAAACGATTATAAAACATTTCACGTCTTTTTTGCAGAGAGGAATCTCCTTCCTGGCACCAACCAAGAAATTCTTTAATTTCTTTGATGGACATTCCAGTTGTTTTTAAGCAGTCAATAATCCGCAATGTTTCAATTTCTTTTTGAGAAAAGATGCGGATTCCTCCGTTTGAGCGTTTTATGTCAGGAAACATCCCTTCTCGATCATAATAACGTAAAGTGGAAACAGCAATACCAGTGATATGAGAAACTTCTCCAATAGAATAGTACATAATAAAATCTCCTAATTTTACTTTAAAATTATTTATAAAACCCTTGACCTAAACTTAACTTTAGGTCTTATAATATAAACTATACTTAATATATTGTGTTTGTCAATATATTTTTGAGTTAAAAAAATCATAATGTTTCTGATTATTAGATTTCAATACATAATAAGGGGTTATAGGTTACCTTTATCAACCTAAATTTATAATAAAGGAGTATTAAAAATGGTTTATAAAAACTATCAAGACTTAAAGTTATCCGCCCTTGGAATGGGAGCAATGCGTCTGCCAGTAATAGATGGGGATGATGCAAAAATTGATGAAAAAGCAGCTGCGGAAATGGTAGCTTATGCAATGGAGAAGGGAATTAATTATTATGATACTGCATGGGGATATCATAATGGAAATTCTGAAATTGTTATGGGAAAGATATTAAGCCAATATCCAAGAGAGCAGTATTATCTTGCTACGAAATTTCCTGGATATGATCTTTCGAATATGGATAAGGTAGAAGAAATTTTTGAAAAACAGCTAGAAAAATGTCAAGTTACATATTTTGACTTTTATTTGTTTCACAATGTTTGCGAAATGAATATTGATGCTTATTTAGATAAAAAATATGGCATTTTCGAGTATTTGATGAAACAAAAAGAAAATGGAAGAATTCGCCATCTTGGTTTTTCTGCACATGGAAGTTATGAAGTTATGAAACGTTTCTTAGAAGCTTATGGAGAGCATATGGAGTTTTGTCAGATTCAGCTTAACTATCTGGATTGGTCGTTCCAAGATGCAAAAGCAAAGGTAGAATTACTAAAAGAATATCATATTCCAGTTTGGGTAATGGAACCATTACGAGGAGGAAAACTGGCGAAATTATCAGAAGAAGATACAAATAAGTTAAAAACGCTACGTCCAGACGAAGATATTCCTGCATGGGCATTTCGATTTTTACAGGCAATTCCAGAAGTCACAATGATTCTTTCTGGAATGTCAAATTTTGAACAGTTAAAAGATAATATTGCTACATTTGAGGAAGATAAGCCACTGAATGAAAAGGAAATGGATACATTACTTTCGATTGCAGATGGAATGTTAAATGGCAGAGTACCTTGTACTGCATGTCATTATTGTGTAAGTCATTGTCCGCAAGGGCTGGATATTCCAAATCTTTTAGAGCTCTATAATGAACATGTCTTTACTGGAGGTGGATTTATTGCACCAATGGCATTGATGGCTATACCAGAAGAAAAGCATCCAAGTGCTTGTATTGGATGCCGCAGTTGTGAAGCAGTCTGTCCACAGCAAATTAAAATCTCAGAAATAATGACAGACTTTGCGGATAAATTAAAGGCATAAAAACTATTTTATAAATTTTAATTATCTGACAAAATGTCCGTATAGACGAAAGAAATGCGTTATACGGACATTTTGTCATTGTGATGTGCAATGATTATTCTGATATTTGTATCGTATGAGCTAAAATATCTTTTAGTACTAACATGGCATCTACGTTATTATATCCATGTTCTTTCATTTTCGCACGTTTTTTTTACATAATTTTTCGAAGAAATAGTAAGTTGGGAAAAATTAGAAGACTGTTTGTTGACAAGTAGGATGTGATTTAGTATAATGATTACACTCTTTGCACTGCATAATGACCAGTACAAACTGAACAGGTCAAAGCCTATGGCTTGGAGCCGGGTCACAGGAGTGACAGTGGATGAATTACCCACGGGACAGTAAGCTGCATTACTGGTTCGTGGGTGTTTTTTTATCATAAATAAAAAGAAAATGCACTCATAAAACGTAAGTGACATAGAGTTATCTTAAAGAACAATTTGGAGGTAACTTTTATGACGAAACTTCTTTTACGGTTATTTGTGAAGGATTATCATAATACAGAATCTACAGCAGTTCATTCTGCGATTGGAAAGCTAGCTGGAATAACGGGAATAGTATGTAATATTTTATTGTTTTTAGGAAAATTAATGGTTGGTTTGATTGCTGATTCCGTTTCTATTGTTGCAGATGCAGTTAATAACTTATCCGATGCTTCTTCCTCTGTCGTAACTTTGTTAGGATTTCAGATGGCGCAGCAGCCTGCCGATGCAGATCATCCTTATGGGCATGCACGCTACGAATATTTATCTGGTCTTGTGGTTGCTGCTTTAATTTTATTGATAGGAGTGGATTTAGCAAAATCCTCGGTGAATAAAATTATTCATCCAGCTGTGGTGGAATTCTCTGTAGTTACTTTTGCGGTGTTAATTATTTCCATAGGGATAAAGCTATGGATGGCTGCATTTTTTGGTTCTCTTAGCAAAAGAATTCATTCTACAACACTTCAAGCCACTTCAATGGACAGTAGAAATGATGTGATTGCTTCTTCTGCGGTTTTAATTGGATGCTTAATTGAGTATTTGTTTCATATAACTGTGGATGGATATGTAGGACTTTTGGTAGCGATTTTTATTCTTTATTCTGGATTTAGTATTGCCAAGGAGACGATTTCACCATTGTTAGGAAAACAGGCAGATCCAGAATTAGTAAAAAAAATTAGTGATCTTGTATTATCGCATGAAAAGATTTTAGGTATTCATGATTTGTTAGTACATGATTATGGTCCTGGGCAGTGTTTTGCTTCTGTTCATGTGGAATTGAATGCAGAAGAAGATCCTTTGACCTGTCATGAAATTATTGATGAAATAGAATGCGACGCATTAGAAAAAATGAATGTGCATTTAGTGATTCATTATGATCCAGTTGTGCTAAATGATAAAGAATGGAATGAAATGCAGAAAATTGTTGAAGCCATTATTTATGATTTAGATCCTCAGTTCTCCATGCACGATTTTCGAATCGTAAGGGGAGCAAAACAGACGAGACTGATATTTGATGTAGCAGTTCCATATTCTATGCGTGAAAAGCATAAAGAAATAAAACAGAAGATTGAAAAAGCCTTATTGGAAAAAGGAAAACAATATATCACGATTATTCGTTTTGATGAAAAAGCATAAAAGGGGAATCTGGACTTCCCTGCATTGTTTTTTAGAAGTAGTTATGATACACTTTACATAAGAAAAGAGGTGGAATCGTATGGCGGTATTGTTGGAGGAATTAGTAAATCAACATAGAGATCAGTTGAGTAAAAGTGAGAAAGAAGTGTTGGATATCATTTTATCTGACCAAAAAAGTTATGCACGGTGTACTAGTACAGAACTAGCGGATACTTGTCATATTTCTCGAACTACTTTATTGAGAATATGCAGAAAAATAGGACTGATGTCTTTTTCTGATTTGAAGGTGATATTAAAAAATAGTAGTGAAACGCAAGCAAAATCTCAAAGAATGGATTTTGACTATATATGCAATATTTATCATAATTTAATTGATGAATTAAATAAATTTTCTTATGAGCAAATTTGCCAAGTTTTATACGAAGCGGAAACAATTTATATATATGGAACGGGAAATGAACAAAAAACATTGGCAGATGAATTTAAGCGAATTTTTTTATTTACAGGAAAATTAGTTATTGAAGTGTTTGATTATGGAGAGATGGAATTTGTAAGGAAGAATTTTAAAAGAACCGATTTATTTGTAATTATTTCACTGTCAGGAGAAACGAAGGAAGGAATTCGGATTTTAAATGCAGTGATTCCTACAGGAGTTCGATTATTATCTATTACAAGATTACAGAGTAATACGATTTCTGGACTATGTGATTATAATCTTTACGTTGCCACACAAGTAGTGGAACAGCAAAGTTTTTATGAATTGATTTCCGCTTTCTATATATTGCTGGATTTATTATTTTTAAATTATTTAGAATATGTTACAGAGGTAGAGAATTATGAACTATGAAGAGCGGATGAATGAATATTATAAAGATTTTAGTGAAAATGATAAGTATATTGCAAGCTGTATTCTCCAAAATGAAAAAGACTGTATTCGGTTAACCATTCATGAATTTGCTCAAAAATATCATGTTTCCTCCAGTGCTCTTTCCAGGTTTGCACAGAAATTACATTTAACTGGATACAGCGAACTGCGCTCTATTCTTCGACTTAGCCGAGAAGAGGAAAAGAGTGAAAAGCTGTCGTTAAAAGAAGCAGTTTTAGCCAATTATCATAAGATGGCAGAGGATGTTAGGAAGAATGATTACAGTAAACTATTTGATAAAATTTATCATGCAGAACGGATTTTAATTTTTGCAAGTGGATATTCTCAGGCAAGGGCGGCGAGCGAATGGAAGCGCATTTTTCTGCCATTGCAAAAGCGTATTTATTATATGCATGGACATGATATGGTAAAACCATTTGAAAAGATGGCAGCAAAGGAGGATTTAGTAATTATTATTTCGTTTTATGGGGAATCCAGTCATGTTTGTTCTCTAGCCGAAAATTTGCGGTTAAAGGGTGTTTCTACTGTATCCGTAACTCGGATGAAGACGAATTCTTTGGCGGCACTCTGCGAGGAAAATTTGTATATTCAATCAATTGCTGTTCCAACTCCTTATGGAGTTCCATATGAAATTACAACTCCATATTTTATTTTGATTGAATTATTATTTATTAAGTACCAGGAATATTTGAACAAAATTTCATAACATAAAAATACGTACAAAATGAGTACATGATTGTTAAAGGCATTACATCTATTGTAAGCCTTTTTTTTCATTGGTATAATAGGGACAGAAATTAAGAGAAAGGAGAAAAGGATTGGCAAAATTAATTTTGCTGGATATTGATGGTACATTAAGAGATGAACGCTTTGGTGTACCAGAGTCGATTCCCAAAGTGTTGAAATTATGTGAAAAACAGCATTATAACGTTGGAATCTGTACTGGAAGGGGAGTGGGAATGATTCAAGAGGATGTAAAAAAATTAAATATCCAGACGTTAATTGCTGGAGGAGGGAGCTATATTGCTCATGGCGGGGTGATCATTAAAGATGAGAGTTTTGATTGGAGAAAAATAGAAAAGATTTGGAACAGTATTTTAATAAATGAAACTCAAATCGCATGTTCATTGGAATCGCAGGATAAAATCTTTATGAATCAAAGTGCAGTGAATATTTTAAATGAGATGAATCGAAGAAAGTGTGAGAGATTAACGAATGAACAGCGACAGTATTTTGAACAACAACAGACGATCATTTATGAAAATAACTTTAAACAGTTTCTTGCTCGGTTTTATCCAATTCATAAAATTTGTCTATGGTGTCAGCCAGAGGACTTTCAGATAGTGAAAGATATTTTTGGGGAAGAACATATCGTGTTGGCTCAGAAAGGGAGATGGGAACAGTATCATTATTATGAAATCATAAAAAAAGGTTCCAACAAGGGGAATGCAATCGAAGAACTATGCAGATATATGGAGATTGCGCAAAAAGACACAATTGCATTTGGAGATGGGAAAAATGATATTGATATGTTCAAAAGCAGTGGTGTAGGAGTCGCAATGAAAAACAGTGATTCAGAATTATTAATATTTGCAGATAGTGTTTGTGAAACACCGATGGAAGACGGAATTTACAAGGAATTAAAAAGAAGAAGTCTGATATAGGAGGTAACAATGCAGAGAAAGTGGTGGCAAGAGGAAGTTGTGTATCAAATTTATCCAAAAAGTTTTTGCGATAGCAATGGAGATGGAATTGGAGATATCAATGGAATTATTTCTAAATTGGATTATTTAAAAAATCTTGGCGTTACAATGCTTTGGATTTGTCCAATTTTTCAATCTCCAATGGATGATAATGGATATGATATTTCCGATTATTTTGCATTAGCACCAGAATTTGGCTCCATGGAAGAGTTAAAAAACTTGGTAAAATTGGCAAAAGAAAAGGGAATAAAAATCATTTTGGATTTAGTGATTAATCATACTTCCGATGAACATGAGTGGTTTCAGGAAGCTTTAAAAGATCCAAATAGTAAATACCATGATTTTTATATTTTTAAATCAGGTACTGAAGTGCCAAACAATTGGAGATCGATGTTTGGAGGAAGTGTTTGGGAAAAGGTAGAGGGACGAAATGAATTTTATTATCACTCGTTTGGAAAAAAGCAGCCAGATTTGAACTGGGAAAATAAAGAAGTGAGAGAAACACTGTATCGGATAGTGAATCAGTGGCTGGATTTTGGAATTGCAGGATTTCGGATTGATGCAATTACGTTCATAAAGAAAGATTTAACGTTTCAAAGCAGAGAAGCAGATGGAGTAGATGGACTTGTAAAATGTACAAAAACAAGTCGGAACCAACCTGGAATCGGAACCTTTTTAAAGGAACTAAAGGAACAAACATTTCAAAAATATGACTGTGTTACCGTGGCAGAAGCTCCAGGGGTGCGATACGAAGAACTGGAAGATTTTATTGGAGAAGACGGATATTTTTCAATGATTTTCGATTTTAAACATGCAGATCTGGATGTTGCAAGCGGAAGCGAATGGTTTAAACGAATTCTTTGGACGATGCAAGATTTGAGAAATCGTCTTATGACGAGCCAATTAGCAATTCAGAAGGTTGGTTGGAGTGCTAATTTTATCGAAAATCATGATCAGCCTCGAGCCACTTCAAAATATTTGTTGGATCAGGAAGCAAATCCAGATGCAGTAAAAACGTTAGGGGCGATGTACTTCTTTTTACGAGGAACTCCATTTATTTATCAAGGACAAGAGTTGGGAATGAGAAACTTTACGAGAACAGGGATAAAGGAGTTTAACGATATTTCTAGTATTGATCAGTATTATCGTTCTATAGAAGAAGGCTGTAGTGAAGAAGAAGCATTGTACTATATAAATCTGAGAAGCAGAGATAATGCCAGAACGCCATTTCCTTGGAAAAATGCAGAAAATGCGGGATTTTCCAATGGAACACCTTGGTTAAAGGTAACCGAACATTATCCTGAAATTAATGCAGACGATCAGGTGCAAAATCCAGATAGTATTTATCATTTTTATCGTCATTTGATTGAGTTACGTCAAAATAGTAAGTTTAAAGAATGTCTGATTTATGGAGATATTATGCCACTGGAAACGCAATGTCAGGATATGATTGCTTATATGAGAAAAACAGAAAAAGAAACGATTTGCTGCTATTTCAGTTTTTCAGCAGAAGTTCAAAACGAATTTTTACCAGCAGAAATTTCAGAAATTGTATTAAGTACGAAAACTGCGGTGTATGAGGGAAAAGAGATTTCTCTTGCTCCATTTCAAACATTTATGGCAGTAATAAAATAAAGAGAAAGGGTAGGAACAGGTATGGATAATAAATATTTAGCAATAGCAAAGAAAATCGTAGAAGTAGTTGGAAAAGACAATATTTTATCAGCAACCCATTGTGCTACAAGACTTCGATTGATGGTAAAGGATCGGGATGCGATTGATGATAAAAAAGTAGAAAAAATTGATGAAGTAAAGGGAGTATTTTTTACATCTGGTCAATATCAGATTATATTGGGAACTGGAATTGTTAATAAAGTTTATGAACAGATTGAAACATTGGGATTAAAGACATTATCCAAAAAAGAACAAGATGAAGCAGTAAAGCAGGAACAAAAAGGTATGAAGAAAGTAATGCGAACATTGGCAGATATTTTTGTACCAATTATTCCAGTTATCGCTGCAACAGGATTGTTTCTCGGATTAAAGGGCTGTATTTTTAATGATAATGTACTTGCGTTAATTGGATATTCTACTGCGGATATTCCAGCCTATATTCAAACATTAGTTACAATTTTGACGGATACTGCATTTGCATTTTTGCCAGCAATTATTACATGGTCAGCATTTAAAGTATTTGGCGGAACGCCTGTAATTGGATTAGTAATTGGATTAATGCTTGTTTCTCCAGCACTTCCAAATGCATACAGTGTAGCAGACCCTTCCAGTGGTGTGGAAGCAATTATGGCATTTGGGTTCATTCCATTAGTAGGATGTCAAGGAAGTGTATTGACTGCAATTGTAACGGGATTCATTGGAGCAAAGTTAGAGAAGAAACTAAGAAAAATTATGCCAAATGTATTGGATTTAATTTTCACTCCATTTTTTGTTATGTTAATTACAATGCTTGTAATATTGTTAGGAGTAGGACCGATTATGCATCAAATTGAATTAGGAATGGTAAGCGTAATCGAAGCATTAATTCATCTCCCATTTGGAATTGGAGGATTTATTATTGGATTCACCTATCCATTGGCAGTTATTACAGGCTTACATCATACCTATGTTATGATTGAAACATCATTACTTGCAAACACAGGATTTAATCCATTGATTACATTATGTGCAATGTATGGATTTGCCAATGTTGGAACCTGTTTGGCGTTTGCATTAAAGTCCAAATCTCGCAAAATAAAACAAACAAGTATTGGTGCAATGTTGTCACAGCTTTTTGGAATCAGTGAACCAGTGTTATTTGGTATTCAGCTTCGTTTTAACTTAAAACCATTGGTGATTATGCTCATTACATCGGGAACGGGTGCAGCATTACTGTCCTTATTCCAGATACAATCCAATTCCTATGGATTGGCTGTATTACCATCTTATTTGATGTATATTTATGAAGCACATCAATTATTGTTCTACTTCCTGATTTCAGTGCTCTGTGTAGCAATGTGTTTTATATTAACGTATTTATTTGCAATTCCTCAAGAAGCATTAGTAGAGGACGAAGAAGTTTAAATTCATATGTTGAATAAAAAAGTAACTCTGGAGAGGTGAATGAAACGGCACTTCTCCAGAGTTTTTTCTATAGAAATTTATTCAAAAAGTTTTGCGATAACAGGTACGATCTCCTTGATCACCGTTTGCGTCGTGTTGATGCAAATGTCAAAATTTAATTTATTTCCCCAAGAATGTCCAGTATAGAACTCGTAATACTTCGCACGCTTTTTATCAACCTTAGTGATTTTTTGCTTTAATTCCTTATCGGTAAGTTTTTCGTCTTCTGAGGCTTTTTCTCGGCAGCGTTTGATTTTACTTTCCATATCCGCATAGACGAAAATACGGAAGGGATGATATTCTTTCAAAATATAATCTGCACAACGTCCTACAATTACACAATTTGACTTAGCTGCCATTTCCGAAATGATATGTGCCTGTTCCTGATAGATCGTCATCGTTTGATCAAAAGCTGGATTAACTTCTGGATAAAAACTTCGACCAATATGGATAGGAAATGAAAACGAAGGTTGGTGTTCTACAATTGAGTGAACATATTGCTCGGATAAGGATGTCCGCTTAGAAATTTCACTGATAATTTCCTGATCATAATAAGCAAATCCGATCTCTTCAGATAACCGACGACCAAATTCACGGCCACCGCTTCCAAATTCACGGCCAATGGTAATGATTTTGTTCATACTGCATTTCTCCTTTCTGTTTTTAGCTGTTTTGTATATTTTATCATTTCATAGACGACATAGATGGCAACCAGTGCCTCGGTAATCGGCATGGCGAACCAGATAGAATCTGCTCCAGTGATGACTGGAAGCAAGAAGATAAAAATTCCGCTAATAAGTAACCCACGTGCCACAGATACGATAAATGCTGCCTTAGGTTTTATGAGAGCCTGAAAATAATAGGTAGAAAAAATATTCAGTGGCAGTAGAAGGAAAGAGATACCATAGCAGCGGAAGATATTTGGAGCAATTTGCAAAACCTCTGGTGTAGGGGTCATAAAAATACGAATAAACACATTAGGAATTGCTAAGCTGAGTACCGTCCAAAAGATGCTGAAAAAGGCGGTAGTTCCTAAAGCGTATTTTAATGTTTGACGAATTCGTTCCCCTTTGTTAGCACCGAAATTTGTAGAAATAATAGGTTGGGATGCCTGTCCAACACTGTAGGCGCAGCATTGCGCAAACGTGCTGATATTAACAATGACACCGTATACAGCAAGTGCATTTGTACCCAAATAGTGCATAATCTGACGGTTAAATAAAATAGTGAGAATTCCCATTGCTACGTCGATAAAAAAGGTAGAAAACCCTGTTACAGAGATTTCTTTTAGTTTTCCAGGCAGCCGAGTAGGACGAACAAGACGCAGGGTATTTTTCTTCATAAAGAAATGCGACAGCATAACTAGGAAGGTTATAGCAGAACCGATTGCAGTAGCAAGTCCTGCACCATAAGCCCCCATATCGCAAGTAAAGACGAAAAAATAATCTCCAAATACATTAAAAATACCACCTGCTAAAACAGCTCCTGTAGCAAGCGCTGGGTTTTTATCATTTCGCAGATACGCTGCCAGCATCTGATTGAACAGGAACAGGGGAATTGCGAATTTAATAGGTGTTACGTATTCTCTTGCTAGGGAAAGTGTGTTGTCTTGTGCGCCAAATAGTAAGAAAAGTTCTTGGTCAAAAAAGATAACAACCAACCAGATCACAGCAGCAAGAATAATAGAGCCAATTACAGAAGCAGTAAAATATTCGTTTGATTGTTTTTCATGCCCTTCAGATTTTCCGCGGATGGTGCTGAAAAGGACAGAGCCTCCAATTCCCATCAAAAGCCCAAAACTGTAAATAATGTTCCAGATAGGTGCGACGACTGCCAGTGCAGCGGAACCTTCTGGTCCATGATACTGACCAACCATAGCCATGTCTACAATAGAATAAATAGATGTAATTAAGGCACTGCCGAATGCAGCAGCTAAGTACTTAAAATAGATGTTTTTAATTTTGCCGTTTAGGAAATCCATTCGTTTCTTCATCCTCCTTTTAGCAAAAATAACTTCTCGGAATCTTCAGCCCTGAT
>OERR01000238.1_pt1 | contig 13652 bp, 16 predicted proteins | sample 1540051 | NCBI WGS metagenome assembly OERR01 (sample SAMEA3891884, study PRJEB23780) | metagenome | biome: terrestrial biome; feature: animal house; material: Caecal content | place: Italy | collected 2015-05-05 | reverse complement strand
CTCACAAACAACGAATTCAAGGACGCTATGCTGCTTGCCGGATATCGACCTGTGAATCCGAACGATCTGAACTGGAAGTACCGCATTGAGCTGACACGGGAAATCAATGACAATCCCAGCCCGTTCTTCCGCTGGGCGAGGAACTTCGAGGCGGACGCCACGCCATGCGGGGATTTTGTCCGGGATATGCTCCGCGACTTTGAATTCCCGGTTCTGGCAGAACATGATGTTATTGCGCGGTACCTTGGCCGTATCGGCGCCTGCAGCGGAGCAGTGGAAACATTCGAGATGTTATGGAGGGAATATGAGGGAACAGCAGATTGAGCAGAACCTGGCAAAAGCCGTGAAAGCGGCAGGCGGTATCGCACCGAAATTTACCTCTCCTGGATTTGCCGGGATGCCCGACCGTTTAGTGCTGATGCCGGGCGGACACATCGGCTTTGTGGAGGTAAAAGCACCGGGAGAAAAACCGAGGCCCCTGCAGCTTTCCAGGCACAGGCTCCTTCGGCGGTTAGGTTTCCGGGTGTATGTACTGGATGATGAGAAACAGATTGGAGGGATCATTGATGAAATACAGTCCTCATGAGTATCAGAGATATGCCACGGAGTATATCGAGACACACCCTGTTGCGGCGGTGCTTTTGTCGATGGGGCTTGGCAAGACGAGCATTACCCTGACCGCTTTGAACGACCTGCTGTTTGACCGCTTTGAGATCCACAAAGCCATCGTGATTGCGCCTCTCCGTGTGGCACGGGATACCTGGCCGGCAGAGATTGAGAAATGGGACCACTTGGGCAGCCTGATCTATTCCGTAGCTGTGGGAACAGAGGCGGAGCGGCTGGCGGCGCTGAGACGGCAGGCAGATATTTACATCATCAACCGGGAGAACGTGCAGTGGCTGGTGGAGACAAGCGGCATCCCCTTTGATTACGACATGGTGGTGGTTGATGAGTTATCTTCTTTCAAGAATCACCAGTCCAAGCGGTTCCGTGCCATGATGAAGGTGCGGCCGAAGGTGGGACGGATCGTGGGACTGACCGGGACGCCCAGCAGCAACGGGCTGATGGATCTGTGGGCTGAGTTCAAGCTGCTGGATATGGGACAGCGGCTGGGGAGGTTCATCGGCCAGTATCGTACCCAGTTTTTCTTGCCGGACAAGCGCAATGGGCAGGTGGTGTTTTCCTACAAGCCCCTTCCAGGGGCGGAGGAACAGATCTACCGGCTGATTTCCGACATCACGATTTCCATGAAATCCACTGATTATCTGCGGATGCCACAGTTCGTTTCCTCCGGTTATGAGGTGTATCTCTCTGAGGAGGAAACGCAACGGTATGTTTCCTTCAAGCGGGATCTGTTGCTGCAGCTCCCGGACGGGGAAATCACCGCCGCCAATGCTGCGGCTCTTTCCGGGAAGCTCTCCCAGATGGCGAATGGTGCGGTATACACAGATGATGGAGAGATCATCGCCATCCATGACCGGAAACTGGATGCACTGGAGGACATCATCGAGAGTATGGGAGGGAAACCGCTCCTGGTGGCTTACTGGTTCCGGCACGACCTGGAACGGATCAGGTCGCGGCTCCATAAGCTGAAAATCCCATTTTCCAGGCTGGATTCTTCGGAAAGCATCCGCAGATGGAATGCCGGGGAACTTCCGGTGGCCCTGATCCACCCGGCATCGGCGGGACACGGGCTGAACCTTCAAAGCGGGGGTTCCACCCTTGTGTGGTTTGGACTGACCTGGTCCCTGGAACTTTACCAGCAGACCAACGCCCGTCTCTGGCGGCAGGGCCAGCAGTCCGATACCGTGGTGGTGCAGCATATCATCACGAAAGGTACGATTGACGAGCGGATCATGAAAGCCCTGTCGGAAAAGGACACCACACAGGCTGCGTTGATCGAAGCCGTGAAAGCGGATCTGAAAATCTGAGCCAAACCATGAAAACAAGGAGCCAATCAAAGACAATCTGTGAAAATCCGGGGGAAATAAAAAATCTTTGATTGGAGGTACCGGGTATGAGCATTATCTGGAAGTATCTTGATAAACGGTCGGCGGCTGTGGACGCCTTGAAGGATTACGGCAGCATGAAATTTATTATCGGCCACACGGATGACGAAATCAAAAGAGCCTATGAGAAAATGGAAGGCGTAAGCAGCCCGCAGCTTGACGGTATGCCCCACAGCCATAATCCGCAGGCTTCAGAGGAGAGGATCGTCAAGGGCATTGAGGAGATTGATGTTTTGAAGGAGCGATACCGACAGGCGGTGGAATACATGGCGTGGTTCGTCCCAGCCTGGGAAGAACTGACAGAGGATGAACGGTATGTGCTGGAAGCGTTCTATGGTGAGGACAACCAGTACGGAAGTAATGCCGCTGACGATGTGGCGGACTATTTCCAGATTGAACGGGCTTCCGCATACCGCAGGAAGAACCATGCCATCGAAAAGCTGACCTTCCTGCTGTTTGGCAAGCCCTAAACCCTTGTCCACTTTCTGAGACGATTTATCTATAATGGCGTGTTATACTGATATCGTAAAATAGTGAGCGGAACCTCATGGGAGCAATCCTGTGGGGCTGGCTGTCTTTATGAAAGTTTCTGTAGGAGTTCCGAAGGAGTGAGAAGTGGAATATCAAACTCTTCAAAATCCTTTTTGTTGCGCGTAACGATACAATCGCAACAGATGGATTTAGCGCAAGTCGCAACAAGGCAGTCTTCAAAATCCTTTGCTTTTCTCTGGTATGCGGTCAGAACATCGTTGTTGGTAACGCTGCACACTTTTACGATCTCCAGCATCTTCCCAACCGCCTGATAGGCGAGTTCGGTGCTGTGGGTGTATTTTCTGACCAGATAGTAAATGTCGGTCACAGAGGAAGCGGATACAAAACCCTCCAGCCGGTGTTCCTCACAAAGGCTTAAGACCTTGTAGGAATCTTCAACGAAAGGCTGCCGTTCCAGCAGGACGTCAAGGATGATGTTGGTATCACACATGATCTTCATATTTTGACAGCCGCGCCTCCCGTAAAGAATCTAGGTCAATGTCTGAAGGGACATTTTTCAGCATTCCGCGGAGGGAATCCACAGCGGAAACCTGGTGATTGATTACCTTAGCGATGGTTTTGCCATTGCGGGTAATGAAAATATCCTCTTTTGTGAGCATATCCAGGTATTTGCCAAAATTGGTTTTAAATTCAGTTGCAGTCACGATCATAAACGACTCCTCCTTTCCTTTGGGGTCATTTTTATTATATGCGATTTAAATGGGAAAATCAATGAAAATCGAGCGAAATTCAAGAATAATTAAAAAATATCGCTCCATTGGTGCGTTGTCATACGGGCACCCAGCTCTGCTCATACTCTGTGTTACATGAACGGATTCACAATACTCGACGAATGCTTTCGATGTATCCTGTGCCCCTTGGTCGCTGTGAAGGACTAACCCCTCTTTTCCCACTGGTTGCAACTCCAAGGCCTTCTGTAAAGTGCGGATGGCAAATCCTTAATGTGGTTTCATCACTCCATCCACCATGCATCAGATAAAATACATTGTATTTCTGATCTTGGCTGTAACCATAGGGAAGATAAACAATTGCCCTTTTTCCAGTTTCTGCGTCTTTTGCTCATAAGTTTTTGACTCATAAGTATTATAATAGAGCTCCACAAGACTTCCCTGGTCGTCTATAGCAGAATAATAGGTTTCTGGGATTGTTTCCAACTCTTTGGGAACTGGATGCGTGGTTTCTACGCCTGAATTCCCCCCACTGTTTGTTATAGCTGCCGTTTCAGTCGTTCGGTTTGATCGACCTTGTTCCATTGTATTATCTGATTGAATACTGTTTCCACAGGCACTTAATAATAAAACTGCTAAAATACCCATTGCTATCCTTCTTTTCATAATAATCCCTACTCCTTGGTATGCTAGTTTTCCATGCTGTTTACTGTTAGTATAAAAAAATTGAGACTTTTGCAGAAGTCTCAATTTGTTCATCAGTCTATACTTTTAAGTTATAACTCATACAAAAGAATCGTTTGCTTGTACTATAATACAAGGCATCCCATTTTTACTTTCTAAACGCTAATGAAATGATTAATTCTTCTTTATCCAAAACCGCATCTACCATACCACCCATTTTTTCCATTAATTGTTTCACAATAGATAGCCCAAGCCCTGAACTTTTCTCATGCCTAGAATGATCTGCCTTATAAAATCGATCAAAGATTCTTGTAACATCGATTGATTTTCCAATTTGTACACGATTCCGAAATAATATTTGTTCTTCTCTTTGTTCTATTATTAGATATTCGCTGCCATAGGAGATCGCATTTTGAATTAAATTACGAAAGATACGTTTTAATGATTCTGGTTCTGCTAAAAATTCTATATTTTCCTTTGAGAAAGAAATACTAGGCTCCAATTTAGAATTCATAATTCGCTCATAATAATCCGCCATCACTTCACACAAAATAGGAAATGGCTGTATTAGACTACACTCTAAGGAATATTCTTCTTGAGACAGCTTTGTGTAAAGAAATAATTCTTCTAACATCTTTTCTAAATCTTGTAAACGCTTTTGAATGATGGTTTCATATTTTTGTTGTTTTACTGGATCGGTTGTTTCTAAAAGTAATTCTAAATATCCCGCTGCACCAGTCAGTGGCGTACGAATATCGTGGGAAATACAAGAAATTGTATATTTTAATTCATTACTCGCATGTTCTTGCTGAATTCGTACCCGCTGCCCTTCTTCCAACCTCTGATTTATCGTGCGGCAAAGACGCTGAAATGACTTACTTCGAAAATTCGTTAATAAACGTTGATTACTCATACTATCTGTCATTTCCATTTGATCGGACCATTCCTTGAGCTGTTTATGAATTCGATAAAAACAGAGCATAAACCAACCAATAATTCCAATCAAACTAATAAGAATAACTCCCATAATAACTTATGCCACATCCTTTTTTTGTATTAGAACAATACTAATTGCTAGCCATAGAATCGTCCATCCAATTCCAACTGTGATCGGAAAAGCAATCTGAGAAAGCGTAAGCGGAAAAGTAATATTTTTGATGGAGCCATAAAGTGTCCATTTTAAAATAGAAAAATCAAACAGGTTGCAAATAGCTTCAATAATTGCAGTAACAATTCCACCTGGAAGTAAAATGGCTGCTGCAATCCCAGCAGCTTTACTTCTCGTTATCATTAAAATCACCATAGATTGGGCACAAAATCCGCCATTCATAGCACATAGAACAATCATATAGCGCAAATAATCCATCCAAGAACTCGAAGCAAATTCCATCTTTGTCATTTTAGAAAAAAGAAAAGAGCTAAATACTAATACAATAAAATAAACAATTCCTATTATTTGCATTAAAGCCATTTTGCTGAAAATGTACTTCCAACGCTTGGATTCAAGAGAAAATATATTTTTCGCAAATCCACTTTCAAAATCACTGCATACAAACAAAACCATAATTCCACATAAGAAGATATACATACCTCCTCCGCCTAGAATCATACTATGCAACACTTCTATTCTAGGCTGGTCTGCCAAAAATGAAAAGTCTAGTTCATCACTTTTCGTTATTTCCATCCCCATATCTAAAGCTGCCTGACGAAGTTCTGGACGAATTGCCACAAGAAGCATAATTCCAGCAAAATAAAAGAATAAAATAAGAAAAGCAAGACAAATATATGGAGATTTTGACTTCCACATACGTTCTAAATCCATTCGAAACATTGCTACCATTTATTCTCCTCCCATTAATTCCAAAAAATAACGTTCCAAATCCTGTTGGTGACGAAACAATTCTTCTACCACAATTCCCTGTTCCAACAAAACTTTACTAATCTGATTGTTGCGTTCATAAATCCGAATCTCTCCATCAGGACGAATTTCATAGTGCCGAATTCCTAATTTTTCTTCCAAAGCAACAACTGCCCTTTTCGTGTCTGGAGTTTTTAAATGAATATAATCATTGCATTTTGCCTCTAATTCTTTTGCAGAGATTTGTTCAATTAACTTTCCATCTTTAATAATCCCATAATCCGTTGCAATTTTACTCAACTCTCCCAAAATATGAGAACTAATAATCATAGTAATTCGATTTTCTTCGTTGAATCGTTTCAACATCTGTCGTATTTCTAAAATCCCCTCTGGGTCCAATCCATTGATTGGCTCATCCAAAATAAGTAAATCTGGATTCCCGAGTAATGCCATTGCAATTCCGAGCCGCTGTTTCATTCCCATAGAAAATTGTTTAATTTTTTTCTTTTTCTGTTCTTCCAGATGAAATAATGCAAGTAATTCTCTAATTTTCAAATCTGGATCTATGACTCCTAAATAGTTTGCTTTTAGCTTCATATTTTCGTATGCAGTAAAATTTGGATAAATACCTGCCTGTTCAATTAACATTCCAATTCTTTTTCGAGTAACCGTATTTTGAAGTGTTGTTCCAAAAATTTGAATGTCACCAGAAGTTGGTTTTGCCAAACCACAGAGCATTTTTAATGTTGTGGATTTTCCTGCTCCATTTCGTCCAATAAACCCATAAATCGCTCCTTGTTTTACTGTCATAGTTACATGATCTACCGCGTTTTTACCTTGATACTTTTTCGACAGAGACATCGTACGAACTACTTCCACTTTACTCCCTCCTTGTTTCTACAATTAGTTGGATTTTACAATCCTCTTCTCTACTAGTTTCTCTTAAATCTGTATAGGATTTTCTCCTATTAACTTCATTCTCTCATAGAAACATTCAGAAAACGCAAAGAAAAGTTAAAGAAAGTATTAAGATTTATTCAATCAACCGAAAGCCAATTCCCCAAACCGTTTGAATATAGTGATCCGTTTTTGTCTTTTTTAATTTGGAACGGATATTACTAATATGCACATGAATGGTTTTATCTTCAATTACATAATCTTGCTGCCAAACCGCCTCATAAATCTCCTGTTTTGTAAAAACTTTTTTCGGACGGCGCATAAAAAGCTCCACAATCGCAAATTCATGTGCAGTTAAATTAATCGGCTCTCCATGAACGCGCAGACACATCGAGGTCAAATCAATGCTCCATTCTTTATAAGAGATCATTTTTTGTTCCAATACTGCACCAACGTGGCGAAGCTGTACTTGGACTCTCATCCATAGTTCTTCTAACGCAAACGGCTTTGTTAAATAATCATCTGCTCCGCCTCCAAGCAATTCTATTTTGTTTTCCAGGGCATCCTTTGCTGTTAAAACGATAATCGGAACCTGACTGTTTTTTCGAATCCATGCAGTCAGCTCTTCTCCAGACATTCCAGGAAGCATTAAATCTAAAATAAGTAAATCAAAAGGATTCATCTGCCAGAGCAACTTTCCTTCTGTACCAGAAAAAGCCTGTTCTACTTCCATATTTCTTTCACTCAAATATTCCGCAATCATATTATTAATGTCCGTATCATCCTCAATAATTAATATCTTTGCCATCATTATCTCCTTAAACTTTTACTAGTTAAAAGGGACTGCCAAAGTAATTCCGCAGGCAGTTGCCAAATACATATGGCTTTTGCCTTAACGTAAATTAAATCTCCTAGCAGTCCCTATAAGACAAGTTTATTAAAATTATTTTTTATTTTTTGCTCCAAATTTTTTAGATAATGCTACAACCGTACCACTCAATGCCAATAACGCCAATGCATTTGGAATTACCATTAATCCATTAAAGAAATCCGCCAATGACCATACTAAATCTACTTTTAGTGTAGAACCTACAATAATAAATACTAATACAATCAGAGAATATATCTTTGCCATCTTTTTTCCAAATAAGTACTTTGCGTTGATTTCTCCAAAAAAATGCCATCCTAAAATCGTAGAGAATGCAAAGAATAATAAACAAATCGCAATAAAAATATCTCCAAAGCTTCCAAATTCCATTGTAAATGCAGCCTGTGTCAATGCAGTTCCATCTTTTCCTGAACTCATTGCTCCAGTAGTTAAAATAGAAAATACAGTTAAATTTAGAATAATAAATGTGTCAATAAACACGCTAACCATTGCAGCCAATCCCTGTTTATGTGGATTTTCTACTTTGGCTCTGGCATGTGCATGAGGGGTGGAACCCATACCTGCTTCATTGGAAAACAAACCTCTTGCAACACCAAAACGAATCGCTTCTCTTATTGTAATACCAGCTGCACCGCCTACAATTGCCTTAGGGCTAAAAGCTCCAACAAAAATCATTCGCAGCGCATTTGGCACTTCAGTAATATTCATAAAGATTACGATAAGACTTCCTACTATGTAAATACCCGCCATAACTGGTACCATCTTTTCTACAACGGAAGCAAGACGCTGTGTTCCGCCCAAAAAGATAAATCCTGCAATTGCGGCTAATAAAATTCCAATTGCAACTGGAGGGATTTCGATTCCTCTTGCCATAAATACTTCAGAAAATGCAGCCCCAATGGAGTTGGACTGTACCATATTTCCCATAAATCCCAATGCCAATATGATGAACACGGCAAAAATACTGGCTAATATTTTCCCGAATCTTCCCTTAAATGCAGCTCGAATATAATATGTCGGTCCTCCTGTTACTTCACCATCTACTACTGTTTTATACTTCTGTGCAAGTGTTGCTTCTGCATAAATCGTCGCCATTCCAAAAAATGCAGAAACCCACATCCAAAAAATGGCACCTGGTCCTCCTCCAATTAACGCTGTAGCAGCTCCAGCCAGATTTCCTGTACCAACTTGTGCTGCAATCGCAGTTGCAATCGACTGAAATGGTGTCATTTCTCCATTTTTTCCTTTTGCACCTTTTAAACTGAAATTTCCGAATACTACTTTACAAGCTTCTCCAAACTTTCTAACTTGAATGAATTTTAGACGAATCGTGTAGTAAATACCCGTACCACATAATAATACAATTAAAATTGTATTCCACAGAAAATTATTTGCCTGTGTTACCAGTTCCAATATTGTTTCCATTTTCATTCTCCTCTTCGTTTTTTTCTCCTTTTGTACCTTTGCGCAAACAAAAGCCCCTAATGGAGCTTCCTTTTGTACTTTTTTATCTCATAAGATTGTTACTTTAATGTTCTAATTTAGAATAGTATTTCCTATGAGATAAAATAAGAGCTGATAAACTATCAGCCCTCCAAAGAGTAGAACATCTGCATTTTTACAACAAATCTTCTGATCTGTATTTATGCCCTGTCCTTTTGCCTGAGAGATAGACAAGAATCTTTTCTTGTGTTACACCTTCGGCGCTCCAATTGGAGACTCTCCAGAGTGGTTTTAAACCGTTGCAAGTACACAAACGTACCGAATTAGCATTATGTACTATATCATATTTCTTTTTAGTTGTAAAGTAATAACGTAAAACTTTCTAATTACAATTGCAACGATCCATATTTTGCTTATCTATTTTTTTAAATAGACTAGATTCCTATGCCGTCCTATGATATAATACCCACATCTTAACATCACTATTATTAAATAGTGGATAATATACTTCGGAGGAATTACAAATGAAACGATTTTTTCTACTCTGTTTAACAGGATTTATGATGATCTCTATTCTTGCATGTGGAAATCAAACGAATCATCCAACCAATGAATCTACAGAGCAAACGACTAATTCTATTCCTGATGCCGTATCTTTGCTTACAACGGTATGGAACTCTTATCAGGAAGAAGAGAAATTTTCTGTCATGGGAGGAGACTTTTCAGAAGAAAACCAAAACATGAATGGACCTGGAAAATACAGTTTGGAAGATGGTGCAGCCCTCGATTCCACACTCGGGTTTCCAGCTGATTCGATTGCAAAGATTGATGATGCTGCGTCACTTGTGCATATGATGAATGCCAATACATTTACTTGTGGCGCCTTTCACGTAATCGACTCCAACGATTTCGATTCTACTGCTGCATCTATAAAAGAAAATATTTTAAATCGACAGTGGCTCTGTGGTTTTCCTGATAAACTCGTTATTGCGAGCGTAGACAACTATATTGTTTCAATGTTTGGAGACACACAATTAATTGATACATTTAAACAAAAACTCACTACAGCCTATCCTTCTGTCGAAATCATTTGCGAGGAAGCAATTCAATAATATAGGAGTAAAAAATTATGCTTTTTTCAAGCATTTCCTTTTTGTACTACTTTATCCCAACTGTAGTAGTTTTCTATTTTATTTCACCAAAAGGCTTGAAGAATACGGTTTTACTCATTTCAAGCCTTTTTTTCTATGCATGGGGTGAACCAAAGTATCTCATTTTTATGCTCATTACCATCATTCAAGGATATTGTTTTGGCTTATTAATTGAGAAATATCACAATGACAGATGGGCAAAATTTTTTTTAACAGTTTCCATTCTCATCAGCTTGGGATTACTCAGCTATTGTAAATATGCAGACTTCTTTCTCACTAATTTTAATGCCATAACTGGAAGTTCGATACCATTGCTTTCGATTGCATTGCCAATCGGAATTAGCTTTTATACATTTCAGATTCTTAGTTATACCATTGATGTATACCGCAGAGAAGTAGCCGCCCAAAAAAACATCATCCATCTAGCCACTTATATTACTATGTTCCCTCAACTCATTGCAGGACCAATTGTAAGATACTCCGATATCGCAAAACAGCTAGAACATAGAACCCATAATTTCTCCAATACTGCAATCGGAATTCGTCGTTTTCTAATTGGACTATCCAAAAAGGTATTGATTGCCAATGTCATTGGAGAATTGGCAGCTATTTCGAAATCTCCAAGTGAACCTTCGATTTTATTCGTATGGATGTATGCAGTTGCCAACGTTTTACAAATTTACTTTGATTTTTCTGGTTACAGTGATATGGCAATTGGACTTGGCAAACTCTTTGGATTCCAATTTCTAGAAAACTTTCATTACCCCTATAGTTCAAACAGTATCACAGAATTTTGGCGCAGATGGCATATCTCTCTTGGCTCCTGGTTTCGAGACTATCTTTATATCCCACTTGGAGGCAGCAGAGTTTCCAAATGGAAATGGATTCGCAATCTCATGCTTGTCTGGATGGCAACGGGACTTTGGCATGGAGCAGCATGGAATTTTGTTTTATGGGGACTACTATTTGCCATCTTATTAATCATAGAAAAACAATGGCTACTCAAACATTTAGAAAAATTAAAATTGCTCCGCCATTGTTATGTTTTACTATTTATCATCGTAAGTTTTATTTTATTTGACGCATCCAGCATAGCAGAAGCCTTCTCTGTCATTCGGGCTATGTTTGGAGCTGGCAATCTACCACTTATAACCGTCGAAAGCAGTTATTATTTTAAAAGCTATGCGCTTCTATTAGTGATTTCCACGATGGGTGCAACACCACTTCCAGCTAAGCTGTTCCATCTGGCACAAACCAATCCAATATTAGAACGCATTTTCAATTTATTGGAACCTATTTGTCTTATTCTTTTACTTGCAGTAAATACGGCATTTTTAATTGACGGTTCCTTTAACCCATTTCTATATTTTAGATTTTAAAGAGGTATCCAATGCAGACAAAGTTCAAAAATATTTTAACCGTTTGTGCAACAGCAGCCTTCCTATTCGGATTCTCACTATGGAGCATTCTAAAACCCGATCTCGCCGTTTCAACAATGGAACGCAGACCGCTTGTCCAATTTCCTACTCCAACCGTCCATACAATCCGAAATGGAAGTTTTATGTCCGATTTTGAGAATTACACACTGGATCAGTTTCCTCTTAGAGATCAATTTCGCACGGTAAAAACAGCAACCTCTTTTTTTGTTTTTCGACAAAAAGATAGTAACGATATTTACGTCCAACAAGGCTATGCATCCAAATTAGACTATCCAATCCATGAAGATTCCATTTCCTATGCGTGCAGCCGATTTCGATATCTTTATAATACCTATATGGCAGATAAAAATGTCAATATTTATCTCTCCATTGTTCCAGATAAAAATTACTTCCTGGCAAAATCCAACGGCTATCCATCCATCGATTACGAAACCTTCATAAAAAAAATTCAAGAACAAATGGATTATACTTCGTATATTGATATCCTGCCATTGTTAGAATTGTCAGATTATTATCGAACAGACAGCCATTGGAGACAGGAAAAACTTTTCGATGTGGCTCATTTGCTTGCCTCTAAAATGGGAGTGACACTTTCTGCTCACTACACTCCAATAAAAATAGAACAACCGTTTTATGGTGTTTATCAATCGGTACTGCCGCTCAAACCCGATGAGCTTTATTATTTGGAACAAGATTTCTTAACAAACTGCCGCATGTATGATTATGAATCAGAAACTTTTCTTCCTATTTATGACTTAGACAAGGCAAACAGTGCGGACCCGTACGAATTATTTCTTTCTGGTTCCAAATCACTGCTCCGTATTGAAAACCCCGCAGCTACTTCCAGCAAAGAATTAATTGTATTTCGAGATTCCTTCGGCAGCAGCCTTATTCCTCTTCTGATAGAAGGTTATAGCAAAATTACAGCAGTAGATATTCGCTATGTCTCTCCACATGTACTCGGAAACTTTATTGAATTTAACAACCAGGATATCCTATTTCTCTACAATACATCTGTTCTAAATAATAGTATCACCCTAAAGTAATTATGAATAAACGTGAAAAGAACTTGCTGGGTGATAACTTTATGAATGAAGTGTTTGAGACAGTTCCAGAGATTTCTATTATTTTATAACAGAAAATAATCGATATGATAAGAAAACTTGTCATACCCATTGACAAGAACACTTGTCAATACTATAATTGTAATGTAAAGAAAACTTGTCAAACGAGGTGTTCATTATGAATAAAAATGAAATACTAAAGAAAGCTCAAAAAGAAAAAAACGATGAATTAGAAATTCAAATTAGAGATCAGTCTATGAAATGGTCTTATATTGCAATGGTTTTGGTTGCATTCATATTTTCAGTTGCACGTTCCTATCAAGGACTTCCAATAATGGATCTACCTGTAACGGTTTGTTCATCCATTTTTGTCGGGAACATATATAGATTTATTAAAACAAAGAATAAAGGCTCATTCTTTGTAGCTATTATTACATTTATGGTAGTTATAATCTCTTTAATAAGATATTTTATGGGACATTAGAAATATGAAAGATAAATTAGTTTTAAAAAATAACCTAAAAAAATTCCGCTCTGAAAAGGGGCTATCCCAATCAGAACTGGCAGAATTGGTTGGTGTGTCCAGAGTTACAATTAGTTCTATTGAAACAGGACAATTTAATCCTACTGCTAAGCTCGCTTTATTGCTCTGCATTGCATTAGATAAAAAGTTTGAAGATTTATTTTACTTCGAGGTATGAAAACTGCTGTACAGGCAAGCAATGCTCTTATATCTAAACTAAGAACAAAAATAGGAATAAAATAACGCAAACGTTCTTTTTTATTTTTGATTCCATTGCGGAAAGTTTCATTCACCTAGTTTTATAATAGCACTTTCCACCAGATTCCTTCGCAGCACCTGCATCAATTCTACAGAAATTCGTTTTCCTTCTCCTGTTCCGAAAATTCCTTCAAGAGCATCTGTCGATACTCCTTATCCTCCGCCACACGCTTCACATCTTCTATTCTTCCAAGAGCAAACAATTTTTGAATCAATT
>OERR01000237.1_pt1 | contig 13676 bp, 16 predicted proteins | sample 1540051 | NCBI WGS metagenome assembly OERR01 (sample SAMEA3891884, study PRJEB23780) | metagenome | biome: terrestrial biome; feature: animal house; material: Caecal content | place: Italy | collected 2015-05-05 | reverse complement strand
GCCCCTGGTTTTTCATCAGCGTCTCGAGGACCGCCAGGTCGGCCGAAAGATCCATGCTCTCGGCCGCATAGAGGGCGTCCAGCTGGTGCTCGAAGGCGGCGGCGATCATCCCCACATTCTTTTCCACTTCGCTGCGGACGGCGGCGGCGTTCTCGCCCCGCACCCCCTGCCGGGCCATGGCCGCGTACTGCTCCAGCACATGCACCGCGTCGGGCAGGTAATAGTTGGCAAAGCGGCGGATCTGCTTCGCCTTGGCGGGGGCCTGTTCCACCACCTCGAGGATGGAGCGGCCCGCCTTTTCCATCCGGTCCATGGCGGCGGAAAGCTGCGGGTCAGGCAGGGCGTCGTTCAGGGCGCGGAGGGTGTCCAGCTGCTTCTGGATGCCGGTGAGCATCTCGTCCACATCCCCGTCGCCGGTGTGGAAAGGCACCTCCCGCTCGATGACCTGGGGCGGACAGACCCGCCGGGCCGCCGCGAAAGCCGCCGCAGCGCCCGCCAGGGCCACCGCCAGCGCCCACACCTTGTAGACCGGCAGCGCGGCGCACAGCACAAGCCCCGCGGCCGCCGCCGCATAAAAGGGCAGGGCGCTGGGCTTTTCGGTGCGGATGATCTTGCTCATGTTCGCATCTCCTTTGGAACAAAGTCTGTTGCTTCTACTATAAAGCCTTTTAACAAAAACGCAAGGGTTTGGGCAAAGATTTTACAGGTTGGAAATCATTTTACCTCTTTTTTACCAAGATAGGGCCCCAGGGCTGCGCCCCAGGCCTCCTGCAGGCGGTCCAGGCTCCAGGCGGCGTTGGCCGGGCTGGTGCTGGGCAGGCGCACCGCCCCGATGCCGCTGACCGGCTGCATATAGCGGACGTACAGCCTGTAGGCCGCCGCCCCATTGCAGAACACCGCCTCCACCGGCGCCCGCGCCAGCAGAAAACCGATGTCCTCGGGCACGGCGTCCCGGATGGAGGCGTCGGACGCACCCTCGATGGTGCAGCTGGCCAGCACGTCCCAGAGGGCCAGCCCGTGGTCCAGGATCATCTTCCGCTTGGCCGCCACATCCTCCCGGGCGGGCAGGGCCTCGCCGGTCAGCCGGGCCAGCAAAGGCCAGAAGCGGTTGTGGGGGTGGCCGTAATAAAAGCCCATGTCCCAGCTTTTGGGGCTGGGCCAGCTGCCCAGGATCAGAGCCCTGCTGCCGGGCCCGTAGACCGGTGCAAAGCTCATTCCTGAAACGCCCCTCCCCAGGCGGAGCCCAGGTCCCGGCCCGAAGGCTCGGCCCGGGGGCCGCCGAACCACAGCTCCTCGATCAGGGCGGCCAGGCCGTCCTCCCGCACGTCCCCGATGATGCGGCCGGCGGCGGCTTTGGCGTCGGGGCTGCCGTTGGCCATGCAGCACCCAAGGCCGGCGGCCCGCAGCATCCCCACATCGTTGGCCGAATCGCCGGCGGCCACCGTCTCGCTCAGGTCCAGGCCCATGGCTCTGCACAGGCCGGCCAGCCCCGCGCCCTTGTCGATGCCCTGCCGGACGATGTCGTAGCAGCACCAGCCGGAGGCGTCCCGGCCGCCCACCCGCATAAAGTGCAGGCCCAGATGGCCGAATTTGGCCTGGAAGGCCGGCACCGCCTCTTCGGGGCAGAACATAAAGGCGGCGTGGGGCATATCCACCAGGTGGCGGTCCTGGTCCTCGCCGTCCAGGCAGGCCAGGCCGGGGCTGCCCAGCTGCTCGTAGCGGCGGCGGAAAGCCTCGTAGCCGCAGTATGCGTAATAACCGTCCCTGAAGTTGAACTGCAGGGGGTAGTCGTAATCTTCGCAGTAATCCACCAGGGCGTACATCTCCTCGGGGATCAGCGGGCACTCATAGACCGGCGTGCCGCGGCGGTCCACCACATACGCCCCGTTGCAGGTGATGGCGTAGTCGAACCGGATGGCCCCCAGCTGGCCGGGGTCCCTGATGGCAGGCCAGGCCCGCCCGGTGCTGAGGACGAATTTGCCCCCCGCCGCCTGCATCTTCCGGACGGCGGCCTCCACGGCGGGGCGGGGCCGTTTTTCCCCAAAGGGCACCAGCGTGTTGTCGTAGTCGCTGGCAAGTAATTTGTATTGCATGGCATCCTCCCTGTTTCCGCCTCCCCCGCGCAGGGGAGGCCCGGCGGTCATTGTCCCGGCAGCGCCAGGTCCCGGATCACTTCCCCTGCCAGCACCAGCCCCGCCGCCGAAGGCACAAAGGCGATGGAGCCGGGGGCCCGCTTCTTGGGCGCGCCGGGCCGGGCCGCGCCTCCCGCCGGGGCCGCCGCCTGGGCGGCCTCCTCCGGGCTGGGCTGCAGGGGCTCCTCCCGGGAATAGACCACTTTCAAGTGGTCGATCCCCCGCTTGCGGCACTCCGCGCGCATCACGCGGGCCAGGGGGCAGACCGACGTCTCGTAAAGGTCGGCCACCTCAAAGCGGCTGGGGTCCAGCTTGTTGCCCGCCCCCATGGAGCAGATGATGGGCGTCCCCGCCGCCTTTGCCTGCATGACCAGGGACAGCTTGCCGGTGACGGTGTCGATGGCGTCCACCACATAGCTGTACTGGGCAAAATCGAACCGATCTGCCGTCTCGGGGGTATAGAAGGTCTTGTAGGTGCGGACCACGATCTCCGGGTCGATGTCCCGGATGCGGGCCGCGGCGGCGTCCACCTTGTACATCCCCAGGGTGGAGCGGGTGGCGATGATCTGGCGGTTGAGGTTGGACAGGCAGACCCGGTCGTCGTCGATCAGGTCCAGCGCCCCCACCCCGCTGCGGGCCAGGGCCTCCACCACATAGCCGCCCACGCCGCCCACGCCGAACACCGCCACCCGGGCGGCGCGCAGCCGGTCCAGCCCCGCCTGCCCCAGCAGCAGCCGGGTGCGGGAATATTGTTCTCTCATCTCGTCTTGCATAGCTTCTCCTGTGTTCACGGTATCTGCTGCGTCCGCAGCCAGCCCAGCAGGGCGGCGCGGTCGTTGGGCAGTTTTTCTTCCACCACCTGCTCCAGGGCGGCGGACAGCAGGCGGCCCACCGCCGGCCCCGGCCTGACGCCCAGGGCCAGCAGGTCCCGGCCGTCCACCGCCAGCTGGGCCACCCGGCAGCAGGCCTGTTCCTGTTCCAGGGCCGCGGCGGCGGACGCCAGGGCGGCAAAGCCTTTTTCCCCGGTCTGGGCCTGCCGCAGGGCCAGCAGCCGCCGGACCGTCCCGGGGTCCAGCCGGGCCAGCAGCCGCCGGGCCTGGAGCCGGGGCGCCTCCCCGGTCAGGGCCAGCCCGCTCTCCTTTACCAGGGCAAGGACTTCGGCGGCCTCCGCCCGGGAACAGCGCAGCTTTTCCAGCGCCCGGGCGGCCTTTTCCGGCCCGGCCGGGGCCAGCAGGGCCGCCAGGCGGGCCAGCGGGTCGGGGGGCAGGGCGTCCACCGCCCGGATGCTCCCGGGATACTGCGCCCCGTCCAGCCCGGGCAGGAGCAGCTCCAGGACCGCAAAGGGCATCCAGCGGCCGGGCCGCCGGGCCGCCAGCAGCTTGGCCAGCTCCTGCCAGATGCGCTCGGCCGAGACACAGCCCAGCCTCGCCCGCTCCTGCAGGGCGGCCCGGGCGGTGGCGGGGTCCAGCGCCAGTTCTTCCCTGGCGCCGAAGCGGTACAGCCGCAGGATGCGCAGCCCGTCCTCCTCAAAGCGGCGGGCCGGCTCTCCCACCGCCCGCACCACCCGGCGGACCAGCAGGTCCTCCCGGCCCCCAAAGGGGTCGATCAGCCCCTCGGCCGGGTCATAGGCCATGGCGTTGATGGTAAAATCCCGCCGGGCCAGGTCGGCCTTCACATCGGCCACAAAGGCCACATGGTCGGGGTGGCGGCCGTCGGTGTAGCCCTCTTCCACCCGGAAGGTGGTCACCTCATACAGGCCCCCGCCCTGCCGGACGGTGACGGTGCCGTGCTGCAGGCCGGTGGGGATGCACTGTGTTTCCCCAAACAGCGCCAGGGTCTGGTCCGGCCGGGCGCTGGTGCAGATGTCCCAGTCCTGGGGGGCGCGGCCGGCCAGGCTGTCCCGGACGCACCCGCCCACCAGGTAGGCACTGTGGCCCGCCCGGTGCAGCGCGTCCAGCACCGCCGCCGCGCCGGGGTCGATGGCAATGTGCATGGTCTCCCTCATGATTCGGTAAAAGGCAGCGTGACGGACTTGCCGTCAAAGCCACACTCGGCCGCCGGGAACACCGCCTGCGCCAGAGGCAGAGCGGCTTCCGGGTCCTCGATGCGGGGGGAATAATGGGCCAGCCAGAGCCGGCGCGCCCCCGCCCGGGCAGCCAGGGCCGCCGTCTGCCGGAAGGTGCTGTGGCCGTACCGGGCCGCCTCGGGGGCCAGGGCCTCGTCGGCGTAGGTGGCGTCGCAGATCAGCAGGTCGGCGTCCCGGGCGGCGTCCTCCAGGGCGGGACAGGGGGCGGTATCCCCCGAAAAGACCACCTTGATCCCCCGCCGGGCCGGGCCGCAGACATCCCCGGGGGCGACGGTGCGGCCGCCCACCTCCAGACTCTCCCCCTGCTGGAGCCGTTTCCAGTCCCGGAGGGGGACCCCCAGGGCCCGGGCCTTTTGGGGATCGAACCGGCCGGCCCGCGGCAGCCGGAAGCAATAGCCCTGGCTGGGCACCCGGTGACGGGTGGGGACGGCGGACAGGGTGGCCCCGCCCTCGAACCACAGGCCCTCCGGGGGCATTTCCGTCGGGATCACCGGATAGGGCAGCGGGCCGGCCAGCAGCCGCATGACCGCCCAGAAGTTTTCCAGCCCCTGGGGGCCGGCCAGCAGCAGAGGCCGGGTGCGGCCCTGGCAGGCGATGGTCTGCAGCAGCCCCGGCAGGCCGAAGATATGGTCCCCATGGTAGTGGGTCAGGCAAATGGCCTCCAGCCGGGACAGCCCCACCCCCGCCCGCAGGGCGGCGGCCTGGGTGCCCTCGCCGCAGTCGAACAGCAGGCTGTGCCCCTCCCAGGCCAGCAGGGCCGTGGTCAGGGCCCGGTCGGGCAGGGGCATGGTGGCGGCGGTGCCCAGCAGGGTGACGGTGACCATCCCCTCAGCCCTCGGCAGGCTGCCAGCCCTTGCAGACGTCCACCCAGGCGGTGAAGCCGGAGTAGCGCTCCAGCTCGGGGATGGTCAGCTCGATGGCCGAATTGCTGCTGCCCGCCGCGGGGAACACCGTCTCGAACCGCTTGAGGGACTCGTCCAAGTAGACCTTGACCCCCGGGCTGACCGCAAAGGGGCACACCCCGCCCACCGCGTGGCCCACCAGGTCGGAGGCCTCGGCGGCGGTGAGCATCTTGGCCTTGGTGGCGAACTGCTGCTTGTACTTGTGGTTGTCCACCTTGGCGTCGCCGGCGGCCACGATCAGGATGGGCCCGCCGTCCACCATGAAGGACAGGGTCTTGGCGATGCGGGCCTCCTCGCAGCCCACCGCCTGGGCGGCCAGGGCCACCGTAGCGCTGGAAACGTCGAACTCCCGGATGCGGTCCTCGATGCCGCAGGTCTTGAAATACGCTCTGACTTTTTCGATTGACATAATCGTTACCCCTCTGCATCAAATTTGAGCGCAGACTGCGCGTCCCTTATACTATAACACACCACAGCCCAAAACGCCAGATTTTGCCCCCCGCGGGGCGCTTGACTTTTCTTTGATTTCTGCTACAATAGGCCCTGTACCTTGTACCCGGCCGCGCTGTGCCGGTGCAAAAAACAACAGGATCTCATCGGAGGGCTGCGTATCGCAATACGCCAAAGGGGACGCTTCATCCCCCTGGATCAGCCGGATAAGGTGACGAGTGCGCTCGGTTATTGTGTTTGCAATGACCGGGCGCTTTTTCGGGCCTGAGGCCCTCCGGCGGGATAAGCCGCGGGCATCCGACCATGCCCCGCCGGCAGAAAGGAGACGATTGTACACCGTATGGATTCTACCGCACTTTTTTCCAAGACCCCGCCCCTGAAGCTGTTCTTCACGGCGGCGGTACCGGGGGCCATCAGTATGCTGGCCTCCTCCCTGTATCAGCTGATCGACGGCATTCTGGTGGGCAACTTTCTGGACAGCACATCCTTTGCCGCCCTCAACCTGGCCATGCCGTTCGTCATCATCAACTTCGCCCTGTCCGACCTGGTGGGCGTGGGCTCGTCGGTGCCCATTTCCGTGGCCCTGGGCCGCGGGGACCGCAAGGAGGCCAACAACGTATTCACCTGCGCCTGCCTGCTGATCCTCGGGGCGGGCGTGCTGATGGGGACGGTCATGTTCACGGCCGCCCCGTTCCTGATCGGGATGATGGGCGCCGAGGGCGACTTTGCCGCCCTGGCGGTGCAGTACCTGCGCACCTACGCCCTGTGCTCCCCCTTCACCACCATCCTGTACGCCGCGGACAACTACCTGCGCATCTCGGGCTACATCCGGGGCAGCATGTGCATCAACATCCTGATGTCGGTGCTGTGCGTCACCTTCGAGTTCGTGTTCCTGGGCGTGCTGGACCTGGGGCTGTGGGCGGCGGCCTTCGGCGCGTCGCTGGGCATGTTCATCTGCGTGGTGCTGTCCTTCATCCCCTTTGTGCGGGGCAAAGCCCTGCTCCGGTTTGTCCGGCCCCGGTTTGAGCTGCGCACCCTGCGGCTGATCGTCACCTGCGGCTGCCCCACCTTCCTGAACAACATCGCCGGCCGCATCACCTCCATCCTGATGAACCTGTTCCTGGTCCGGCTGGGCGGCGAGCTGGCGGTGTCGGTCTACGGCGTGCTGATGTATGTGGACGGCTTCATCCAGCCCCTGCTGTACGGCATGTGCGACTCGCTGCAGCCCGCCGTGGGCTACAACTGGGGCGCCCAGAAGTTCAGCCGGGTGCGCGCCATCGAGAAATGCTGCTTTACCGCCGCGGCGGCCGTCAGCCTGCTCTCGGCGGTGGTCATCGCCCTGCTGCCCGGCCCCATCACCCGGCTGTTCATCGCCGGGGCCGAGGGCGAAGCGCTGGCCATCGGCGTCACCGCCCTGCGGATCTTCAGCCTGACCTACCTGACCCGCTGGCTGTCCTTTGCCACCCAGAGCTATATGCTGGCGGTGGAAAAGGCGCTGCCCGCTTCCATCCTCTCGGTGTCCACGGCGCTGGTGTTCCCGGTGATCCTGCTGGCGGCGCTGGGCTCTCTGGGGCTGAACGGGCTGTGGATCAACTTCCCCGCCACGTCGGCCCTGGCGGCCGTGCTGGCCCTGATCATCCTGCGCCGGACCCGGGCCGACCTGCACCGTCCCGACGCCGCTTGACCCCAAAGGAGGCATCGTTATGAACCGCATCATCACCATCAGCCGCGAGTTTGGCAGCGGCGGGCGGGAGGCCGGCAAACGGCTGGCCGATGCCCTGCACTGCGCCTACTACGACAGCGAGATCGAGGCCAGCATCGCCCAGAACATGGACCTGGACGAGAGCTACATCGCCCGGTCGGTGGAAAACGGGGTCCTTGCCAATATCCCCCTCCACTTTGGCCGGACCATCGCCAGCACCCGCCTGTACAAGCAGCAGGTGGACATCCTGGTGGAGAAGCGCAAGGTCCTCTGCCAGATCGCAGCGGCCTCCGACTGCGTCATCGTGGGGCGGGCCGCCGACGTCATCCTGGCGGAGCAGAACCCCCTCAAGCTGTTCGTCTACGCCAGCATGGAGCACAAGCTGGCCCGCTGCCAGCGCTACGAGGAGACCAGCGCCGCCAGCCCCAAAGCCCTGGAAAAGGAGATCCGGCAGGTGGACGCCCGCCGCGCCCGCTACCACGGGATGTTCTCCCCCATCAAATGGGGCGACCGGGCCAACTACCACCTGTGCATCAACACCACCGGGCTGGAGATCAAGCAGCTGATCCCCCATTTGGCGGGGTATGCCCAGGCCTGGTTTGCCATGAACGGCCGCTGAACACAGTCTAATTTGGCACGGCGGAGCCGGCCGGCCCACAGGGGCTTGCCAGCTCCGCCTTTTTGTTGTATAATAACTGACACAGCGTCAGGCTGTCGCAGCCTGCCTCATTTCGTGTTTGTGATAAGGAGAAATGTACCATGTCCAAAAACCTGAAAAATTTGACCCTGGCCGCCCTGTTCCTGGCTCTGGGGCTGGTACTGCCCTTTTTCACCGGGCAGATCCCCCAGATCGGCAGCATGCTGCTGCCCATGCACATCCCCGTGTTCCTGTGCGGGCTGATCTGCGGCTGGCAGTACGGCGCCGCGGTGGGCTTCATCGTGCCGCTGATGCGCCCGGTGCTGTTCGGGATGCCGCCCCTGTTCCCCACCGCCACCGCCATGGCCTTTGAGCTTTTGACCTACGGCCTGGTGGTGGGCCTGCTGTACAGCCGGTCCCGCTGGCAGTGCGTCCGCGCCCTGTACCGCTGCCTGCTCATCGCCATGGTGGCCGGCCGCGTGGTGTGGGGCCTGGTCCAGGCGGTGCTGCTGGGGCTGACCGGCAGCGTCATGACCCTGCAGATCTTCCTGGCAGGGGCGCTGCTCAACGCCGTCCCGGGCATCATCGTCCAGCTGATCCTCATCCCCGTGGTGATGCTGGCGCTGAACCGCACCGGCCTGGTGCCCTTCAAGCAGACCAACCCCAAAACCAAAAACGCCTGAGCCCCCGCGCTGAAAAGCCCCTGCCCTTCACAAAGAAGAGCAGGGGTTTTCGTTTTGCTTCTTATTATTTCTTACGCATAGCGAAGCCGGCCTTTGGGTGCGGGAATGGGACGGCCCAGTTCCTGCGCCGTTTCGATCCACTCCTGGATGACCCGTTCAGCCGCCGCCAAAGCTTCGGCTGCCGTCGCACCGTCGGCCATACAGCCGGCCAGCTCCGGCACTTCGGCAATATAGGCGCCGTCCTCTTCGCTCCAATACAGGATGATCTCATACTTGGTCATATATGGCACCTCCCAACTGATAACGTAAAATGATATTGCGCACCTGCTTTACCTGATACGGCTTTGCTTTGCGGTTGCTTGTGGGCTGGAGATTGATAATTTCTTCGATCCCGTCTCTTGTATAAATGAAATGATCTCCCCGGACACGGCATTGGAATCCCAGCTTGATAAGGACGGCCTGCAGATCCGCAAACTGGATGTTGCTGTCCCTCGTGCCGCTCAAAATCGCAAGCAAGATCTTTTCAAACTGGCTCATGTCGCCTTCCGCCCTCCGTTTGATTTCAGTATAAGTATAGCATGTTTTGATCGTTCATACAACAGAAAACACCTTTATTGCCCCACCAGGGCACGCAGGCGGCTGAGGAACAGCTCGGCGGCCGGCGAAAAGACCTGGTACTTTTTCCAGATGATGTCCAGGCCCGACTCCAGCCGCGGCTCCAGCGGGCGGAAGCAGAGGGCGCTCTCCGGCGAGGTGTCGGCCAGGCCGTCCAGGGTGATGGCATAGCCCACCCCCGCCTCCACCAGGATGGCCGCGTTGAACACCAGGTTGTAATTGACCGCGATGTCCAGCTTGCCAAAGTCGGCCCCGAACCAGTCCACAAAGGCGTTTTCGCCGGGGTGGGGGGTGATGACCTGCCGGGAGCACAGCAGGGGCAGGCCCAGCAGGTCGGCCTTTTCGATGCGGTCCTTGCGGGCCAGGGGGCTGTCCCGGCGCATCAGCACCCCCCACACGTCCCGGGCGGGCAGGGACAGGGCGTCGTATTTGGAGATGTCCGCCGGCTCGATGACGATGCCGAAATCCAGCAGCCCCTTGTCCAGCCGCTCGGTCACGTCCTGGGCGTTGCCGCTGTACAGGTGGTAGCGGATGCCCGGGCTGTCGGCCCGCATCTGGCGGATCACCTTGGCGATGGGGCACAGCGCCCGGGTCTCGCCGCTGCCGATGTAGACGTCGCCGCTGACGGTGTCCTCCAGGGCGGTGAACTCGGCCTCGGTCTTGTCCACCATGGACACGATCTCCTCCGCCCGCTTGCGCAGCAGCACCCCTTCGGGGGTCAGGTCCACCCGGTGGCTCTTGCGGATCAGCAGGGGCCGGCCCAGCTCCTCTTCCAGGTCCTGCATCTGGCGGGAGAGGGTGGGCTGGGTCAAATGCAGAAAATTGGCCGCCCGGGTGATGCTGCCTTCCCGTGCCACGGCCAGGAAATAGCGCAGGGTCCGTATCTCCATGGTGTTTGCCTCCTTGAGCGGCGTGTTTCATCCCGGCGGGCCCTGCGCCGGCGTTCCGGGCGGGGCCGCTGGGCCGTGCCCCTATTATACACCCTTTTGCCATGCCTTGGAAGCATTTCTCGGAATAAAAACGAAGTATTTGCTATTTGCCCGGCCCCCCGCTACAATAAAGCCATGCAAGGAGGCATGGACAATGAGCATGAGCTGGGAACAACGTGTGTTCCGCATCCGGCGGATCCTGACCGACGCGGGCTGCTCCGCAGAGCAGATCGCCGCATTCCTGGAGTGGGAGCAGGCCGGGGACCGCTGCCGTCAATACAAGTTTCTGGCCCGGCACCGGGCCTGCCTGCTGGACCAGCTGCACCGGGACGCCGCCCGGCTGGACTGTCTGGACCACCTGGTCTTTGCCATGCGCCAAGCAGACCAACATCTTACCGACGAAACGGAGGGCATCTGCCTATGGAAGAACAACTGCATCTGACCCAGGAATGGGACAAGACCTTCCCCCAAAACAGCAGTGTGGAGCACCGGAAGGTGACGTTCCACAACCGGTACGGCATCACCCTGGCCGCCGACCTCTACCGGCCCAAAGGGGCTGCGGGCCCTCTGCCCGCCCTGGCCGTCTGCGGGCCCTTCGGTGCCGTCAAGGAGCAGGCTTCCGGCCTTTACGCCCAGGAAATGGCCCGCCGCGGTCCACACCGACCTGTACGACCGGATGGACATCATCCCCTTTGACAAGATGAAGTCCTTCTTCCGCCAGTACCTGGTCTGAGACCGGCTCCGATACGCTGACGGGACAGGCCCTGCCGGCCTGTCCCGTTTGCATTTCAGCCCCGGCGCTGCCAGGTCATGGTCCATTCCGCTTCGCCGGTGCTCTCGTCGACGCCTGCTTCGCAGACGGCAAAGCCTTCCCGCTCATAAAACGAAACGGCCCTCGTATTCTTTTGGTAGACGTGCAGGGCCAGCCGCGGCCGGAGGGCCTTCGCCTGGTCCAAAAGCTGTTTGCCGGCGCCCCGGCCCCGGGCCTCTTCCCGGACGAACAGGCCCGCGATGTAGTCCCCCTGCAGGCCGAGAAAGGCGTCCGCCTCCCCTGCGGCCCCCTGGTGGACATACAGCTCTGCCTGGGGCAGCATCTCCCGCACGGCGGCATAGCAGCCCTGCCAGTAACCCGCCGGGATAAAGCGGTGGGCCTGGACGTTGGCGTCCAGCCAGATGCCCATCAGGGCCTCCAGGTCGGAGGCTTCTGCTTTTCGGATCATAAGCGCCCTCCCTTATTCCATGGCGGAAAAGACTTTTTTCCGGCAGACGGCCCAGCTGACCGCCGAGGCGATCACCTCGGTGATCCAGAAGGCGTGCCAGACCCCCACCGGCCCCCACAGCAGGTTGAGGACAAAGGCCAGCGGCAGGATGACCACCGCGTACCGCAGCAGGGAGATGAGCAGGGAGGGTCCGCCCATCCCCAGGCCCTCCAGGGCCCCGCAGGAAATGACCGATACCGACGAGACGATGAATCCGACGCTGATGATCCGCAGGGCCGTGCTGCCCACGGCGATGGTCTGGGCGCTGGAGGAGAACAGCCCGATCAGGCTGCCCGGGACGGCCCAGCACAGCACGGTGCCCAGCACCATGATCCCCGCCGACAGGGCCAGCCCGGTGCAGAAGATCTGCCGCACCCGGCCGTTCTCCTTCGCGCCGTAGTTGTAGCCCACGATGGGCCGCATCCCCTGCACGATGCCGTTGGCGGGCAGGTACAGGAAGGTCTGCAATTTGTAGTAGACCCCCAACACCAGGACATACACCTCCGACGAGGCCGCCAGGATGATGTTCAGGCAGGAGATCAGCAGGGAGGGCAGCGCCAGGCTGAAGGTGGCGGGGATGCCCACCGCGTACATCTTTTTGGCAAGGGCGGGGTCGGCCGTTTCCCGGCCGAAGCGCAGGCGGATGGGGATCATCCCCGCCGCATAGCAGCCCAGGTAGATGACCAGGCTCAGGGCCTGGCCGATGCCGGTGGCCAGGGCCGCGCCCTCGATGCCCATCGCGGGGAAGGGCCCCCACCCGAAGATCAGCACCGGGTCCAGGATGATGTTGGCGACGCAGCCCGACATCATGCAGACCATGGTGACCAGCATCCGGCCGGTGGCCTGGAAGATCTTTTCCAGGGACATGGAGGCGGCGATCACCACCGAGAACAGGAAGGCGATGCGGGAATACCGCACCCCCATCTCCACAATGGCCTCGTCGGCGGTGAACATCCGCAGGAAAGGCGGCATCACGGCGATGCAGGCGATGGTCAGCACCACCCCGTGCAAAGCGTTCCAGAAAATGCTCTGGGCCGCGGCGGCGTCGGCCTTGCGGGCCTCCTGCGCGCCCAGGTGGTAGGAGATCACCGCGTTGGCCCCGATGGAAAAACCGATGGTCACCGCGTTGATCAGGTTCTGGACGGGATACACCAGGGACAGCGCCGTCATCGCGTCCTCGCTGATCCGTGCCACGTAGTAGCTGTCCACGATGTTGTACAGCGACGACACCATCATCGACAGCACCATCGGCAGGGACATGGACAGCACCAGCGGCAGGACCGGCCTTGTTTTCATAAAGTTCTGCTGCATGGGTTTTCCTCTTCTTCCGTTGTGGCTGCGCCCCGGAGGGCGCGCATCAAAAAAAGCCATATTCCCCCTGTTTGAATCAGAAACAGGAAAAAATATAGCTTTCGCGTCTGTTATTTTAATACACGCCGGGGCGGTTGTCAAGGGGTGCGGGGCCAGCTTTTCTTTTCCTTGACACCGTGTTATAATAAGACCGAACGTTCCCTCCTGTCCAAAACAGGCCCGCGCCTGTTTTCCGATCGACCCATGCAAACCAAAACCTAAGCGAGGTGCAAACCATGAAAGTCCTGATGATCAACGGCAGCCCCCGGGTGGGGGGCAACACGAGCATCGCGCTCGCAGAAATGGAGAAGATCTTTGCCGAAGAAGGCATCGAGTCCGAGACCATCCAGATCGGCGCCCAGGCCATCCGCGGCTGCATCGCCTGCGGCACCTGCCGCAAAAACGGCAAGTGCGTCTTTGACGACGCCGTCAACCAGGCCGCCCCAAAGTTCGAGGCGGCGGACGGGCTGGTGGTGGCTTCCCCGGTCTACTATGCCTCGGCCAACGGCACCCTTGTCTCCTTTTTGGACCGGCTGTTCTACAGCACCCCCTTCGACAAGCGGATGAAGGTGGGCGCCAGCGTGGTGGTGGCCCGCCGGGGCGGCCTGTCGGCCACTTTTGACGAGCTGAACAAATACTTCACCATCGCCGGGATGCCGGTGGCTTCCAGCCAGTACTGGAACAGCGTCCACGGCCGCCTGCCCGGCGAGGCCGCCCAGGATGCCGAGGGCCTGCAGACCATGCGCACCCTGGCCCGGAACATGGCTTTCCTGATGAAGAGCATCGCCCTGGGCAAGGAGAAGTACGGCCTGCCCGCCAAAGAAGCCCCCCAGCAGACCAACTTCATCCGGTAACGCCGCCGTATTGGCGGGCCTTCAGACTGTCAAAAAAGTCCCATCCAGCCGACATGTGCGGATGGATGGGACACATA
>OERR01000236.1_pt1 | contig 13687 bp, 12 predicted proteins | sample 1540051 | NCBI WGS metagenome assembly OERR01 (sample SAMEA3891884, study PRJEB23780) | metagenome | biome: terrestrial biome; feature: animal house; material: Caecal content | place: Italy | collected 2015-05-05 | reverse complement strand
GGGAGTCTTTCCCCATCTGATAAGAAATATTTATTTGGCTCTTATTGACGAATAGTTAAAAATGACTTATGATAAATGAGTTGAAAGGGGACGAACAGGATTATGAATGTATTAAATATAGAGCATATTTATAAAGTATTTGGCGATAAAGTAATTTTTGAAGATATTTCTTATGGGGTCCATGAAAATGATAAAATCGGAATTATTGGAATCAATGGGACGGGAAAGACGACATTGCTTAAAATAATTGCTGGAAGGGAAAAACCAGATCGTGGACAAGTAATAAAGCAAAAAGGAATTCGAATCAGTTATTTACCGCAAAATCCAGAATTCCCAGACAAAATAACGGTGTTGTCCTATGTTACTGGGAGGCGAAACGAGGAGCAGTGGAGTGTTGAAGCAGAGGCAAAGACAATATTAAATACACTTGGAATTACGAATCATGAAGTGGAAATGGAATCTCTTTCTGGTGGACAAAAAAAGAGAGTTGCACTTGCAAAAGCGTTGTTAGAGCCTGCAAAAGTGTTAATTTTGGATGAGCCTACGAACCATTTGGATGAGGAAATGGTAACCTGGCTGGAAGAGTATTTAAAACAATATCGTGGGATTGTTATAATGGTAACACATGATCGTTATTTTTTGGATAAGGTGACAAATAAGATTTTGGAAATTAGTCATGCAAAGCTCCATGCATATGAGGCAAATTATTCAAAATTTTTGGAGTTAAAGGCACAGCGAGAAGAAATGGAGCTGGCGAGTGAAAGAAAACGTCAGAGTGTACTTCGGATGGAGTTGGAGTGGGCAAAACGTGGATGCAGGGCTAGGAGTACAAAGCAAAAGGCGAGATTGGAACGATTAGAAGTGCTAAAAAACGGAACTTCTCCAGTCCAGGATCGAACCGTGGAACTGGACTCCGTAGAAACGAGAATGGGAAGGAAAACGGTAGAATTACATCATATTAGTAAAAGCTATCAAGATAAAGTTATTATAAGAGATTTTGACTATATCTTTTTAAAAAATCAAAGAGTAGGAATTATTGGTCCAAATGGATGCGGAAAATCGACGCTGATGAAACTAATTACAGGTATTGTGGAGCCAGATACAGGTTTTGTGGAAATCGGGGAAACGGTTCAAATGGGATACTTTGCACAAGAGGAAGTGGACATGAATCAAAATCAACGGGTAATTGATTATGTCAAAGAGATTGCGGAGTATATTCCTACAAGAGATGGAAGAATTAGTGCTTCTCAACTATTGGAACGGTTTCTGTTTGATTCTGCCATGCAATATACTCCGATTTCTAAATTATCTGGAGGAGAGAGAAGAAGATTGTATCTATTAGGAGTACTTGCAAGCGGCTGTAATATGCTGCTTCTGGACGAACCAGGAAACAATCTGGATATTCCAACTCTGACAATATTAGAAGATTACTTAAATTCGTTTTCTGGAATTGTAGTTGTAGTTTCCCATGATCGTTATTTTTTGGATAATGTAGTAGATCGAATTTTTGCATTTGATGGAAATGGGTATTTGCAGCAGTATGAGGGAGGCTATACCGATTATTTAGAATCTAAGAAAAAAACTGCGGTTGACTCAGAGAAAAAAGAAAATAAAAAACAGTCATCGAGTAAAAATTGGAAACAAAACCGACCTGTCAAATTAAAATTTACTTATAAAGAACAAAAAGAGTTTGAAACGATTGATGAAACAATTGCAGATTTAGAAACTCAACTGCAAAAAATAGAAGATGAGATTATGGAAAATGCTACCGATTCAGCAAAATTAAATGAATTGATGAAGGACAAAGAAACAATTGAGCAAGAATTGGATGATACAATGGAGCGATGGGTTTATTTAAACGAGTTGGCAGAAAAGATTAAGGCACAGAATGAAGAAAAATAAGTTCGGCAGGATAAAAATATTCTTTTTTGAAATACTAATGTTATATTAATTTCAGAAGGGAGTCTATTATGATTGGAATTATTATGGCATTAGTATCGGGTGCTCTAATGAGTATTCAAGGGGTATTCAATACAGAAGTAACAAAACAGAGCAGCATATGGGTTGCAACCGGTTTTGTACAGTTAACGGCATTTCTTACTTGTATTGTAGCTTGGTGCATGACTGGCAGGGATAGTGTGGGAGTGTTATTTCAAGTGGAAAATAAGTATACATTGCTAGGCGGAGTAATTGGAGCATTTATTACGTTTACAGTAATTCAAAGTATGGGAAGTTTAGGGCCTGCTAAGTCAGTCATGATTATCGTAGTTTCTCAGCTCTTAGTTGCATATTTGATTGAACTATTTGGAATTTTTGGTGTGGAGCGGGCTGCATTTGAATGGAAAAAAGTGATTGGAATGGGATTGGCGATTGCTGGAATTGTATTGTTTAAGTCTTCATAAAAAATTCTAAGAGTAATTTTATCAATGAAAAAATTTAATGATTCCTTAATATTTTTAAAAATCTACTTGTCATAAATGATTTCTTTGGTTAAAATAAGTTTATCAGGCGAGAGGAGCGTATTATGCCTAATGGAGGTATAATATGAAAACAAAGGAAATAATTCGGTATCTCGTTATTGCAGTTGGAATTGTAATTGCTGGTTTGGTTTACTATCAACAGCCAAGTTGGGAGGCAGCTGGAAGTACAGCAGTGGAAACAGAACAATTGCAGCAGTCTTCTGAGGCGGTTTCACAACCGTCTGTTATCTGTGTTCATATTTGTGGAGCTGTAAATAATCCAGGTGTTTATGAAGGAGAAGCAAATCTTCGATTATATCAGTTTATTGAATTAGCAGGAGGATTCCGAGAAGATGCTTCTGTGGAGAGTTTAAATCTGGCACAGGAAGTACAAGATGGAATACAAATCTATGTGCCGTCCAAACAGGAGGCGGCGGAGTCATCTGTGCCTATTTCAGAAGGTCAGCCTGCCAAGTTGAATTTAAATACTGCTTCCAAGAGTGAACTAACGCAACTTCCAGGTATTGGAGAGGTAAAAGCAGAAGCGATTCTGTCTTATCGAGATACGAATGGAGCATTCCAGACAATTGAAGAATTGATGAATATTCCAGGAATTAAAGAAGCGACATTTGAGCAAATCAAAGACCTGATAACAGTAATGAACTGACAGAATCAGGCAGACACAAACTGCGTTGAATTCTTGTAGAACAGGAGAGGTATATGGCGAAAGTTTTAGTAGTAGATGATGAAAAGATGATCGTAAAAGGAATTCGTTTCAGTCTGATGCAGGAGCAGATGGAAGTAGATTGTGCTTATGATGGAGAAGAGGCAGTAGAAAAAGCAAGAAATACCGAATACGATATTGTACTTTTGGATGTCATGTTACCAAAACTTGATGGTTTTCAAGTATGTCAGCAGATTCGGGAATTTTCCAATATGCCAATTATTATGCTGACAGCAAAGGGAGATGACATGGATAAAATTTTGGGATTGGATTATGGAGCCGATGATTATATTACAAAACCATTTAATATTCTCGAAGTGAAAGCTAGAATCAAGGCAATTATGAGAAGAAATCATCAGAAGCCAATTGCAGATACAAAGGAGAAAAGTACCAAAATTGTTGCAGGAGATTTACGTTTGGATACAGAAGGCAGACGTGTTTTCATCAAAGGAAAAGAGATTAATGTTACGGCGAAAGAGTTTGATCTTTTGGAATTGCTTGTTACAAATCCAAATAAAGTTTATAGTAGAGAAAATCTTTTAAACATTGTTTGGGGGTATGAATATCCAGGTGATGTTAGAACTGTAGATGTTCATATTAGAAGACTGCGTGAAAAGATCGAAGAAAATCCAAGTGAACCAAAATATGTGCATACGAAATGGGGCGTTGGCTATTATTTCAAGAATTAAATCATGGAAAAAATATTTTAAAAGTTTTCGTATCCATATATTTTTATTGATTGTATTATCCAGTCTTATTCCAATTTTAACTATAAAAGAAGTTATGCTATATTCCTACGAAGGTAAGTTAATTGACCAAAAAGCGACCGAATTGCAATATGCTTGTACCGTATTGGCAAGTCAATTGGATGATAGCAGTATTTTAGAAGAAAATTTAAATGACCGAGTGACGCAAGAAGTAACATGGATTTCGGAAAATTATGGAGGGCGAATTGTTTTTATTAATAGTTCGTATCGGGTTGTTTTAGATACATACGGATGGGATGAAGGAAAAACTTGTATTTCTGAAGAAATTTTTCAAGCTTTTAGTGGGGAAAACTATTACAATGTAGACAATAAAGATTCGTTTGTAGAATTTACAATACCGATTACACAAAGAACAGAAAAAGATACAAATATAGTTGGAATTATGGTAGTGAGTGCATCTACAGCTGCAATCGGAGATATTATGAAAGATTTGCGAGAAAAGTCCAATATTTTGGATGTACTTGTGACCGTTTTAATGGTTGTAGTTGCATTTATTTTATCGAACCGATTTATGCAGCCTTGGAAAGAGGTTGTGTCAGCAATCGATCAAGTCAAAGATGGAAATCTCAATGTTAAGTTTCCTGAAGAAAGTAAGTATCAGGAGACAGAGCAGCTGATTCATACATTTAGTCATGTATTAGAGCGGTTAAATGCGTTGGAACAGTCCAGGCAAGAATTTGTTTCGGATGTTTCTCATGAATTAAAGACACCAATTACATCCATTCGTGTTTTGGCAGATTCTTTAATGTGTGAAGAAAATGTTCCAGTGGAGCTGTATCGTGAATTTATGGGAGATATTTCAGAAGAAATTGACCGAGAGACAAAAATTATTAATGATTTACTCTCCATGGTAAAGATGGAGAGAGAAAATGCAGTTATGAATGTTTCTCAAGTTAATATTAATGAATTAGTAGAATTAATATTAAAGCGTCTGCGTCCAATTGCGAAGAAACGTGGGATTGAAGTAGTTTTTGAAAGTTTTCGTCCAATTGTGGCAGAAGTGGATGAGACAAAGCTGAGTCTTGCATTGAATAATCTAGTTGAAAATGCAATTAAATATAATAATGATAATGGCTGGGTAAAAGTTTCTTTAAATGCGGATCATAAATTTTTCTTTGTCAAAGTAATGGATGGGGGCGTGGGAATACCAGAAGATGCCATTCCTCATATTTTTGATCGATTTTATCGAGTCGATAAAGCTCGTTCGAGAGAAACAGGAGGAACAGGACTTGGACTGGCGATTACAATGAAGGTTGTCCAGCTTCACGGTGGATGGATAAAAGTCGAAAGTAAAAAAGGCGAAGGAAGTACATTTTTAGTACGAATTCCTTTAAACTACATGGGATGACAGGAGGTGAGATGAAATGAAGCAGCGCTGGTTTATGCTCATTCTTCTCATTTGCTGTTTATTGAGTGGATGCAGTGAGAAGGAAACTCAAAGAGGAAATGAATATTTTATTTATGGGTTAAAGAATGGGACAACGAGATTAGAAACTATAACGTATAGAACGGATACAATTGATACACAAAAATTGATTGAGGAAATATTGGATCAGTTTTTAAATTTAGATGAAAAAGATGTTACGACGGTATTTCCCAAAAAAGAGTGGTTTCATGACTACAAATTAGAGAATAAAATTTTGTATTTAGATTTTCATCAGGACTATCAGACGATGGATAGTGTTCAGGAAGTGTTATGTCGAGGAGCATTTGTTATGACGTTTATGCAAGTAAATGGAATCGAATCCGTCTCGATCACAGTAAATGAGCAGCCACTAGTGGATAAGAATGGAAATCCAATTCAAACCCAGAAAGAAAGTGACTTTATTGATGTCATTGGAAAGAGCTTAAATTCAAATTCAACAATGAACGTAACATTGTATTTTTCAAATAAAACAGGAGATAGCCTTATAAAACAGACAATGGAACTTGTGTGTGACAGTTCTTATACAATGGAACGAATTGTTCTCAATCAACTTATTCAGGGACCTGAGGATGATAGATGTATTGCAACGCTTCCATCTGATTTGAAAGTATTCGGAGTTTCTGTAAAAGATGGAACTTGTTATGTAAATTTAGATAAAAATTTCCTGACGGAAACGATGGATATGGAGGCATATATTCCTGTGTACTCTATTGTAAATTCTCTGGCAGAATTGCCTGGAGTACAAAGAGTACAGATTTTAGTAGATGGGGAGTCCGATGTTATGTTTCAGGATGTGATTTCTTTAAAAGAGCCATTAGAGAGAAGATTAGAATATATAGGAGGTAGCAGCAATTAAACGTCCGTTACTAGGAATTACAATTGCACTGATACTTGGAGAGGTATTGGCATGGTGGAATTCAGTAGCTGGATGCTTTGTATTAATTGCAGCACAATTTATTTTACTGCAAAACAAAAGGAAGCACAGAATTTGGCTGTTGCTTCCTTTTATTGCATGGATTGGTTTTATTCAGACAAAACATGCAATGCAATTCGATCAATTAGAGCAGACAATTTTAAAAACAGAAGCGGATTTTTCTGTTCTTTTACAAGGGGAAGTACAATGGATCGAAAAGACAGCTTCTAGTTGGAAGGTAGAATTAACGAAAATTATAGTAAAAGAACGGAGTGAATCAGATTCCTACGGCAATTGTATCGTATATATGGAAGAAGAGCCTGATTTGCAAATTGGAAATCGAATTCAAATCCAGGGAGAAATGGAATTATTTGAGCAGGCTTCCAATCCAGGCATGTACGATCAAAGAGCTTATTATCGTGCGCAAAACATTCGATATTATGTATGGGCAAAACAGTGGGAAATCGTAAATGCTCGTATAAATTTTATTCCAAATCAAATTTACCAGTTTCGCTGTCAACTTGCAAAAATATTAGAAATGGTTGCAAAACAAGAAGATGTTGGTATTATGCAGGCAGTTGCATTGGGAGAAAAGTCAGAATTGGATGCAGAATTAAAAGAGTTATACCAAGAATATGGGATTGCCCATATATTGGCAGTATCTGGGCTACATATTTCCTGTGTTGGTATGCTGCTTTATCAGTTATTGCGCAGAATTACAGGAAGCCTAAAGCTATCTGGGTGGATTAGCGCTGTGTTTGTAATTGGATATATAATATTAACAGGTTCCAATGTTTCGGCAATTCGAGCTGGAGTTATGTTTATTCTTTCGTTGATTGCAAAACAAAAGGGAAAGGTTTATGATATGCCTTCTTCTCTATCCACCGCAGTGATAATTATTTTACTCCAATATCCTTTACAATTGTTTCAAGTTGGATTTTTGCTTTCCGTTACTACAGTATCTGGGATTGCAATAGTTGCTCCAGCAATTTATGAAGGAGAAGTCCATTCGAAGTGGTGGAAAGGTTTGGTGATCTCTTGTTCCATTCAATATAGTTCTTTGCCAGTTTTGCTTTGGAGTTTTTTTTCTTATCCATTGTATTCCATGTTATTAAATGCTTTGGTACTTCCGTTTACTTCTGTTTTACTTTTTTCAGCAGGGGTTGGATCAATGCTCGGATTATATTGGATATCGGCTGCGGTTTTTTTGATTGGAAGTGGACATTTTGTTTTATTATATTATCGGGTGCTTTGCGAAATGTTTGCTCGTATTCCAGGATCTGTGCAAATGATAGGTCGGGCAAGCTGGTGGCAAATTCTTATTTATTTAACGATTTTTCTAAGTTCTGTGTGTTTTTTAGAAAAAAAGGCGGATAAGAGAAGAAAAAATGGATATGGGATTATAAAACCAGAGAAAAGGGTAAATAGTAGAAAAGAAATTGCAGCAGGAATGGAATTAATTTTTTTATTAGTTGCTGGATTATTTCTTCTAAAGCCAATTCATTCAAATGAATTAAACATTACTGTATTGGATGTAGGACAGGGAGATTGCAGCTTTATTTCTTTTCCAGATGGAACGACAATGTTAATTGACGGAGGAAGTACAACAGAAAATAAAGTCGGTACATATCGGATAAAACCATTCTTATATAGTCAGGGAGTCCGAGAACTGGATTATGTCGTATTAACACATCCAGATTCCGATCATATTAATGGAGTACTGGAACTTTTGGAACATGATTCCATTGAGATAAAATCTTTGCTTCTTCCGAATGTGGACGGGATGGAACAGAGTTATGCCTCCATTCTTCCGCTTTGTGAGACAGTAATATGGATGGAAAAAGGAATGAAATGGGAAACGGAGGATGTAAGGCTTCGCTGTCTGCATCCAGCACAGGGATTTTTATCAGAAGATAGTAACGATTGTTCCATTGTATTACAACTTCAATATGGAAAGTTTTCTATGTTATTTATGGGAGATCTTGGAGCAGAGCAAGAGCAAAGGCTGACAGATTTGCAAGATACAACGATATTGAAAGCGGGGCATCATGGTTCAAAAAATTCAACGTCACAGCAGTTTTTAGAAAAAATTACTCCCGATCATGTGATTTTGAGCTATGGGGAAAACAATTCTTATGGACATCCGCATAAGGAAACAATGGAGCGATTAGAAAAACAAAATTGTTCCATATGGCATACGCCAAAACAGGGAGCAATTCAGATTCGAGTTAGACCAAATAACTATTATATCTACGGATATAAAAATATAAAATAAGAAAGGGTTTCCGTTAATTATGAAAAAGTTGAATGAAGATATAAAGTCGGGGGTATTTGAAAAAGTTTATCTCTTATATGGAGAAGAAAATTTTTTAAAAAATAGCTATAAAAAGCGATTAAAACAGGCAATCATTGGAGAAGACGATATGAACTACAATAGTTTTGAAGGGAAAGATATTGTATTTTCTGATGTAAAGGGAATTGCGGAAACAATGCCATTTTTTTCAGAGCATCGGTTGATTCTAATTGAAGAGAGTGGATTATGTGCATCATCTGCACAAGAGTGGGCCGAATATATTTCTCAGATTCCAGATGGAACTCATATTGTATTTGTAGAATCTCATGTGGATAAAAGGAATAAGCTCTATAAAGAAATTAGTAAAAATGGATATGCGGTAGAGTTAAAACGGCAATCCGAGCGAGATATTAAACGGTGGATTGTGGGCATTCTTGCTAAGAAAAACTTAAAAATTACGGAAGAGGCGTTGGAATTAATTTTAATAAAAAACGGGGATGATATGGAGCGAATTCATTCTGAATTGGAAAAATTAAGTGCATATTGTATGGGACAAGAGGGTATTTATCCGTCTGACGTACAGGCAATTTGCTCTGAATTGACTGTGAATCGTATTTTTGAAATGATTGAAGCCGTTGCAGCAGGAAACGAAAGAACGGCATTGGAGCTTTATTATGATTTACTGGCATTAAAAGAACCATCTATGAGGATTTTATTTTTGATTGCGAAACAATTTAATCAGCTAATGCAAATAAAAGATGGGATGGCAGCAGGAAAGCGGAAAGATGAACTGGCAGCAGGAATGAAATTGAGACCGTTTATAGCAGGAAAGTTGATGACACAGGCTAGGACATTTACAAAGGAAGAATTAAAACAGTATGTAGAGATTTGTGTAGATTCGGAAGAGGCGGTTAAAACAGGAAAGTTAACGGATAAATTGGCTGTAGAAATGGTACTTATAAAAATAGCAAGAAGATAAGAAGACCACAGAGACTCAATCTCTGTGGTTTCATAATACAAAAAATTATGATACAAAAGAAAAAACTGCCACATTGAAGGCATTGCTTTTGTAGTGGCAGGTTCCCTTGTTGTTAATGTCCAAGTTGTAAATTAAGCCATTGCATTTACTGCTTTGTTTAAACGGCTGATCTTTCTGGATGCTGTATTCTTATGGTATACACCTTTAGAAGCAGCTTTAGAAATTTCAGAAGTAGCAGCTACTAATGCAGAAGCAGCAGCTTCTTTATCACCCTGAGCGATAGCAGTTTCTACTTTCTTTACATAAGTCTTAACTTTGGACTTGATTGATTTGTTTCTTGCAGTCTTTGTTTGAATTACTAAAATACGCTTTTTAGCAGATTTAATATTAGCCATTATGGCACCTCCGTAATAAAATATATAAAACCTGTGATAGTTAGAGAGGAGAGAGTACTCTCAACCCTATCTTTACATTAAACTCGGAGACACGTTCGTTTTAATGTAAATTTTACATACGATGTTATAGTAGCGTATGTTGAAAGAAAAGTCAATACATATTTTAAAAAATTTTACCAAAAATAAATAGGAAATAAAAAAGCAAACGGAGGAATTTTATGATAGCACAAAGTGAAGGATATACGGATTTAGCAATGGAGGAACGGGAGCGGTTTCAAGGAACGGAGAAAGAAATTTCTGGAGTTGTGGTAGAAGAGCTAAAAGAAAAAAGGGCAGATATGAAAGTTACAAAGGTAGAGATTAATACTCCAGAAGCAGCAGCAGTAATGAAAAAGCCAATGGGAATTTATATTACGTTGGAAGCAGAAGAATTATCAGAAGAATCGGATCAATCCGATCTCTTTGCTGAAATTTTAGCCGATTATATTGAGCGACTAATACCAGAACAAACGAAACGTATATTGGCAGTTGGACTTGGAAATCGAGAGATGACTGCGGATGCGCTTGGACCTAATACGGTGAATCAGCTATGGATTACACGACATTATTCCAAACAAGGTGAAGGACTTAGCAGTGTGATACCAGGAGTAATGGCAAAAACAGGAATGGAAACTGCAACAATTATAAAAGGAATTACACAGGAAACGAAACCCGAATTAATCATTGTGATTGATGCATTGGCTGCCAGAAGTGCCAATCGTTTGGGAACAACGATTCAGTTGACAGATACTGGAATTCAGCCAGGATCGGGGGTTGGAAACCATAGAGACGGAATTAATCAGGAGAGTTTAGGAATACCAGTGATTGCGATTGGAATACCTACTGTTGTAAAAACAGAGTCAATTTTGAAAGATAGTTGGAATTATATGAAGCATCAATTAATGGAAAAAGAACAGACAAAAGAGCTTGGACAAAAGATGCAAGAATTAACCCAAGAAGAATGGAAGGAAGTTGCAGCAACCGTTCAAAAAGCGGGCTGTATGTATGTAATGCCAAGAGATATGGATGAACGAGTTGTGCGTCTGAGTCATATTTTATCAGAAGGAATTAATCTTGCCGTGCATAGCAGAAAATTTATGAGAATATAATAGAAAGTAACAAGTGAATCTTGAAAGGTTTTATGAGGAGGGTGAAATTGCGTATAAAGTGGAAAGAGTATTTGATTACAATATTACTTTGGACAGCCCTTATTGGAATAACAGGGTATATTATCGTTTTATTATTTCCAGAACAAGTAATGAAATGGAAACAGATGGCAGAAAAAACAGTGGAGAATACGATTGTAAAAATAGAGTGGAATATACAAAGTGGAGAAAGTAAATTGGCAGCATATATTTCTTCCAATGGATGGAATTCATCTATATTGAATCAATTGACTCCAATTGTGTTCTATTTGGAACATAATTTGCAGCAAACACCGAAAGATCAAGAGCAAATAACACAACAGCAAGAAACAAGTACGGCTGCATCTTCCGAGCCTTCTTCTTCCGAGCCCTCCTCTTCGCAGCCAGTAAGTACGGAGCCAATTCTAGAGACTACTTCTCCTCCAATCGAACCGTCTCAAACTACAATAGCATCAACGGAATCTGCTGTTCTAGAATCTTCTTCTGTGGCAGCTGCGGCAGCCACCCCAGTACTTCTTTCCAAAATAGAACAACTTGTTTCTGCGGGAAGTTATTCTAGAAATCAAATTATGGATTACAATTATTTAATTGATACATTTTACGTAGTTGATAAAAGTACAAGCCTTCCCCAGGAGATTTTGAATCCAGCGTTATTGCTTTCAAAAGATTTAACAATTCAGACGGATTCTTCCAAACCTCAAATTTTAATTTATCATACTCACTCTCAAGAAGCATTTGCTGATTCCGTGCCAGGGCAGCGTTCCGATACAATTATAGGAGTCGGAGATTATTTAACGCAGCTATTAACGGAAAATTATGGATACCAAGTTATTCATCATACAGGTGTTTATGATATGACGGATGGAAAACTGGATCGAGATCCTGCTTATACGAAGGCTCTTCCAGAAATTACAAAAATTTTAGAAGAAAATCCATCGATTGAAGTTGTGATTGATTTGCATCGAGATGGCGTGAATGAAAATGTCCATCTTGTGACGGATATAAATGGACAACCAACTGCGAAAATTATGCTGTTTAATGGACTTTGCAGAGATACACAAAATGATAATCCAGACACTCCAAACAGTTATCGGGAAGATAATTTAGCATTTAGTCTTCAATTGGCGATGCTAATGAAAGCACAGTATCCAGATTTATTTCGGGTGATTTATACAAAATCGAGTCGATATAATCAGCATTTGCGCCCAAGAAGTGCGTTAATTGAATGTGGAGCACAGACAAATACCGTACAGGAAGCGAAAAATGCAATGCCAATTTTAGCAGATTTGATTCATCAGGTATTAACACCGTAAATAAAATGTAATGAATAACAAAAAAATTAATAAATTTGTAACAAAAAACTTGACAAATGTAACAAAGTTTGATATAAAAGTTGGTGTGTAAAAACTAATTATTATAATTTAATTAGTTTAATTAATTTTATCAATATAGGGTCAAGGAGGAGAGAAGTTTGTTTAAAATACGGGAGAGGAAGGTTGTAAAGAAACTTTTGGCTGTGATTAGCGCAATGACATTGAGTGCGGCAGCACTGATACAAAGTCCTGTAAATGCAGAAGCGGCGGGATTTACCGGAAATGATATCGCTGCAAAAGCAGTAACTTATCAGGGAGTTCCTTATGTTTCCGGGGGAGCAAGCAGGAGCGGTGTGGACTGTTCTGGATTTGTATATTCAGTGCTAACAGAAATGGGATTTGGAAATGTGCCACGTGCACAGGCTGCTTGGTGGAATGTATCAGGACTTACTTATCAGGGAATGCCAGTTCAGATTCAACAGTTGGATGCAGCGAATCCAGCCTATGAGGCAAGACCAGGAGATATTTTAGTATATCAAGGACATGTATGTATCTCAATGGGACGCCCAGGAACATGGATTGATAATGCAGGTAATTCCTATGGGGATATCCGCAGTTATGTAGCTGCAATTGGAGGAAATACAGGATTAGTATTTGAAACTTCAGGTTCTGTTTGGCCGGCAAGATCTGCATGGTATCGAATTCATGCCAGAAGCACTGCTCCAAATGCAGAAGGACGAATCACAGGAGTAGAGATTGATGATACAAACACAGGTGCAACTTCCACTGCCTATGCAACGGTTGCATATCGTCTTTCGGTAGAAGGGTCTACAGAACCAGTGGCCTTGCAGGAAGCTGCTCAACCAAGTCAGGAAACAGTACTCGCAGCACCAACACCTGCAACACCTCAAATACAGTCGATTCAAGTAAGTGAACAATCAGGAAATGGATATCGAGTAACGGTTCAGATTGATAATTTACAAAATGCATCACAGATTTATTTCCCAACTTGGACAAATACGGGATGGCAAGATGACATTACATGGGCGCAGGGAGAAATAAATGGAAATACAATAAGTTATTATGTATCTGCAAATGAACATGGAATGAGCAATGATATTTATTATACTCACATTCATATTTATGATCAAAATGGAAATTTAAATATTGACGGGGTTCAAATAAATGGATTGAACTAAACTGGAAAAGACGTTTATACTTTTTTGTATAAACG
>OERR01000235.1_pt1 | contig 13712 bp, 16 predicted proteins | sample 1540051 | NCBI WGS metagenome assembly OERR01 (sample SAMEA3891884, study PRJEB23780) | metagenome | biome: terrestrial biome; feature: animal house; material: Caecal content | place: Italy | collected 2015-05-05 | reverse complement strand
GCGGGTACTGGAAGCGGAAGCCGCTGCTACACAGGAGCCGACTTATCCGGCGTGAACCGGGGCATGGAAAAGCGGCCATGCCAGGGAGCATGACCGCTGGAACGAAAATCGGAAGTGCTTTAGCAATTCTTAATCTCATTCTCTATAAAATAATTTGCAATTTCAAAGGCTTTTATTCTTCTCTTTGCCAATGTGATTTGTGATTTATAACGCTCGGAATTATCCTTTGATTCAAATGTTTTTACTGTTTCTCTTAGCTTGTGCAGAGTTGAATCAATTTGCCTTTTGGCCGCGGTTAATTCATCTATTGTATACTTCATGTTTTCTCCTTTAACTTCTGATTTTTTTGTTAAATCAGAGTATACCACGGAGTTATGAACTTTTCTACTGCAAATATGGGACGACAACCCATACCATAAAAATCGGAAAATTGAAAAGCTGTAAAGAAGCAAATTTAACGCTTTTGCCGCTGTACAGCCCCCGCCGTTCCGTGGTACAATGAAACCACGGAATAGTGGGGCTGGCTGTCGGAAACGGAGGATTTTATGTTAAGACAAGCCACCCAAAACCTCATTACCGCCCTTTATCCGAGATTGTCCCATGAGGACGAATTGCAAGGCGAGAGTAATTCCATATCGAACCAAAAAAGGATACTCGAAACCTACGCAAAACAGAACGGCTTTACCAATCTGCGCTGGTACACCGACGACGGTTTTTCCGGCGCGAACTTCCAGCGGCCCGGATTTCAAGCCATGCTTGCGGACATTGAAGCCGGGAAAGTGGGTACGGTCATCGTCAAGGACATGAGCCGGTTAGGGCGAAACTACTTGCAGGTAGGGTTTTACACGGAAATGCTGTTCCCTCAAAAGGGAGTGCGTTTTATCGCTGTCAACGACAATGTGGACAGCGCAAACGGCGGCATGGACAACGATTTTACCCCTCTGCGAAATCTGTTCAACGAATGGCTGGTGAGAGATACGAGCAAGAAAATCAAGGCAGTAAAACGAGCAAAAGGCATGAGCGGCAAGCCTGTTACCAGCAAGCCGGTTTACGGCTATGTGATGGACGAGGACGAGAATTTTATTATAGACGAGGAAGCCGCCCCGGTGGTGCAGCAGATTTACCAGCTTTGCCTTGCCGGGAACGGCCCGACCAAGATTGCCCGTATGCTGACGGAGCAGCAAATCCCCACGCCGGGGACGCTGGAATATCAGCGGACAGGCAGCACCCGCCGTTATCACCCAGGCTATGAGTGCAAATGGGCGACCAACACCGTCGTTCATATCCTCGAAAACCGAGAGTACACCGGATGTCTGGTGAACTTCAAAACGGAAAAGCCTTCTTATAAGGTCAAGCACAGCATAGAGAACCCCGTCGAGAAGCAGGCCATTTTCGAGAACCACCATGAGCCGATCATCGACAAGGAAACATGGGAACGGGTGCAGGAGTTACGCAAACAGCGCAAACGCCCGAACCGCTACGATGAAGTGGGGCTGTTCTCCGGGATTTTGTTCTGCGCCGACTGCGGCCATGTGCTGTATCAGCAGCGGTATCAGAACAAAGACCGCAAACAGGACTGCTACATCTGCGGCAGCTACAAGAAGCGCACCCGCAACTGTACGGCGCACTTTATCCGCACCGATCTGTTGACCGCTGGTGTCCTGGCAAATCTCCGGCAAGTGACCGAATACGCAGCCAAGCATGAGAGCCGGTTTGTGAAACTACTTGTCCAGCAGAACGAGATCGGCGGCAAGCGAAAGACCGCCGCAGCCATCAAGCAGCTTGAACAGGCGCAGGAACGCATTTCTGAAATCAGCCGCATTATCAAGCGGCTGTATGAGGACAATGTAAACGGCAAAATCAGCGATGAGCGTTTCATGGAACTGTCGGCTGACTACGAAGCCGAGCAAGCGGAGCTGAAAAAGAGAGCCGCCGCCCTGCAAGCCGAACTGGACAAGTCACAGGCAGCTACCGTCAACGCCGAGAAATTTATGGGCATTGTCCGCAAGCACCTTGCCTTTGAAGAACTGACCCCCACTCTCTTGCGGGAAATGATCGAGAAAATTGTGGTGCATGAGTGCAGCTATGATGAGAACGGCACCCGCAGGCAGGACATTGAGATTTATTACAGCTTTGTCGGCAAGATTGACTTGCCCGAATAACCGCCCGACCTATCCGACACAATGGCCAAGTGTCGGATAGGAACGGCAAAATTTTTTGCACTTCTATTGCTTCTTTATCACACATAAGCAAAGTCGCAGGGAATTAAGCAGCTCATGGCGGGCGGCGGTGTCGTCCTCATTGGTATGCAGCTTATCCCTCTGCTGTCCGGCCTGTTCTAAACCTTCCCCTGTATCCTGTTTCCAGTAAAAGGAGCTGATTTATGGATTTTATCATCGACGCAATAGTGGAATGGCTCAAAGGATTGCTTGTCGATGGTATCATGGGAAACCTGGACGGCCTTTTCAATAACGTAAACGAACAGGTTGGAGAAATCGCTGTGCAGGTAGGCACGACCCCGGCGGACTGGAACGCCGGGGTCTTTTCCATGATACGGCAGCTATCCGAAACCGTTGTCCTGCCGATTGCCGGGATTATCCTTACCTTTGTCGCCACCTATGAGCTTATTCAGATGCTCATTGACCGGAACAACCTCCACGATGTGGATACCTGGATGTTCTTCAAGTGGACATTCAAGACCTTCGTGGCTGTGATGATACTGGCGAATACCTTCAATATCGCGCTGGCCGTCTTTGATGTGAGCCAGCACGTGATCCAGCAGTCGGCGGGCATTATCCAGAACGGGACAGAGATCACGCCGGACGTGATGGACAGCCTGCGGACGGAGCTTGAGGCAATGGACGTGGGGCCGCTTCTCGGCCTGTGGCTCCAATCCTTCCTTGTGCAGCTTACCATGATTGCCTTAAATATCGTGATCTTTGTCATTGTCTATGGCCGTATGATTGAAATTTACCTGCTTACAAGCCTTGCGCCCATCCCCTTCGCCACGGTGTCCAACCGGGAAACCGGCCATGTGGGACAGAACTACTTCCGCTCCCTCTTTGCGGTGGGCTTTCAAGGTTTTCTCATCATGGTCTGCATTGCGATTTACGCCGTATTGATACAGAGCATAGCGGTGGACGGCGACCCGATGGGGGCCATCTGGGGCTGTGTGGGCTACACGGTGCTTCTGTGCTTTACACTCTTTAAGACCGGGAGCCTGTCAAAATCAATCTTTAATGCCTCGTAAAAAATAAGACCGATAAATTCTGCTGAAGCCGGTTTTTACACCATGTTTAGCAAGAAAGTATCGGCCTAATTCTGAGCTACTTTAGTCCTAAAATTTTTAACTTTTCATCTTCGGTAAGGAAGTCCCATTTCCTTACCGGCTGTTTGCCTAACATCTTTGAAATGGCTTCTGCCGCCATTTCAGGATCAGTCTCCGCATAGATTTCCGTTGTGGAAGTATCCTCATGCCCAAGAAGTTTTGCTATCTCCGGGAGAGAGACCCCAAGCCTGTATAGCTGCGCTCCATAGGAATGTCGGAGAAGATGCGGATGGATGGAAGGCAGCTTTGGATTGGAACAGCGGGCGGCGTCCCCATACTTTTTCAGGATGCGCTGCACATTGTCCTCAGACATCATTTCTCTGCCACCTTTTGCAGTCGGATAGAAAAGGTAATCGTCCGGGTTCTCTTTGGGATGGTAAAGGTGGCAGTAATACTTGTAGTTTTTTAGAAAAGAATCCTCCGGGATGGGAACGATACGCGACTTGTTTCCTTTGCCGGTGATTCGGATGTACGGATACTTTTCATTTATAATGACGTCTTTTAACTGGACAGAACGCATTTCGGCAAGCCGCGCCCCGGTCGAGAACAGGAACAGGATAATGAAGCGATCCCGTATCCCTATCTTTGTTTGGGGCGGCTGCGCGAGAATCAGTTCAATATCTGCCTTATCCAGCCAGTTATGGCGTTTCGGGTATGTTTTCTTGTGCTTCACAGCAGAAATGCTGATTTGCAGGGGTACAAGCTCCATATCACGGGTAGCGGCATATTTCAGGTATGCCTTTATCCCGGACAGCCGGACATTCCGTGTGCCAACACTGTTGCTGTCGGCAACGCTGCTCAAAAATTCGCGGATAACTTCTTCCGTGACAAAATCAATCGTGATCTGGTCAACAGTTTTTGAGTAGGTTTCGTAGAGATAGATGCGGAAAGCGTTCAGCGACTGGCAGTAAGTTTCGATTGTCCGTTCGCTATGAAGTTCAGAGCGCAAGTGGTTGAAAAAATCCTTTGTGTAGATGAAAAACATCTTTTTTGGCTTTTGTTTATTCTTCCGCATAGACCACACCGATTCCTTTCTCAAGGGCGTCCAGCTTCTCCCGGTAAACAGGGAAAAGCTGTGAGGTGATATGCAGATAGTACAGAGTATAGCGGATGTGTTTGTGTCCCATGTACCTGCAAAGATACTGAATCCAGTTATAGAAATCTTCTCCTGCGTCAGCGCATTTTTTAATGTTTTGAACGGCAAAGAGGTGGCGGAGGCCATGCGTTGTAAACCTTTTTCCGGGCAGCTCCAATAACCCTGCTTTTTTGAGTATGGCCTGAAAAATCTTGCTGACATCGGCGCTTGTCATGTGTTCCCGTTCCTGGTTCGGCTTGAAAAAATAAGTACGGTCAGGGAACTGCTTCTGGTAATACCGGTCAAAACGGTAACATAAATCCAGAAGGTCGTCCGACAAGGGAAGCTCCCTGTCTTTCATACCCTTCGATTGGTAGATACAGATCGTCCCTTTGGGAAAATCAATATCCGACACCTTTAGGTTGCAGGCTTCGGAGCTGCGGAGGCCACAACAGTAAACCAGCCGGAAGAATACCGGGAACATCGTATCTTTATACGGATATGTCTCTGTTGGGATCAGCTTTGTGTCAACAGTTTCAAAAAACAGTGCAAGCTGTTCGTCCGTAAACAGATGGGGTTCCTCTGCCTTTGGCCTCTTAATCCGGTAATTCGGGACATAAGCGTTTAAGCCAAGTGACTGCTGGTATTCCCCGATATGCTTCATTGTCAAGACCCGCCGCGCCATGTGGTGCCGGGATGGAGAATCGGAGCTGTGAATCCATGTTTCGGCAATCTCCTTTGTAAGCAGGGTGGCTTCTGGATACTCTCTGGCACAGAAAGCATCAAAGTCGTCAAGGAAAAAACCAATAAACTTTAACTGCAAACCGGAACGGTGCCGGATGGTAAGCATTTCTTCCATGACAGGGCCAAATTTACTTGCGTACATCAGTATTCCTCCCTTCGGCAAGGAATCTGGGAGATGTCTAACGCACACCGCTTCATTTTTGCTTCATCCGTTGAGAGATACACGCGGACAGAGTTTTTGTCGATATGCCCTAACATTTCGGAAATGAGCGGTAACGGCGTTCCTGACTGCAAAAGCCGCGACGCAAAAGTGCGTCGGTAAATGTGGAGGCCATCGTGAGGAAGATTTTCATAGGATTCCGTCCCCTGTGTGCGGTATTTCATCCTGTAATGTCTGCGGGCCAGCTTTTTTATCGGGCCTACGGATGTAACAAAAATATATTCCTGCTCACAATCCCGGCGCTCGTTCAGGATGTAATCAATAATGGCGTTTTGTGTGGCGCTGTCTATGGGAATTTCAAGGTCAACGCCCGTCTTTTTCTGACGGATATGGATGGTTTCTTTTTCCCAGTCGATGTCGCAGAACCTCAATGCCCGGATGTCGCAACTTCGCAGACCGGTGTGCAGCGCCAACAGGAGAATTGCCTGATCCCGCTTGTTTACAAGGCTGTCCGGCTCATCTTCCAGAAGGTCTGCTTCTACCTTTTCGTCAATCGTAGTAATGATCTTGTTTCTGGACTGGCGGATTTTGGGCAGAGCATACGGAAGGGTCTTGCAGGCTGTGTAACCGGCATCTGTCGCAAACCGCAGGAACTTTTTCAGGACACACAATTCCGTCTGGAACCCTTTCAGGTTCCGGTTCTTGAACCGGTCTGTCTGGAAATAGTCCAGAAGGTTTTGGTTCCTTACATCGGAAAACTTTGTAATACCTACGCTTTCCAGATAAAGAAGAAGCCTGCGGGCTATGGAACTGTACGACTTTATGGTGGTCGGATATTTGCCTTCCTCTTTCATAACTTCCTGAAATTCAACAAGAATGTTTTTATATTCATCAGTTTCAGGAAGTTCCGGGGTGAAACACAGATAATGACGCCATTCTGTCAGCGTTCCGGCCTGCTGTTCTGCCAGCAGATGGACGAACCTGTGCAGTGCTTTCCAGTCAACATAGGATGCGCTAAGCACACAAGCCGGATCGTGATCCAGAGAATTGACCCATTCAAGGCAGAGCATCAGTTCAAACGGCTGATCCAGACTTTTTAAGTGTTTTACCAGCATTTCAGTAAAGCGTTCGTAACGGTCAAGCACAGCATGGGACGTTGTGCCTAACCGTATGATTGTGGCGATGGTTTCGTCAACGAGATGACGGAACCCTTGTTCATCAAATTTCATAGGGACTCCTTTCTGTGGTTGGTGACTTGCTATCACCTACACTATATCAGAAAGGATGAAGTAGCTTAGAATTAGACCGATACTTTTTGTTTAGCATGGCGATTTTACAGGCTTCATCACATATTTATCGGCATAACTAATTACCCGGCATTAAATCCTCCTTTGGCATCAGTACCAGGTGTCTCGTTTGGGAATAAATGTAAAATCCGCCTGCACTGGTATATCCGGTTCACCGTCAAATTCGTTGTTGCATTTTGTGCAGATGTTTGGCTGACAGGAAGAACGTGGATCTACGTCAACCAGCAAACGGCCGGTTCCGTCGGCATAAACCGGTCGGCTCCAGGAATCGCGTCCAATGAGTGTCAATGTCAATGCGGTCATAAAAATTCTCCTTTCATTACTGTTTGGCGAGCCAGTCGAAACAGCTTTTCTGATCGGAAAAATCTTCCGTCCAGGCATCTCCTGTTCGGTTATCAATACCAGTATACAGAGCGTTTTGCTTGACGTAAAAAAGCCCAATGGGCTGTCTTGTTTCGATGATTTTTTCGGCGGCAGCAGGCGTGACTCGTTTTGGCTTCATGTCATTGATCCCCTTCACGGTAATTGTAATCGGAACATCCATCTTTGTCTGTGATGGCTGGTAATCGGTGAAATACCATAGGAAATCGGCACTCTCCAAAACAGTTGTAGGCGCAGTCTTTTGTTTCACAACTTTGGCAAATAGATTCGTAATATGCCATCATGGTTGTGCGTTTGACTGCATCTTCGCCATACAGCAGGAAGACAACACCTTTACTGTGGCGCTGGTCAAACCAATGCCAAATTTCTTCGCGGGAGATTCCCTTGCCCCAACCCAGGAAAGGTGTGTCAATGCACTCTGTTTTAGGGTCGAGAGGGATATCTGCAAATTGCTCCCAAAGTTTTTCCAGTTCCTCATCGCGGTCCCGCAGGAGTTCTATATCCTGCAGCCCGGATATCAGATCAGAATAATCGGCAGTTGGAATTTTTTCGCGATATTTTTCGAGTATTTCGATAGCATGTTTTCTGATATAGTCCATATAATATGTCGATCATTTGTATCCATATCGGATAGGCAGACCAACATTCCTCCTTTTCTGTTGTTCGGATATTGTTTTTTATCTTTCGCTATAAATAAAATTCGGCAGCAGCAGCGTCCCACAGCTTATAGTTTCTAGCTTTTTGGAATCGCTCAATCAATTCGATGGCCGTAATGTTCAGCGTTGGTTCTTGGTTCGTCGGTTTAAAATCATCCTTGGATAACTCAAACCATGGCGTATCATCTTCGTTTATGGAGCTAAATCGAATTTCCGGCATTCCGACGCAATGTGGAATAAAATTGTCGCCGTCAACCAGCGTCTTGATGATTGCATCAATTTGTTCGGGTGAAATAGGACCACGAATTACACAATCATTCCAGATTTTGTAATTGGACGTATCACGGTACAGATATTGAATTAAGGTGTTCATGAAATTACTCCTTTTCGAAAATCAGGACGGCAATACTATAATGTGTCCGTTGCAAAGGTAGAACTGTTTGGGCTGTGCGTAAATTTCAGTGTATTTCGAAATCAGTTCCGGTGGCAGGGAAGAAATTTCATCTTCATCCACACCGGCAATCAGAAATGTACCGGCAATCACGTCATATACTTCTCCCGTACTGGTACACAGGGGGCGATTCAATTCTAGGCCATTGATTTTTCCTTCTTCATTGCAAATAATGGCGACTTTATCAGTAAAGGGATAAATGATTTCGATATAACCGCCAACTTCCCGCTGGAGTGTATCCAGGCTGTGTTCGATCTTTTTGATGTACGGTTTCTTTTTGGGTTCCACAACAATAACATCGATTTTTTGTGTAGTGGTGGAACGAATGGCAAAGGCTTTCATACCATTTGTCATGATGAAAAAATCACCGTTATCACTCGCGTGATGAAAACTGTATCCAGCCGATTCCATTTCTTCGCGTGTTAAATCGGTGACAAAAAATGTTCCTCGCGGTGTGGAAATTGTTTCACCGGTTTCTCGTTCGTCAGGTGTGGGCGTTTTTTGAGATTCCAAAAATTCCGGAACAGGGATAAAGCCAAAAGAGTCGCAATAATATGCGGTTTTTTTATTATCGTGGCAAAAGACGATGATATCCGAAATGGACATGCTGCGACCGTGAAAACCCACTGGAGGGCAGACGTTAAACCGGAAAAATAACGATTCCGGGTCCGAATTACCTTCCAACGGTGCTTGGTAGGCCAAATTGTAATTTGCAGGATCGATAACAAGTCCATTTTTGCGGATTTCGTCCAGCGGTTTAAACAGGTAATCCTTCCGGTCAATTTTCACCTGATAGATGGCATAGAAATTTTCAGTTTTCATAAAGTGCTCCTTTCCGTTCTGTTCGGATGGATTTGATGTATTTTCGGGAATTCCAATCGTGTTTTTTAAGCCTCCTTTCGTCATATACAACATTCATCTAAAGTATGGGAGAAAACCTGCAGTATAAAAAACGGAAGAAGCATAAAGCCTCTTCCGTTTTGTCAGTGTTCTCAGATTGTTTTTTCGTACAATTCTCGTCCCCAGGCTTCTACTTTTTCTTCGAGCTGAAGACAAGGTGGGTATTCTTTTTCGGAAAGATATGGGTTTTCCAGCCCCAGGTGCCGCAGCTCATGGGCCAGTGTTACGAAAGTGTTTTCCGGGATAAGAGAGTTATCGTCCGGGTCAAGTGAGTCAGAAACAGATTCGATGGCTCGCATGTTGATGACGATGGCAGACTCATAGCACCAAAAACACCCCATACATTCCAGGGAAGGGCTTGCCCCATTTCCCTGGTCCATCAGCACACGAGGAAAGGTATATGAGAATGTATTTCCTGAAATCCCCGGAAGGCTGCAAATTTCCTGGATATCAGCCGCAGTCCGTATAAAAAAGATGTGCCGAAGGGTGATCAGCATATTAGGATCCGCAGCGGATAAGAGGTCCAGACATCGGTTGAGAAAAACAGCTTGATCTTTTTTGCAGTTTGATGGGAAGTAGAACAGAGATTGTATCCACTCACGAGTTGGCGGTGTCAGATGGTAGTTGATATATCGGTGCAGCTCCAGGTCGTCAGTCAGAATGTCAGTTTCTGTGTCTTCGCAAATGAACAGGGTATGGTTGTTTGCATCATTATACAAATCGCGGCGTAAAGTCGTCAGATCAATAGGGTCCGGCATGAATAGAATCCTCCTTCAAATCGAATATTTTCGTTCGATCGTTTTGATTTCAGCGTCCGGATACAATTCCCGTATAAATGCGCAGTCGTCATATGTTAAAACGATATCTGCGCCGGGAAATGACCGGTATAATGATTCAATAGTATTAGCAAGGTGTTTATGGTCGTTTTCGTAAAAAAATTTACGATATAATTTGGCACCTTGTTTGACGTATGGAGGATCGATGAATAGCGTTGTTTGGTTGTCCCAATATGTGGATTCGATAAAGTCCGCTGCGTCTTCACAAAATACGGAAATACGGTTACGCATCGCATATATTTGAGAGATCCGTTTTTTGATCGATTTTGGATTCCAGCGGGCAAGTCTTTGTGCATCGGTTCCATTTTTGCCGCCGAGAATGCACGCTTTCGTAATTCCTGAAAACGACAAACGATTTGCGATGAGCAGCGACCACGCGAGATCTTCCTGTGAATAATCCTGCGGTTTATCCAGCGTCAATTTGGCTGCGTAAAAATCTTCCGCCGTCGGAGGGGATTCGTCCAAACGCCGGTATATTGACTCCGGATTTTCGGTAATCTGCCGCCAAAATGCTGCTACGCTTTTGTCTGCATCGTTCAGTAAAAGCCGTAATATTAAGCCGGCATCTAAAAGAGCCAGACCGACAGACGCACCGCCAGCGAATGCTTCCGCAAATGTTTCCATTTGATCGAGACGAAATTGTGCCGCAAGATATTCTGCAATTTTTGATTTGCCGCCTGGATACCGCAAGGGGGATAACCGCTTTTTTAAGCGGTAATGAAATTTGCCGGCGTCCAGCGGGCTTTCTTTTCGTTCGAGCAGCAGCAGAATACGTCGCTTGGCGTTTTCTTCGTCACATAAATACGTATGGCCGTCGCAATCGGGACACCAAAAACCGTTTTTATGAGTGTGATCGAATTCAAAATCTGATAACGCTCCTTCTGCGCCACACCATTGGCAGCGGACAATATTTTGTCTCATCATGACAATTCATAAGTTGGAAAAACTTTACGAAAAAGTTCCATATAACGTTGGTATCCATATTCGTTCAATGGGGCTTTTAACGATGTTTCGCTCCATAGGATCAGTTCTTCTTCAGGAATGATATCATCGTTTTCGATAAAGCGGTTTCCATCAAAATGGGGCGCTTTAATTGTAACAATACGTTTTACTTCTTCTTTTGTGGACGCATGGAGCAGTCGTTCAGTTTTTTTCTTCGCGATTGCATCGAGCAGGAAATCAATATAACCATAGTTTTTGTAACAGGCAATTTGTCTCGCGACGGTTACAAGTCCGTTTATGCGGAGTTCTTCGATTTTTTCAGACGGACTGTTTTGTTTGACCTCGATGAAAGCGTTTGTGAGCACAGTTTTGTATTCGGACATTTCATTTCCTTCTTTCTTAGCTTTTCAGCTGTAGAATAATGGCGTTTTTGACATTCTCACGGATAATAGTTTTCACGATTTCCCAATCTCCGCCTCCTAATCCGCAGCCAATTCCGTATGGTAGATAAACCGGTAAATGTTTTTTCTCCGCTATTTTATTAACGGTGGATAATCCACTTGCCAAAGCTGGATATTGCGTATGGATTCCATGTGATCCGTATTCATCCTGTGCATAAATGCCGGCGATATAAAGCTCATCCGGGCGAATTTCCGTCAGACATATATTTCCGAGTTTTGCAGGAAAGGTGAGATAGTCCGCGTAATGGCACGGATATTTTTTGCGGATTTTGAGCGCAAGCCCAGAACCCATCGCATGGCGGCAGTTCACTTGATGACAGATAATACCAGTTTCAACGTTCAGGATATTACCGTTTTGGATATGAATGGCGTTTCGTTCGTTTCTGAAAAAATGTAGATTCGATTCATGAAACGTCACTCCAACTTTGGAAAGAGCGTTGATAAGGAGTGTCTGTCCGGCTGAGTCGTACATGAGATCTTGCGCCAGATCGTTGATGTGTTCGGCATACCAGCCTTCCGGGTATTGTGCCGGATTGTCTTTGGAAGCTTCCCGGTAAACGAGAATATTGCCGTCCTTATCCGTCTTTAAGATGCCGTGTTTTACGCACAAGTCGAGCAGGTTTCGGGCATTGATAAAAAACATGAAAAATGGTCCTTTCATTAAGGAAATAAAGCGATTGATGTTTTATTTGGGATCTTTCCAGTAGCAGTACAAACAACCGTATGGACATTGAGTTTTCCAATTCAGCAGTTCACGCTTTCCGGAGTAGCACATACATCCAGTTCGCTGTGGCCCAATGGAGTCCACAGAATCATATGGGATATTTAAGATATTCAGGTCATATTCAGAAATGCAACCACAATGTCGCACACCTTTTAATCCAGTTTCTGCGCAGGTTTCTATTTCCGTATATGGAAAATCCTTGCGGCACTTTCGGCAAAGCTCGCTGATTTCCTCAAATATGGAACTGTCAGCCTGGAATCCATTGAAAGGAAGGGAAAAGCCAATTTTCCGCAGTCGCTCCCGAACGTGGGGATACACATCAAGGACACTGATTCGGATCCGTGGAAAATGGTATGCTGCGATTGTGCGCATAACGATGTCTGCACGCATCAAGCCTTTACCAGTAGGGATGATGGGATTAATTCGGACAACGACGTGGGGGAGAGGGAAACCAGCCTGGATCAATTCTTTGAGATTGCGGAAGGAATCAAGCCAATGTGGTGTATTGGGCTCCAATTGACTTCCGCCCCATCCGGTAATTGTCGCGTGCAGGATGATTTTGTCTGAGTGTTTCAAAAGAATTGGCTGTAGGGGGGCGATATTCTTTGTGATGACTACCACACCATCTACATCGATGATTTTCGGGATCCAGGACAGATTAAGAGATGGATCTCCGCCTTCCGTCACTCCAATAATTGGGTACATTATATTTCCTCCTTTTTATGGTTAATGATCATAAGGGTTCCATGCGATTCAAAACGGGGTCCGATTTTTTCGATTGCTTTTTTGGCAGCCTTTGTGTCTTGATAATGAAAAGCGCTATTTGCGTTGTAAGTTAGAAAAATCCGCGTTTGCGTGCATTTCAAAACATATTGACCTTCGTGTGCTCCGTCTGCGAACATGAGAATGGCATCATATGGTTTATGTTTGGAGACAGAATCAATCAGACGAGCATGATATCTGAAATTCAGATCTTTTTCTTCAATCAGTTTCTGTGCTTGCTCCGCGGATAATTCCATTGCTTCTGTTGGACATTTACTCCATGTGGTCGATTTGTCGGTACTTTCTTTTAAATATCCGAGAGTGTTTTTGATCAGTACGATGTCGTGGTGGCTGATCTTTTTTTTTCGGATATTCTCTCCATAAATTCGGATAATCGGATAAAAAGAGACATGCTGTTCTTCTAGCATTTGCATAAGCGATTTCGTTGATCGAATCCATTCGGAAAACTGAGTGTTTGTACTAATTTCCGCTTGGTTTTGGTACGTTTCATAAACGGTGTCGGTGTCATATACACGCAATTCGCATGATAGGCTTCTCCATTTGTTTGCCGTCAGAAATTCTTCAAGCGTCATGGCGTTTTTGACGCCATTTTTGATCCAGCGAATGAGAGCTTTGTCGTCCACCCATTTTCCATGACGTTTCCAATGTTGGTTGTATCTTCCTAACATTGGCTTTATGGATTCGTCCAGTTGTTCTTTCGATACATCGAACAATCCCATAAAAATGCTCCAACTGCGGGCGCGTCTTCGATTTGTTTCGTACACATTGTTGTCTCCGGAAAACCACATTGGTATATACGTGTTTTTGCCGGATTGAAAAAAGAAACTGTCGTATTCGATCGTGTAACTCATTAGAATTGCGCCTCCATATTTTTTGTTCGGACTTTAAATTAGCAAAAGCCTCCTTCCGTCAATAATTAAGTCCCATTGACAATATGGCCGTTTTCCATATATGGAAAAAAAGG
>OERR01000232.1_pt1 | contig 13773 bp, 28 predicted proteins | sample 1540051 | NCBI WGS metagenome assembly OERR01 (sample SAMEA3891884, study PRJEB23780) | metagenome | biome: terrestrial biome; feature: animal house; material: Caecal content | place: Italy | collected 2015-05-05 | reverse complement strand
AAATACCTATAATGTTTTTGTTTACAACTCTCTGCTGTATATTTTCTTTTCAGGAACATACTTTGCATCCTTCTAGCTACCTGTATCCACGTAAGATTATCTATGTAGTAAAACCGAAACATCATCCTTGTATTTGGATTTGGAATCTCTTCTATAAATTTTTCTACTTCATGTAGCATCTCATGCAAATTTTCACAGGCAATTTCTAACTGCTTTTTCCTCAATTCTAAAATTTTTTTCTTGCTCTCATATGCTGGTAAAGGAAAACCTGTTATTTTTATTGCTCCGTAAGTTCCGTCTCTTCGTGTCCCTTTTACACTATCCGAAACTACGTGCTTTTCTTCGACCATTTCTATCAGTTCTTTTTCAATCTCATCTATCCTCCTTATCAAGTCTTTTCGTTCTTCGACCATGTCTGCATACTGAATTAGAATTTCTTTGTTCATACTTCCTTATCCTCTACTTCTTTCAGCAGCCTTTCCAACTCCGCCACAACTGCATGGTTGCAACTAACACCGCAGACCATATAGCCTGCACGGCTGTTTTTCAGCTCTTTAATTCTGTTCTGAATTAATTCTGCTTTTATTGCCTTGTCGCTAGAAGAGTTTTCAAGGTTGCCCTCTTCCTCTTCGCAAATTAATCCGCTGTCCTTCCAGCATTTTATACAGGTGTAAGTATTATGTTCAAAGCATGATTCCGAGTCTTTCCCACCGTGTTCGCTCGGACAGCCTGCATCTGCATTCCCCAAAAATCTTTCTAATTTTCCATCTGTTTCAAATTTTATTTTTAATATTTTCATTTTGCAATCCTCCTAATTTTTTTGTGTATCTCTAAAGCAAGCTTGATTCCAGCCTTGAAGCCTGCTTCAAAACTTTCCTCGCTCGCAAGCACAATACATTTTGTAGTCTGATCACTAAGTGCTATTCGATCTTCGTTTATCTCAACTTTCGCTTCGAGCGCTTTTTCTAATGCTTCCCTTTCATGTTTATAGTTTCTATTAACTATTCTGTTGTTGTCCCAGTTGTCATACAGCATTTTTACTACATTATTCATCATCTCCACTCCTTCCCTGTCTTCTTATCCCGAAGGCCTGTAATTTCTAAGCTATGCAGGCTTGCAATGTGATTTAACGCATTGTATATTTTCCTAATTTCGTACGGCATTACTGTACTTTGTATCGCCTTTCCTGCCGTAACATCTCTGTATCCTTCTCTGTTTCGATATATCCTATCCATTTTTAACCCTCCCATCATCGCATTCTTGCGGTTGTCAAGATTCGTGTTATTTCTGCTTCTGTCTGTACTTCTTTAATACGCTCGACTGTTTCGTATCCATACCCTAATTGTCTGGCATAGCACATCGCTTCCCACTTACATGTGCCTAAATCCCTATTTTTCACTTTTTTATTCGTATTTAAAATATCAACTCTCATTGTTTTTCCTCGCAATCAACCTTGTAAAATTTCATTCCGCATTTTTTCCAGGGACATTCCTTTTCCCCCGCAGCTCTCCTTTTTATTTGTTTGCATATAGTCGATATATCTACCCCGACCATTATTGCCAATTCCGTCTGTGTTTCTGCAACGGCAATGGGTAGTTCATACCGATCGTTCGTCACGGCTATATACAAGGTCATATGCCTCTCTCCTTTCAAATTTTGCCCCTTCCTGCCATTTTATTCTATTAGCTATACATTTTATAGCTGTTATAGATTAAATGGCTTTACGGGGCGTTTTCTACAATTTCCTTTCTTTTAAATCTCTTATTCTTAATGCGTAAACAGAAGCTTCTTTATACGAATTCGCAGAAATAAATTTTCCGTACGCCGATCTTCTGTCCCCACATATTTCTCTTCCCCAGTCTATTGGGCAGTCTAAGCAGCCACGTTTTTCATAGGCGTAGTCGCACAAATAACAGTTATATCGCAATTCGGGCAGTTTCCCATTGTTCATCTCCTTTAGTGCGATTGCTTTGACCGTGAATGGATCGAATTTCTCTTCACTGTTTCCTCTTTCGTTACAGTGTTCATAAATCCGATTCCACATATCTCTATGTTGTTCAATTGCTTCTTCTCTTGCCAATTCCATCTTCTCACCTCATCTTCTTTTTTACTCTGCTTACCTTACTTTGGCTTGTCCCAAGAATTTCTGCTACATCTGTCTGCTTTACCCCTTCTGCCAGCAGCTTTTTAATATTGCTTTCTAAATTATCCTCTAGCAATACTGTATTTTCTTCTACCTTTCGCACTGCTTGCCGTTCTCTTTCCCTTGTATCTTGCAATTGTTCCTCTAGTTCCTGTATTCGTTCCTCTAGTTCTGCAATTCTCTCTTCTCTATCCTGCAACTCTTCTTTGCTTCGATACCATCCGAGGCGGTAGCACCAATTTGTAGCGTCTAGCAAAGAATGATTCACTCGGATACCCCTGCAATAGCGGTAGAGGTACGTCCGAACAATTTTCTCGTCCCTTCCCCACCAACGGGATAGTTCTAAATTTCCGTCCCGCGACAAGCGATGAGGGAAGACTTGCCTAAGTTGCAAATTGATTCCTGCCATTTTGTCAGCGGCTTTTCTGATTTCTTGCTTTTGCCATTGCATTTCTTTGTTAACCGTCACTATATTGTAGACAGCAACAACAATAAACGCAAATACAAGACCGCAAAATATGTACAAGATATTTTTCCAAAAACCAAACCAGCCGAAGCCAAATTTGAATAGCAGAACTAGCCAAACAAGGTTAAACAGCTCTATTATGATTGTATATTTTCTAAATTTCTTCCCTTTTCTACTCACACCACCACTCTCACTCTTTTTCTGTACTAAACATTCGTAATTCTTGAATATTCGAGGTTTTTGCTCTTTTTATTCAAGCAGTATTCAGTTCTTATTCAAGAATATTCAGTTCTCGTTCGTTTTTCCTTGCTGCTTTTTTGACATAATGTACTTTGTTTTTTTGACATACGTTTTGTTGCAAAGAAGGCACTCTTCAAATGTTTGGTATCCTTGCTTGCAATCGAAGCAATAATATTTTCTCATTTGCCCCGATTTCTCCTCTATGTATCTACTATCAAAATTGAGCATCCTATTTCCGCATTTCGGACACTTCATTTTTTTATCCTCCTGTTTCTTTCTTTTTCTTTAATCTTTTTCCAGTTCCAGTATTTTATTTCACTTTGCAAAATCTCCACTCCTTTCGTAAGAAGTCGTAATTCCACCGAAGCGTTCTGATTGCTATGACGCTTCGAGCAGTGAATTTTGCTATTGTCTCATCGTCTTCTCCTAGACGGATGAGAGCCATAATAGTATCTTTTTCTCTGTCTGTAATAGATTTTCTCTCTTTTCTTCCCTTCACGTTATCCTCCTAGAACGCTTGCGTGTAGTAATCTCTTACTAATGCATCGTAATCCGTGTCTCGCTGCTCAAAATTGAGAAACGAGTTGTTGTTTCCATTCTTCTTTCCAGGCTTGTTCGAATAATTCCCATCAAGAACTTTTGCCATGTTAGAGTCCTTAATGAGCCAGTCGAATGTAGCCCTCCAGTTTCTATCGTTTTTACCTCTCAGGAAACTGGATTCCTCAGCAAGCTTAAATAACTTTTCAAAATCATCTAAATCGTATCCACTATTTAACCTTGCCTTAATTGCTTTTTTTCTAGCTTCGGATAAAGATTTGAGCTTAGGAAAGGAGGTACAATACTGGTTATATAGGTCTGCAATTTCTTTATACTGCACCTTGTTTGGTGTACTGCTAGGTGAGCTCTGCTCACAGGGAAATCTGTGATTTTCCCTCTCAGACTCTCCCTCTCCTATCTCTATCTCTCTCCTATCTCTATCTCTTACCTTACCTGAGGATACACTTTGGATACATTCTGTATCCGTTTTGTATCCATTTTCTATTTGTTTTGTATCCATTTTGGATACATCTTGTATACAGTTATTTAAGTCATACTCGTAAACGCCATCCGTGCAGGACAGCATAGCTTTTTCTTGCTTGAAAAAAGTTTCTTGATACCTGTCTTTTTGAATGTAGTTGTGTACTCGCCAGTGGCGAATAACACAAATTCCATCCTCGAACTGCAAGACAAATCTCTTTGCGATCAATAGATCGAGTTCATTTTTTCCTGCCCCGATCATTCTCATAATTTTTTTTGAATTGTCGAGAAACCCATCATCGTCCGCTCTCATACTTAGATGAAAGTAGAGAGCTTGAGTCGATAATGGCAGGTCTAAAAAAGTATCTGAATCGATAATCTGCTTTGAAAACATTCTTCTTTTTGCCATCATATCTCCTTTATCACGACCTCGATTCTAGGGTTCTCCCTATCCAGCAGGAAAACATCCCTGAATCCGTCCACGTAGTCCCATCCGTCATCTTTTAACACTCCTGCTTTCACAAGGGCATCTTGGATGACTTTTCTTCCAAAACTACTCACGTTATCGTGATCTCGTTTTTTATTCTTTTCATACCAGTAGAATTCTAACTCTACTGGCTTTTCTATATGTACCCCCTTGAGTTGTTGCTGTATTGCCCAGAGGACCACTTCTTCGCTGCTTCGTTTCATTTTGTTGCCTGCGTAAGGATTTCTGCGGCAGGCAGCAGTATAATTATTCAGGCTTTCTAGCCTTCCGAGTATGACGAGATTGTACTCCATACTCGCTCCTTTCTGCCCCGTGGAGGTCGGGGCAAGTGTATTTGTGATATATTATTTTTCCTCCAGAGGCACCGTTGTATCTGTGTAATACGGCTGGTTTACGGGTTACTTATATAACAAGCCTTACGGCGTGTTACTCGGTTTCATGTATTCTTGAGCTGCCTTGATCAACTCAGGGAGCTGTCCTTGCTTTATTTCGCTGGCTCTGCGAATATTGAATTTTCTAAATATTTCTTGTTGTATCTGCAAGTTATCGTTTATCAATGCGCAAAATTCCTTCCATTGGAATTGCGTAATCGGAAGTCGGGAGCGGATTTTTCCAGGCTCCTCTCCTTCATTAAGCCATTTTTTCAGCTCCACGCCTAACTCAGGTGTAATAATTTCTCCAAATGCATCCAGGAATGTCACGTCTTTGGATGCGGTTGCTACATGATCTCTCGCAATATCGAGCACAACATCAAACTCATACTCGACATCGTCTCGCTGTATTGGGGCAAGTCCAACTTTAGAAAGTTTCAACTTTCCATTTTCATCTGTTTGAGACGCGTACTCCATCTTAGAGCGCATCGTAACGATGATGTGACAATTTGCGTTCATGATTGCACCCATAAGGTTATTTTGAATTTTTCCTGCCTGATTCCAGGCGGTATAGCTATTCATATTCCTTTGAGTAGCTATTTTGTCTTTTCTTTCTAGCACTCCTCCCTCGCCGTTCCAGGCATGAGAGAAGCTGTCAATAATAATAACTCCATCCTCTCCTACAAGCCCTTCGGCTTCTTTTACAAGTTCTATATACCGTTCCGCTGTGTACGGAGGATATAGAGGAGCATACATGAAAGTCCCAATGCCCAAGTCAGACCGATTGGCATACATTCTCGCTCTTTCGTGTTCTGTGTCGATCAGAGCTATCTTATCCCAATCTTGTGTAATTCCATAAGCGATTAACAGAGAACCCAGCGTTTTGCCCGCCCCCGATACGCCCGTAAGAGCCATCCGAAGTTTCGCCTTGACACGAACTACTTTTTGAAAATTTCCCATATTGCTCCTCCTATCTGATTCTTAGGCTTTCGCCTCTAGGGTCCAAGTGCGCCCAGTCGGCTACGTGCCTTTGTAAATATTCGCGTATCTTGTCATTATCCGCTTTTGGCGGCTGAGGAATCTGAAATTCCTCTGGAATCAAAGCTACATCTCTGTCAAGAACCACAGGTTGTTTTCCACCGTTTTTTTGGATTCCGAAGCTGAACAGGGCTGTTTTGAATTTTGTTTTCCCTGTTATTCTCATAGCGTTCTCCAAATGCCATTTAAGGCGTTTGGCTCGATTTTCTGCAAATCGAATACGCTCTTCTAATCTTGCTTTTTCTGCTTTTGCGGCTTTAATATCTGCATCTATACTCTTGAGAACCTTTGCGTATCCGTCTGCCTTATCCTCAAACTCTGCCTCGATCCCCTCAAGGGTATCGAAAATAGTTTGCTCATCTGTTTCAGAGTCGTACAGCATATTAATGACTTCTTCGAAGTCCGCTGTAAGCTGGTATAATGTACTCATTCTCTTTCTCCTTTCTGTATTCTTCTTCTTGTTGTGTATGCATCAATCAGATCCATATTTTCCATTTTTTCAATATCTTCCACTTGCATTTTCCTCCTAATTTCTGTTACAATTAACTTGTTCATAATTTTTTTGTTTGCCCGTCTGGTATTGGCGTACCAGACGGGTATTTTTTAATGCAGCCCCGCAATAAACTTAAATAAAAACGCAACAAGCGGAGCTATTTTGACCAAGAATATAATCACTGCTGTGATAACCAGTAGGATGAATAAAGTAGCGATTGGATTACTTTGCTTCATTTTAATTCTCCTTTCTCTTTTAATTCTTTATATTTTTCATATCCTCTCGCTAGCGTTCCAATGGATACACTTGTAAAACTAACTCCTCTCTGTCCTCGTGGAGGTCTTAACATTTGCGATGCTAAAGTTGTGCTTTTAAATTTTACTTGCCCGAGTCCTCTCCCCGCGTTTGCCCTTTGGTCTGTGAGGACTTTCAAGTATGTTCCATTAGGCCTTTCTTTGTGGATTGGACATTCATCCGCTCCCATTTCTTCAATCTCGTTGATTAATACGTAATACTCTAATTTCATTTGTCTCCTCCTAAAATAAAAGTTGTCACCACTGCCCACCACCAAGCAAGGAACAATAGTGCTTGTCCTACCACAGCCAGTCCGCTACTTTGTTTTTCTTTAGCGGTTTTGCGTATGCCGTCTTCTTCTTTGCGCATATAGGACAATGGTAATTGTCCGCTCTTGCCGTGCAGTATTGGGATATATTCCACGTCTTTCCGCAACGGCAACAGACTAATTTCGTCATACATTTTTCAGCCTCCTTCCCGCAGGGCTTGCGCCAGCTCCGAGACCTCATTTTCATTTAGTTTCAGTGCTGACACAATCCTGCATATTTCGCCAAATTTAAACTCCTCTGGATGCCGCATCCTGGCGTACAACGTGGATTCTGCTATATGTACCTTTGGTGCTAACTCCCTGAGAGTTTCGCACCCTGCAACATCCAGGTTTTTTCTTATCAACCTTACAAACACCCGCGGGGCATCCCTTTTGGGCGCAGTTGCTTTTAACCGTGGCATTTTTTCTCCTTTCTATCTATGCTTTTACTCAAAAATGAGTAAAAGTCTCTTCTGTTCGTTCCATCAGCGGGACCACATGCCTATTTTTTAATTTTTCATACAGGAACAGCCTGCCTTTCTGTGTCCAGTAAGAGTGCTGTTTTGCGTGTTGCACTCCATCAACATCGGCATAATTATGTGTTTTTGTTTGTAGGTATCCGTATCCCTGATACTTTGAATACAGTACCCATGTATCGCCTTGTTTGTATTGAATGCCAAAATCCTTTAGCATCTTATTGAAACCACTGGCGCTCATTCCATAATCCTTTGCAATGATGGTTGTTGCAATTAGATCTTTGCATTGCAATACCAGATCGTAATAGCTTGCTTTTGGTTCCAGTTTTTCTATGACTTTCTGCTGTTCTATGACTTGTCCGCCTAAAAACTTGCAACGCTCTTTCAAGCTATCTACGGTGGCATTAGCAATTCTTAGTGCCCTTGCCATAACCTGTTCAGGCGTGTTCCAGGCTTTTTCTAAATCGAGGAAATATTGACGATATTGTTTTCCTTTCTCGGTTCTTTGTAGCATACAAATCTGTTTTGCCATGTCGATGGTGATTTGGTAGTCTGTGATTTGTCTTTTAACTTCTCGATTCCCTTCTGTACGAACCTGCTCAAAAATGAGCGGGTTGAAATCCTTTCCTTTTTCAAAGCCATATTCGCACATTCTTGGAAACCAATCTTTGAAAGCTGTTTTGATTTCCAGTCCTTCATACAATTCTCTTGCGTTTACCATTGGCTGTTCTGTTTCGTAATTAATTTTAATTAAATCATCCATGTGAACTCTCCTTTTTTTGAACCCGTACTTTTTTGTACGGGATTGAGAAATCTATTAATGAAATACCGCTGCTTTTTCCCGTTTTTGGGAAAAAGTCTTTTCGTTCTACATAGCACCGCTAAGAAACTTATTAATAAAGTATTCTTGTCCTTTACCCGTAACTTTTGGAGTGCGGGTGATTTTGTTGCATCCGTTCCCATCTACATGAACGGATTCTTTAATTTCAAACAGTCCCATTTCCATACTCCTTTGGGTAGGTAAGTTCCAATCTGCGCCTTTTCGCTTAATCAGGTATCCATTTTCACGCATCCATTCAAACATGCGCTTAGCACCTGTATTAACCCCGTTTTGTTTTGCTAATTTAGCAAGATCGCCAACAAGAATCGAAGTATTAGCGGTCGTGATTGCTCGTCCCAGTATCGTGTGAGGCTTATCCCTCTCTGCCTGCTCCTCCAGCTTCTTTCTTGCTTCCTGCTCTTCCTTCAGCTTTATGGCAAGCTGGATGAGGAAATCTGGGTTTGTGAGGGCTTGTTCTAGCGTGTTTTCCGTCATGTAAGCTCCATGCTCGCGGATAGATGGGAGAACCTCGCTTGTGACCCAATGTTTAAATCGTTTCGCTGATTCGAGTCTACTTCCAAAGATGAGGGCGTACAATCCAGATTCATTTATAACTGTCATATTTTGCTTTCCGCCAGGGGTGTCGAGCTTTTCTACTCCCTTGTCATCTTCGTATACATGATTTGCAATTGCATCCCTTACATTTGAATACCCAAGAATGCTTGCAACATCTTTGCCGACAAAATATGGCTTATTATTAATTGTTACTGTTCGGATACTTCCGAACTCTTTGCTTTCAAAAATTTTCAAATTGTTCATATTTCCTCCTTATGCTACGTTTCGCAACAAATTAGGTAAAAAAAATTTTACTATTTCTTCTACAGAAATATTTAAAGCCTCCATAAAGGCTTCCATTTCATCGCTATCAAATGCCGAGTATCCGTTGAGCTTGTCATTGATAGCATTTAGGCTTATGCCCGTCTCTAGGGACAACGAACGATATGTTTTTCTTTCGGCTCGTATTTTCCCTTTCAATTCATCGAGCACAGGGTATTTTCTTTTTTTAGCCATTTTTTCTTCCTCCTTTCTTTATTTTATTGCTACGTTTCGTAGTAATTATATTATATGACATTATATTAATATTGTCAATACGTTTCGCAACATTTTTTTATTTTTTTATATTTTTGTTATTGCATTTCGTAACAGATAATGCTATACTTATCATGGAAAGGAGAACAGTAATGAAAAAGACAGTCACGAAAGAAATCTTTGCTGAACGGCTGCGCCTCCTTATGGATGAGCATAAGGAAACTACCTATTCTATGGCTGAACGTTTTGGGCTGACATCACCAACCATTTCTCGGTACATGACGGGGCAGATGGCAGCAAAAATACCAACCATAAGCGCTATGGCTGAGTATTTTCAAGTCGATCCTGTCTGGTTAATGGGATACGATGTGCCTAAAACATCAGAAGCAAGAAAAAGCGCAGAAGAAGAAGCGGCTTTATTAGCAGCGCTATATAAAGATGCGGATTTAAAAGACATTGTAAAAACATATTCTAAATTAAGTCCAAGCAACAAAAAAATTGCCAAAAAATTAATTTGCAGCCTGCTGGAAGACTAAAAATAGAGGGCGGATTAACTGCCCTCTATTTTGAAATTTTTAAAATAAAATAAATAATAGTTTCTACTAGAGAAACATCATTTATTCTGTCTATAAGGTCATATAGAATTTTCTTTTGTTGATCCATTGATATTTCACATCCTTTCTTATTCGTAAATCGAACATATGTTCTTTGCATAGGATAACACAATTTATACAAGATTTCAACAACCTTGCAACATTTATCCTATTTAAATATGTACCCTAGCAGTATTGCTAGCTCAACCCCGTATAAAAAAGTACGGGTTCAAATAGAATTTAAGTATGTACTGTTATAATTTTAGCAAAATACTATATTGCAATCAATAGTAAAACGTGGTAATTTGTGGAAATCAGGGAAGGACCTGGTAAAAACGCAACAACTTAGCGAACAAATTTTAAGGGTAAAAATTTTACAATAAACTGCTTCCAAAACAGGAAAGTTATTGATATAATTAAGTATTAAAGCTTTTACAAAAAGTTTTAAATAAATACATTTTAGGAGGATAAAAAATGAAGTGTCCGAAATGCGGAAGTGAAAATCTTGAAATTATTAGCGATGTAAAAGGGAAAGGAGCAAGCGGGTTAAAATTATGTCTGTGTGGATTATTTGGGCTCTGCGGAACTGGAAAAACAAAAACGACGCATTACTGGGTTTGCAAAGATTGCGGACATAAGTTCAAGATGTGATGAATAAAAAAGACAATATATGGATAAAGAGCATGGAATTGTTCTGCAGATACTGGGGGTGCCATCAAATGCCAGAAAGAAGTTTTTATTTCAGAGGCTATCAACTCCCGGTGTGTGCAAGATGCACAGGAATAATAATCGGAGAATTAAGCGCCTGCGTTACCGCATTCTTTATTGATATCCCTAGTTACATACTTTTTGCCCTGCTAGTCCCTATGGTTGTTGATGGTTTATTACAACTTAAAACACAGTACGTTTCAACTAATTTGAAAAGGGCTTTGACGGGAGTATTGTTTGGATATTCGCTTATTTCACTAATTGTTAACATAATTAAATATTTGTGGGGTACGCATCTGTAACCCCACCATTATTTGCTTTTACTATGAGAGAGGTTCATATTATGAAATTTGGAATAAGAAAACCTAGTCTGAAAAAATCTATAAAAGCTCGCACAACTGGAAAAGCGAAGCGTGCATTGAAAAAAGCTGTTATTCCTGGATATGGAAAGAAGGGAAGCGGATGGATTAAAAATCCTAAGAAGGCAGCATATAATAAAGTTTACAAAAAGACTACATTTAGTTTAAAAGATTTACTTAAATAATATAAAAAACCGCCCCTGTGCGGCAACACAGAGACGGCTCGCAATACATCGAGATGATATATCGCCCTTCAACAAGGCATATTATATCATCTCGACACCCATTTTACAAGAAACAGGTGTTCTTTTTTGCCATTTTTTAGAAAAAAATAAGGAGATGATGACATGGCGAAGGCAAAAAAACTAAAATCAGGTAACTGGAGATGCCTGGTATATGATTACACGGATGAGAATGGAAAACGACACTACGAAAGCTTTACAGCAGAGACAAAGAAAGAGGCGGAGTATTTAGCAGCAGAATTCGCATTGAACAAGAAACGCAAGAGGGAAAAAGAAAGCATCCTCACCTTTGGCGAGGCTTTGGACGAATATATTTCTTTGAGGGAGGCTGTATTGTCTCCTGGCACTGTGAGGGAATACAAACGTTCTAGGCGTTGCGATCTGCAAGGCATAATGAAAATAAAAGTATCAGATCTAACGCAGGAAATAATACAAAAAGAAATTAACAAGGAATCTCAAACGCATTCTCCAAAAACTGTGCGCAATATGCACGGGCTTATATCGGCTGTACTCGGTGTATATCGTCCTGATTTCGCACTGAATACAGACTTGCCTAAAAAAGTGCGGCAAAAGATTTACGTGCCCTCTAACGAAGAAATACAAAAGATTATAACATATGCAAAAAACGATGTTATGGAAATTCCTATTTTGCTAGCAGCATTCGGACCTCTCAGGAGAGGTGAGATAGCTGCACTGGATAGTTCGCATGTAAACGGGAACATTGTGCATGTAGAATTTTCCATGGCATTGAATGACAGAAATGAATGGGTGATAAAGCGTCCAAAGTCTTACTCGGGAGATCGTTACATAGAATTTCCTGAATTTGTAATCGATAAATTAAAAGGGATCAACGGAAAGATCACGCCCTTGAATCCTGCTCAAATTTCCGACCGCTTTTCGGATGTCTTAAAGAGGGCAGAAGTACCACATTTTCGCTTTCATGACCTTAGACATTATTGTGCTTCTATCCAGCACGCCATCGGAATTCCAGATGTATATATTATGCAAAGAGGCGGCTGGGGAAATGATGGAGTCTTAAAAAGTGTGTATAGACACACGATGGAAGAAAAGGTCCAAGAAATGAATCAGAAAGCGAATAATTATTTTAGTAATTTATGCAACACAAAATGCAACACGAATAATAAAAACCCTTGAATACTCAAGGGTTTTAGAATGCGGATAACAGGACTTGAACCTGCACGTCTCGGGACACTAGAACCTAAATCTAGCGCGTCTGCCAATTCCGCCATATCCGCAATTTTCACACAGCTATTATAATATCATACCTCCTTTTCTTTGTCAACTAAATTTATGGATAAACTTTAAATACAAATTTACCTGTTCTATGCCTACTATTTTTCGATTCCTTTTCTTGCATGAATCCCCTTTTCATATACATGTGCTTTTTTCTTCATTTCTGTCACATAACCAGCTAATTCTAATAATTCTGGCTTTGGGTCTCTTCCTGTCAATACTACTTCCACGCCAGTTGGCTTTTTTTGAAGCCACTTCAATACGACATCTTGATGAATCATATCATAATTATACGCTGAGATGACTTCATCCAGTATAAGAACAGCCGTTGGATGATCTTCCTTTTTTTCCAATAATGTTTCTTCCTTATTATTTTCTTTTTGTGATATCTCCACAAGTTCCTGAACTACATTTAAAAATAATCCAGTATAAATACTTTTTGCGATTTGTTTTTCTTCTTCTGTTAAAGTCCAAGAAAACCCAAAACGTTCTTTCGCATAATATACCGATACATTTGGAATACTTTCCAAAATAGAAATCTCAGAAGAAGTTCCATCCTTCATAAATTGAGCAAACACAACTGGAATTCCAGCCCCAACACTTCGAATCCCCAATCCAATCGCAGCCGTTGTTTTACCCTTTCCATTTCCACAATAAATATGAATATAGCCACTCATAAATTACATAGTTCCTTTCGTTTTATACATAAAAGTATTCCCACTCTGTATTATAATATATAAGTCTGTAAAAAATATTTTTTAAATATTGTCACGAAAAAAGTACCTATTTCTAGGTACTTTTTTCTCATCACTCGTATTCATTTCCCCTGCAACTGCAGGGTTGTCATTAATGAGACACGGGGGATTCGAACCCCCGACACCTTGATTAAAAGTCAAGTGCTCTACCGACTGAGCTAGTATCCCATACTGGGCTAGTTGGATTCGAACCAACGTAATGCAGGAGTCAAAGTCCTGTGCCTTACCGCTTGGCGATAGCCCAATAAGTTCAGCAGGAACTACCTGCAAGGGTGGATACAGGGACTCGAACCCTGGGCCTCCAGAGCCACAATCTGGCGCGCTAACCAACTGCGCCATACCCACCGTATAAGCTAAGACATCTTGGGTGTCTACTTTGTATATTTGCAATATACAAGCGGGTGATGGGAATCGAACCCACGTATCTAGCTTGGAAGGCTAGTGTTCTACCATTGAACTACACCCGCACAATCGGGGTGACAGGATTCGAACCTGCGACCTCCTGGTCCCAAACCAGGCGCTCTAGCCAAGCTGAGCCACACCCCGAATCTGGTATTTATGTACCCTCAAAACTACACATAAAACTTCTTCATCCTTCTTCCTATCCTTCTACCTTCAGGT
>OERR01000230.1_pt1 | contig 13806 bp, 16 predicted proteins | sample 1540051 | NCBI WGS metagenome assembly OERR01 (sample SAMEA3891884, study PRJEB23780) | metagenome | biome: terrestrial biome; feature: animal house; material: Caecal content | place: Italy | collected 2015-05-05 | reverse complement strand
GCGTAGGGGTAATTCACCACATAGAAGATCAGCGCCGCCGCCAGGGCGCAGGCCAGGGCCGTCAGCCTCTTTTTCCGAAACAGCAAGATTTTTCCCATAGAAAACCCTCCTTTGTGTCATTCTATGCCGCCGACCGGCCGGACAGAAGGGCGCAAAAAGGCCCCCGGCCCGGAGTGAAGGAGCGGGCCGGAGGCTTTTTGCGTCAGGAATGAAGGAGAAGGGATCAGCCCTTGACGAAGGCGCCTTCCTTCATGATGACCTTCATGTTGTCCACGGCGATGGCGCGGATGTTCTCCAGGGGGTTGCCCTCGATGACCAGCAGGTCAGCGGACTTGCCGGCCTCCAGGGTACCGGTCACGTCGTCGACCTTCAGCATTTCGGCGCCCACCTTGGTGGCGGCCACGATGGTGTCCATCTCGGAAATGCCGGCGCACTCCACGAAGGAGTACATCTCGCCGATGGCGGTGGTGCCGTAGGGGGTCAGGCTGCTGCAGAAGGAGTCGGAACCGATGGTCAGGCCGATACCCTTGGCCTTGGCCTTGCGCAGGTTGGCGTAGATCCGGTTCAGCTCCTTCTCAACAACGGTCTCACCCGGCTGAGAGTCGTGCATTTCGGGGATGTACACGGGGGGATAGGTCTTGAACCACTCATGCAGGAACTGAATGGTGGGGCAGAAGTAAATGCCCTTCTCGGCCATGATGTCCAGGCACTCGTCGTTCAGGGCCTGGCCGTGGATGATCAGGTGCACGCCGGCCTTGGCAGAGTCCAGAGCGCCGCCGAAGCCCTCGGCGTGGCTCCACACGGGGATACCCACCATGTTGCACTCGTCCACAACGGCCTTGATCTCTTCGTAGGTGTAGTGCTGGTCGGTCTTTTTGTCCCAACGCCAGATACCGCCGCCGGTGGACCAGATCTTGATGGCGTCAGGGCTCTGACGCAGACGGCGGCGCACCGCCTTGCGCAGCTCCCAGGGACCGTCAACGCGCTCGGCCCAGGGATGGCTCTCGTTGTACCAGCTGGGCAGTTTGTGGCTGTCGCCGTGGCCGCAGGTGCGGGCAAAGCCCAGGCCGGTGCCCACAACGCGGGGGCCGGTCATCACGCCGCGCTCGATCATGTCGCGGATCTGCAGGCCGCTGCGGCTGATCTCGCCGACGGTGGTCAGGCCGTGCTCCAGGCACTCGTGAGCCTGCTGAACAGCCACGACGGTCTTCTGGATGGGATCTTCCAGCACCCAGTCGGTGTCGTCGTCGGTCAGGTTGCCGGAGAAGTGCAGATGGGCGTCGATCAGGCCGGGCATGATGGTCTTGCCGGTGATGTCCCGGGTCTCATAGTCGGGGCCGTACTCCTTCTTGGCGCCGGCGTAGACGATCTTCTTGTCTTCCACCAGGACCAGAGAGTCCTTGACCGGCTCGGCGCCGGTGCCGTCGATCACCGTGCCCCCTTTAATAAGGATGTCATACATGGCCCGTCACTCCTTGTCCCACACCTTGCGGAACACCCGCAGCAGGTTGCCGCCCAGCACCTTTTTGATGTTCACATCCATGTTGTAGCCGTCGGCGGCGTCCACCACGGCCTGCAGGGCGGCGTGCTGCTCCAGCAAAGCCGGGTCGCTGGGGCTGGCGGCCATCTTCCGCTCCAGCACCTGCATCTGGGCCATGGCGTCCAGCACCGGCGCAAAGGTCGCGCGCATCTCCCCATAGACGTCCAGGGTGGCGTCCAGTTTGGCGTTCTGGGCCAGGTACCCCAGGGTGACGCCGTGGGTCAGGCTGAACTCGCCGGTATAGTCGGTGTATTCGCCGGTCAGGATCTTGAGGAGGGTGGTCTTGCCGGCGCCGTTCTGGCCCACGATGCCGATGCGGTCCTCCCGCTCGACGCTGGCCGTCACGTTTTCCAGCACGATCTTTTCCCCAAAGCTCTTGCCGAGCTGTTCCAGATTTAGTAACATAGTTTCTTCCCCACACTCTGCGTCCCCAGGTCCGGCCGGGCTCAGACCTGGTGGCGGCGGTTTTTCATGCCCACGCGGGCCAGCTCGTCCGGTTCCATTACGATGGGATAGAGCTGCTCGAGGGCGTCGATCTCATAGGTCGGGCGGATCGGGCCCGGGTTTTCGGCGTGATCGCGGTTGAGCCAGCAGGTGTCCAGCCCGGCGTTGATGCCGCCCTGGATGTCGCTGCTCAGGCTGTCCCCCACCACCAGGACGTGGCTGCGGTTTTCCACACCCAGGGTCCGCAGGGCGGTGTCGAAGATCTTGCGGGCCGGCTTTTCGCTGTCCGACCGCTCGGAGACAAAGACCTCCTCCATAAAGGCGGCCACCCCCGACTCCTTGATCCGGCGGCTCTGCACCTTGTCAAAGCCGTTGGTGACGACGGCCATGGTGGCCACCTCCGCCAGCTCGTGGAGCACGTCCAGCACATTGCCCGCCATCAGGTCGGGGTGGGTGGACAGCTGGTTCAGGTAGAAGCGGTTCATCTCCGCGCCGTTGCCTGCGGCCCCGATCTCCTTCAAAAAGCGTGTGAACCGTTCGTTCATCAGCTTTTCCCGGCGGATCTGGCCTTTTTCCAGCTGACGCCACAGCCCTTCGTTGATGGTGCGGTAGGTCTCCATCGTCTCGCTGGAAGGCTCGATGCCATACTGGGTCAGGGTCTCGGCCAGGGCCTTGCGTTCGGCGGCGTCAAAATCAAGCAGGGTGTTGTCTGCGTCGAATAGAATGCAGTAATATTTTGCCATGGGTCTTCCCTCTCTGCTGTTTCAAAAGTTCCAAATCGTTCCAATCCATTGTACAAGACAAAGCCAGCCCCGCCCACGCAGAGCTGGCTCTGTTCATTCGGTTACCATTTCATCGTCATAGCCGCCGGCGCCGCCGTCCTGGCTGGGGGCCGCGGGGGCCTCCGGTACGGCGGCCTCCTGGGCGCAGCCGCAGCCGCTGCGGGCCCGCCCTGCTGCGGGCTGGTCCTCCCTGCCGACGATCTCCCAGTCCATGGGGTAGTAATCCACACTGCCGTTGGACACATCCCCGGCGCCGGGCCGAAAGACCGGGATATTCCTCTGTTCGGGCATCGAATCCCTCCTTTCCTCCCAGCTTATGCGGGCGAAAGGCGGAGAGTTCCGGTCTTAATCCACGATCCCGAACAGTCCGTCAACGAACTGATCGTTGACTGTGCCTTCGCCCTCGCCGCGGGAAGCGCTGCTGCTGGAGCTGGAAGGCCGGCTGTTGGAAGAGGCGGGCGCCTCCGACGAAGCGTCATCGGACCCGTCTGCCGCCGAGCTTGCGTGGGAGCTGGAGCTGGACGAATGCGACGAGCTGGACGCCGGCCGGCTGCTGGAACTGCTGCTCGAGCTGCCGGAGCTGCTCGACGAAGGCCGGCTGTTGCTGGAGCTGTCGGTCTCCTCGCTGGACGAGCTGCCCGAGGAAGCCTGGCTGCTGGAAGAAGGACGGCTGCTGCTGCCCGCGCCGGAAGCGGAAGAACTGCTGCCGGAGCTGGAAGAGGAGGCCGACGCTTCCTCCGAGGGGGCTTCCGGGGTGCTGGACGCGCCCGAGGAACTGCCCGAGGAGCTGGAAGAGCTGCCGGAGGACGCGCCGCTCGAGCTACCGGAGCCGGAAGAACTGGAAGAAGAGCTGTCCGCCGAGCTGGACGAGCCAGACGAACTGCTCGAACTGCTCGAGCTGGAGGAGCCGGTGCCAATGCCGCTTTCAAACGAGACGGTCAGGGTGTTGCTGACCACCTGGCTGTCGTTGTAAGTGACGGCGGCGTAGACCGTATAGGTCTGGTTGGCCAGCAGGGGGTCCACGATGAAGGAGACGGTGGTCCGGCCGGCGGCCTCCTCCGACTCCACGCCGTTGACGTACCAGTGCAGGTTTTCCGCCTTGGCGTACTGGCCGCTGAGCCGGGCGGTGAAGGTATAGTTCATCCCCAGGATACCCGAGCCTTCGCCCGAGATCTCCACCGAGGCGCGGGAGAACACAGCCGTCACATCCAGGTTCTGCTTGAAGTTGCTGTCGGTGCGGGTGCGGCTGGTGACGCCGTCGCTCCAGTTGACGAAGAAGTAGCCGTCGTCCGGCACCGCCGTCACGGTGACCGACTGTTCGCCGGTGACGTCAAAGCGGAGCGAGGTCTCCCCCGCAGCGTCGCCGCTGCTCAGGGTGCCGCCGGCCTGGTCGATGCGGTAGCGGGCTTCAAAGGCATCGCCCGCCGCTTCGGACGAAGAGCTGGGGGCCACCGGGTCGCTGGGGTTGCTGGTGTATTCCAGGGTGCGGGTGGGGATGTTGGAGGTGTCGGGGCGGCGGTCCTCGGTCTCGTAGGCGTGGGTGGTGAGATAGTTCAGCACCGCCTTGAGGCCGCTGCTCTTGAGGTGGATGTCCCCGCCGATATAGTAGTCATCCAGCCCGAAACCGGTGGCGGGGTCCTTGAGGACCTCGGCGCTGTTCAGGAACTTGACCCCCAGGTTCTCGCACATGGTCAGCAGGGCCATGTTGAAGTCGTCGATCTTTTCCTGGGAGGTGGAGGGGTAGTTGGAGTGATCCTGGGGCACCGGCGGGATGGTGTTGACAATGATGTCGGTGTAGGGATAGCTGGCCTGGATCTCCTGGACCAGCTGGGTGTAATAGCCGATGAAGGTCTCGACCTCCATCCCGTTGTCGTTGGTGCCCAGGGTGATGACCACCCGGCGGGGCTTCATCATTGCCACCGCCTGGGCCATGGTGTACCGCTGGTCGGTCCCCCGGAAGGTGACCAGAGGCTCCGAAAGGGCCGTCTGGATGCCGATGCCCTCCTTGGCGCAGAACTGCTGCAGGGTGATCAGGCCGTTGTTGTACAGCCGCACGGTGTTGGAATCCCCCAGGAACAGGGTGTCGCTGAGGTAGGCCTCGCCGGCGTCGGCCGTCTCGGTCAAAAGGGCGGCGGACTGAGTGTTCACCTGGTAGTGGGTGGCCAGATCATCCGGCTCTTCCACCTGGGGCACGCTGCTGGACGAAGGGCTGCCGCCCTTGGTGGCCAGCAGCACATAGGTGACGCTGGCCGTGATCAGGATCGCCAGGGCACAGACGGCGCAGACAAGCACCGCCTGCTTCTGGATCGGCGTCATGGACTGTGAATTTCGACTCATGGTATCATCTTCCCCATCTCTCTGTTAGACCGGCGTTTCCAGAAGGAGGTCCGCCAGTTGTTCGCAGCTTGCGGCATACAGCCTGGGCCCGAAGGGCTCCAGCTCTGCCCGGCTGCCATAGCCATAGAGGACCGCCGCCGCGTCCAGCCCGCAGGCTGCCGCGCCGCGCAAGTCGTCGTGCCTGTCCCCTACCATCAAAGCCCGCTTGCCCTGCAGCAGGGGCTGGTCCAGCACGTAGCGGATCACCCCGGCCTTGGTGTCGCGGCTGGTGTCCATCGACGCCCCTGCAATGAAGTCGATCAGAGGCGCAAGGCCCTGCTCCTCCAAAATGGGCGTCACCACCTGGGTGGGCTTGCAGGTAGCGGTGCAGATGGTCAGCCCCGCCGCCCGCAGCCGGCGCAGCATCGCGGCTGCGCCGGGATAGGGCTTGCAGATGTGGCAGCCCCGGACCGCGTAGCTGGCACGGTAGAGCTCGGTGGCTTGTTCGATCCGGGCTTCGTCGGGGTAATACTCGGCAAAGGTGTCCCGCAGAGGGGGCCCGATATAGCGCATCAGGTCCACCCCGGCGATGTCCGTCCCCATGGTGTGAAAGACCTCGCGCAGGGTGGAAAGGATGCCCGGGGCGGAATCCAGCAGGGTTCCGTCCACATCAAACAGGACAGCATCGTAGGGTAGCAAACGGCGCTCCTCCTTTTATCGTGATGGATATACAGTAGGTAGTATAGCACAAATTGCCCCGGCGGGCAATTCTGAGGCGAGGATTTAATAAATTTTCCATATTAACCGGCGGGCGGACAGCGCAAAGCGCCCGTCCCATAAGGTGGGACGGGCTCCGCGCGCCAAAAAACGACGCCTTTTCCGGCGGCTTGTTTCCCGGGAGGGCTGCCGCCTCAGCCGATGGGGTCGCCCCCGTCGGCCGAGCCGCTGGCGCTTCCTTCGTAGGGCAGGTTGTTGACGATCAGCTCCAGCTTATCCTTGAGCAGCAGGCCGAGGTTGGCCACGGCATGGATCAGGCTGACGGCCGAGTCGTTCATTTCCAGCAGCTTGCCCAGGTCGAGGTCCTCCAGGTCCAGGGCTGCCCGCATCTTCTGGCTTTCGGCACAGAGGACTTCGCTCAGGGCTTTTTCCTGCAGGGCGACAGCCCCCATCAAATCGAGGACGGTCTGGTCCATCGAGCGGGGCTCGATGCCGGAGCACGGGGCGTTGGTCATAGTGGGTATCCTCCCTTTCTCTTTGTGGATACGCCAGTCTATGCCGCCGGGCCGCCCGGGGTGCCAGCCTTACTTGTCCCCCTGCTTTTGGGCCATCCGGTCGATCACGATCTGGTAGCCCCCGCTGCCGTACTGGATGCAGCGGTTGATCCGGCTGATGGTAGCGGTGCTGATCTCGGCCGATTTGACGATCTGCTCATAGGTCTTGCCCGCCAGCAGGAGCTTGGCGGCCTCCAGCCGCTGGGACATATCGGCGATCTCCTTGACCGTGCACAGGTCGTCGAAAAACTGGTAACACTCTTCCCGGTCCTGCAGGCTGAGGATGGCGTCAAACAGTGCGTCGGTCAGGGCGTTGCGTCTGGGGTATTTATCTTGCATGGGCATAAGGGCCTCCTGTCCTTGCTGGGGATGGTTACCCATTCACTTTAGCACAGGAAAGTACAAAAGTCAAGGGCTGCGGGCAAACTTTTGGGCCCGGCAGCAAAAAAGGACGCGGTATCCTTGCCGATACCGCGCCTTCTGCTTGTATGGGACTTGTGCCGGATGGCTTACTTCACCATGCTGGCAACTTCAGCGGCGAAGTCGTCGCTGCGCTTCTCCAGGCCCTCGCCCTTCTGGAAGCGGGCAAACTTGACGATCTTGATCTCGCCGCCCAGCTCCTTGGCCACCTTGGCGGTGTACTGTGCCACGGACAGCTCGCTGTCCTTGACGAACTCCTGGTCCACCAGGCAGTTCTCCTTGTAGTACTTCTTCATCTTGCCCTCGATCATCTTGATCTTGACGGCCTCGGGCTTGTTGGCGTTCTTGGGATCGTTGGCCATCTGGACCAGCATGATCTCCTTTTCCTTGTCAACAACGGCAGCGGGGACGCTGGCCTCGTCCAGGTAGCTGGGGTTGGCGGCAGCGATCTGCATGGCGATGTCCTTGCCGTAAGCCGCGAACTCGGGCTTGGCGGCGATCTCGTCGGAGGTCTCGAAGTTGACCAGGACGGCGTGGGTGCCGCCGCCATGGACGTAAGCGGCGCAGGGGCCCTCGTAGCGGACAAAACGGCGGACCTTGATGTTCTCCTTGATGACCAGGATCAGCTGCTTGAGCGCGTCATCCACCGTGCCCTCGCCCATCTTGCAGCCCATCAGAGCCTCGACGTCGGCGGGGTTCTGCTGCATGATGACCTTGGAGACTTCCTTGACGAACTCGACGAACTTGTCGTTCTTGGCGACGAAGTCGGTCTCGGCGTTGACCTCGATGACCACGCCCACCTTGCACTCGGCGCAGTAGTCGGCGTAGACCATGCCCTCGGCGGCCACACGGCCGGCCTTCTTGGCGGCGGTGGCCAGGCCGCGCTCACGCAGCAGCTCGATGGCCTTGGCAAAATCGCCCTCGGCGTCGGTCAGAGCCTTCTTGCACTCCATCATGCCGCAGTCGGTCTGCTTGCGCAGCTCCATAACGTCCTTTGCAGAAATAGCCATTGTAATCCTCTCCTATTCTATACGTTGGGGTATCCGGGCGGAGAAATCAGGCGTTGGCGGCTTCCTCAGCGGGGGCAGCCTCCTGGTTGCCCTGCTTGCCCTCCAGGACGGCGTCCGCCATGGCGCCGGCGATCAGCTTGACAGCGCGGATGGCGTCGTCGTTGCCGGGGATGACCCAGTCGATCTCATCGGGGTTGCAGTTGGTATCGACGATCGCAATGATGGGGATGTGCAGCTTGCGGGCCTCGGAGACGGCGATGCGCTCCTTGTGGGGATCGACGATGAACAGGGCCTTGGGCAGGGTCTTCATGTTCTTCACGCCGCCCAGGTACTTGTCCAGCTTCTCCATCTCCAGCTCCAGCTTGGCCACTTCCTTCTTGGGCAGCAGCTCGAAGGTGCCGTTCTCCTGCATCTTCTTCAGCTGCTCCATCCGGTCGATGCGCTTGCGGATGGTGCGGAAGTTGGTCAGCATGCCGCCCAGCCAGCGGGCGTTGACGTAGTGCATGCCGCAGCGGGTGGCCTCGTCGCGGATGGACTCCTGGGCCTGCTTCTTGGTGCCGACGAACAGGATCTCGCCGCCCTCGGCTGCGACTTCCTTGACGTAGTTGTAAGCCTCATCCAGCTTCTTGACGGTCTTCTGCAGGTCGATGATATAGATGCCGTTGCGCTCGGTGAAGATATACTTCGCCATCTTGGGGTTCCAGCGGCGGGTCTGGTGACCGAAGTGCACGCCTGCTTCGAGAAGCTGCTTCATAGAAATGACTGCCATGTTACATTACCTCCAAATTGTTTTACCTCCGCACACCGTGATCCGCCCGCCCCGCATGGTACAGGGGGATGCGGACTGCCCTCCACCTCCCGCAGGAGGCACATAAGGGCATAGTGATGCGTGTGTGATGCGTTCCGGCGGCCGGCCGGTCTGGCCGGACACACCTGTAATATGATACCACACTGCGGGCCCGGTTGCAAGACCGATTTTCGTATTTGCGGGGGATTTTACTCTGTTTTTTCCAGCTGAAGGCCCATCCGGTCCAGGGCGTACCCCTTGCCGAACATCAGGTCGTACTGCAGCAGCCAGTGGTCCTGCCGCCAGGCGGTCTGGCGCCCGGTCAGGCCCCGGCCCACTGTGCCGTCCCAGTTCACCGTCACGCCGCCGGTGCAGCTGCGGTAGCCGTAGCGCAGCTGCCGGTTCAGGTACTGGAAGTAGAGGGGCTGCTCCAGCCCGAACAGGTCCATCATGACCGGCGAGATCTCGTAGGCGGCGATGGTCCCGAGATTCACCTGATAATTGCTGTAGTTGGACCACATCAGCAGGGTGGTCTGGTGCAGCCGGGGGTCGGCGCTGTCCGCGCTGGCATAGCCGGTGGCGGTGTAGACGTCGTAGCCCGAGTCGATGGGGTTGTAGTGGTCCCCCCAGAACACCAGGATGACAGGCTCGTCCACCTGGGAAAAATAGCTCACCAGCTGCCCCAGCAGCGCGTCGGCGTCCCGCACGCCGGTGGCAAAGTCCTCCAGCGCGCCCACCGTGCTGGCCTTGAGGCCGGCCGGCGCGCTGGTGACGTGGACCCGCTGGTCGTCGGGGTAGTTGGCGGCGTTGTAATTGGTGTGGTTCTGCATGGTCACCGCGTGGAGAAAGACCGGCGCGTCCGAGACGGCCTTGAGCCGCTCGTATTCCCCGATGATCTGCTCGCCCATCGAGGCGTCGGTGACGAGGCCCCCTTTCCAGTAGTAGCCCCGGACCTTTTCCACCCCGCGCATATCCTCCAGGCTGACAAAACCGTCAAAGCCCAGGTTGGGGTAGGCGGTGTTCCGGCTCCAGTATTTGGCGTAGTAGCAGTGGACCGCCGCGGTCTGGTATCCCCTGTCCTTTAAATAGGAAGGCAGCGCGAACATGGGCCGGGTGACATGCTGCTGGTAGGGCTTGCACCCCGAGGGCAGGAAGCCCACCGAGTGGCCGGTCAGGGCCTCGAACTCCACGTCGCAGGTGCCGCCGCCAAAGCTGGGGCTGTACACCTTGCCGTACGCGCTGGTCTGCTGCAGGGCGTGGAGGTTGGGCGAGACGTCGGTGTCGAAGGTGACGCCGTACTGTTCCAGCTCGCTGACGTCCCAGTAGGATTCGTCCATCACATAGATGATGGTGGGCTCCTTCTCGATGGCGGCGGGGTCGGTGCGGGCCGCATAGCTGTCCGGGAAGTTGGGCCCCGTCCGGATCGCCCCGGCGGCCTCCGTCTCGTCCAGCAGGGCGTTCACCGCCTCCTCGCTGTAGCCCTCCGGCTCGTCGATCTCCAGGTTGGTCAGGTTGGTCATAAATCCGGTGATGACCCCATACCATCTATAGTACCGGTCCTGCATCCAGGCGTCGGGATAGATGCCGAAGGACTGGGTCACCGCCGGCTGCAGAAACACGCCGAACACCAGGGCCAGCAGAGCCGCCAGCGAAGCGGCGATGCTGACCAGCCGCACCGGCAGCGCCGGCCGGCCCCGCCGCCGGTACAGGAAATGGGACAGGACCGTCAGGGCCAGCAGGGCGCCCCCTGCCCAGACCATGCCGGGCTGCACCTTCAGCCCGGCTGCGGCCGCCACGCCGGCAGCCTCCTTCACCTGGGTCAGGTCCCAGGGGAGGAACGGCTCGCCCCGCAGCTGCAGCGTGTAAAAATTGACCGCCGCCGGGACCAGCCCCGCGCAGCCCGACACAAAGGTCGCCAGCGGGGCCAGACGGGTGACGGTGTCCACCACCGCCCAGATCAGGGCCAGCAGCATCCAGGACAGGATATAGGATTCGTAGTGCGGGCGGATGTATTCCGTCCAGATCTCCGGGGTCCATTCGCCCCGGGCCACCCATTCCGTCAGGACCAGGAAGATCCCCGCCGCCAGGGGCGGAAAGATCCCCCGGACAAGCCCGACGCCCAGGGCAGCCGCTGTATGCTCATGTTTCATGCAAACTCCACTTTCTGCTCTCCTATGTCAGGGTGTATCTGAGAAGGCAGAGCCGAGGCGTTTCAGGCACACTCCAGGGCGGCGCCGGTTCCGCCCGGCGTCCCCTGTCCATGTGCTGTTTTGGCTCAAACCGTCTCCTATTATAGCGCAATTTGACATAAAGTCTACCTGTTTTATTGTGAAATCTTACAAGCGGCGGGCTTCTTACCGGCCCAGCAGCCGCTCCAGCAGGCCGGGCTTTTTCGGCTCCCGGGCATCGTCCCCGGGCAGCTCGGTGGTCACCAGCAGAGCGTCGGCCCCGATCTTCTGGATCTCGTCCCAGCCGATGACCAACGTCTCGTCCCGGCCCAGCAGCCCGAACAGTTTGGGCCTGCCCAGCATCAGCAGCTTTTCGACCCGGGCGGTCTCCGGGTCGATGACCATATCGTCGATCCTGCCCAGGCAGGCCCCTTCTTTCAACTGCACAACTTCCTTTTTGCTCAGTTCGCGGAATGTCATCCTGCGTGCCCCCTTCCCTTTTGCGGAAAAAACCAGTGGAAATCACCGGTGCCGATGTGCTATACTATGCAGGAAAGCGAAAAACGTGCACCATATGGAGAATGCCTATGTATAAAAATGTGATTTTTGATATCGGCGGGGTGATGGTGGATTTTGACCCCAGGGATTTTTTGCTGGACCGGTTCTGCAACGCCGCCATTGAGGAAAAAGTCTACCGGCTGACCTTTGGCAGCGAGACCTGGCAGAAGCTGGACGCCGGCCTGTGCACCCGCTACGAGGGCAACCAGGCCATGCTGGCCGCCGCCGGGGAGGAAGGCTGCGCCTTTGAGGTGCAGGAAGTGCTGGAAAACTGGACCAGCATCCTCCGCATCCGCCGCCGGATGGTGGAGCTGGTCCGCCGCCTGAAAAACCACGGGTACTGCGTCTATTACCTGAGCAACATCCCGGAGGACATCCTGCCCCTGCTGATGAGCCGCGGGCTGGAGGGCGTCTTTGACGGCGGCGTCGCCTCCTGCGACGTCCACATCAACAAGCCCGACCCCCGGATCTACCAGTGCCTGCTGGACCGGTACCGCCTCACCGCCAGCGAGTGCATCTTCATCGACGACAGCCGGGCCAACGTCCAGACCGCCTTCCAGCTGGGGATGAACAGCATCCAGATGCGGGAGAGCGTGGACACCCTGGTCCGCAGCCTGGCCACCTGCAACGTCACCCTGCGCTGAAAGGCGCCCCCCTACGCCAAAATTCCCCCGCTGCCCATCCTGGAACGGATGCGCGGCGGGGGAACTTTTTACGCGGGGCTTTTACTTCTTTTCGTAGCTCTGGCAGAAGTGGGGATTCTCCACCTGCTGGCTGCCGCAGCTGCCGGATGCGCAGTGCTCTGTCACTTTGATCTGGGGCAGGTTACACTTGCAGCAATCGACGTTGTAGCGGCACTCGCTGACATCGCAGATGACGCCTTTGTTCTCCATGGTTATCACCTCTCTTTGCAGGCAGTATGCCCGCAGGGGAGGTTTTTTATACAGGCGGGGCTCCCTCCAGGATTTACCAGGCGGCCAGGCTGGCGCCCAGCTTGCGGCAGGCCTCCTGGGCGTCCTCATCGGGGGTCTCGTTGCAGATCAGCCCCTCCTCGCTGAACAGGACGGCGCCGTCGCCCTTGGCGCGCTCGCACCAGTCCCGCATCCACTGGCCGTCGCCCCAGCCGTAGGAGCCGAACAGCGCGACCTTCTTGCCGTTCAGCGCCCCTTCGACGGAGGAGAACATGGGCTCGAACTCCCCTTCTTCCAGCTGTTCGGCGCCCATGGCGGGGCAGCCGAACGCCACCACATCGTAGCCGGCCAGGACGTCGGGGGTGACGTCCGCGCAGGCCAGGACGGTGGCGCTGGCCCCTGCGCCCTCGGCAATGCAGTTGGCCATGGTCTCGGTGTTGCCGGTGGAACTCCAGTAAACGATTGCAACCTTGCTCATTGTGATCGAACCTCTTTTCGTATTGGAATGTTGGGATGTAGTTAGCTATAACTAATTCCGCGCCCCTGAAAAAGCGCTGGGGTCCCAGCGCAGGCAGGAGCGGTTAGTTAAACTTAACCGTTGCCAAAAGAATACCATCCGGCGGGCCGGTTGTCAAGCCCTATTTTCAGCGCAGGGCGTTCCAGGCCATGAGGACGCCGTAGATCACCGGCTGATGCAGCAGGTACAGCAGCAGCGAGTGGCGGCCCATCCAGCCTAGCGGCGGGCAGATCGAGGCGCGCAGAGGCTCCATCCGTTCCCGGCCCACCATCTTCTGCAGGAAGTACCCGGCCCAGAACAGGAACAGCCAGGGCATCAGGGAAAAGTAATCGGTGGAATAGAACCCCGGGCCGGGAAAGCCCAGGAAGGCGGTCAGGAGGTTCTGGTACAGCGTCCCGGGCAGCCAGGCGATGACCCAGTCCCCCCAGCCGAGATAGCCGCTGTTGACCTCCCGCGTCACCACAAACAGCAGGATGCTGCCGGCAAGCCCGGCCCAGGCCGGCAGCTTTTCCAGCAAAGGCCGCAGCGCTCCTGTGAGGATCATGGCCGAACCCAGAAAGGTCAGCACCCCCAGCAGCACCAGGTCCGCCGGCATGGCCACCAGGGTCACCAGGGTGACCAGCGCCCCGCCCCCGAACACGATGAGCCCCCGCCGGACCGGATGGCGCCCCAGCCGCAGGCAGAAGCCGGACAGCAGGGCGAACACGCAGCAGGTGATCTGCTGCCATAAAAGGCCGGCCAGCCCGCCATACCACGGCGCGTCCAGCCCGAACATATACACCAGGTCCCACATGGCGTGGTACCCCATCATGCTGATGAGGGCCAGCCCGCGCAGCTCATCCAAAAGCGCGTAGCGGGGCTTTGGGGCCCTCTCTTCTTTTGCGGTCGCGTTCACGTTCACGTTCCCCCCATGGATTTGTTGTATCCTTCCGGATACCTCCAATATAAACCTGACGCGCCGTCAGCGCAAGTGAAGATTTTGTAAATTTTTCACACCGTGTCAAAAAAGCCCTGCCCGGACGGCAGGTCAGACTGTCAAAAAAGTCCCGTCCAGCCGACATGTGCGGATGGACGGGACACAT
>OERR01000229.1_pt1 | contig 13839 bp, 10 predicted proteins | sample 1540051 | NCBI WGS metagenome assembly OERR01 (sample SAMEA3891884, study PRJEB23780) | metagenome | biome: terrestrial biome; feature: animal house; material: Caecal content | place: Italy | collected 2015-05-05 | reverse complement strand
CTCCAAAGAGAAAGCGCCGTAAAATGAAATTTAATTTCAAGTGACGTACGGCAGCGGATCCACACGCGAGCCGTTGACATAAATTTCAAAATGGCAATGCGCTCCGGTCGAATTGCCGGTGCTGCCCACGAGAGCAATCGTCTCGCCCTGGTTTACCTTTTGTCCCACAGAGACCAAAAGCTCGCTGCAATGCGCATACAGCGTCTGCATGCCGTTTCCGTGGTTGATGATCACACGGTAGCCGTAGCTTCCGGAATAGCCCGCCGCCGTCACCGTTCCGCTGTCAGAGGCGACAATCGGCTTGCCGTACGCGCTTCCTCCCGAGATATCAAGGGCCGCGTGGAAGGAACCCCAACGGTACTCATAGTACGTTGTGATCACATGCAGCGAAGGACAGGGCCAGATAAAGTTGCCCGTACCGATGCCGGAATTCTTCGGCCGTTCCTTGGTGCCGGTGACTACCACACGGTCCACCGCGGGCGTCAGAACCGTTGTGGACACATTTTCTCTCGATACCTCAACGCCGTTCACATAGGTAACGCGGTCGACGCATTCCTGCACACCCTCGCTTCCCTCGGTGATGACCTGGCTATAATCCGTATACTGGGAATCGTCTGTCTGCGTAATGGTCTTATACGGCAGAGCTTCCTGATACGTCTCTGTTTTGACGATCTGCACTTCCAGGCGCGACACCGCCGTCTGGAGCGTGAGCACGTCTCCAATATGGATCATGCCATCCGCCACACCGGCATTCAGGCTGTCAAGCTCTTCCAGAGACATGTTGTTTTTCTGTGCGATATCAAACGCCGTATCGCCTTCCTGTACCACATAGGTCACGGCTTTCTGAGACGTTGCGGTCAGCTCGCTTTCCATCTCCTGGGAGCTGATAACCGTCGAGGTGGGAAACAGTCCCGTCACACTGTCCACCGTCTGCGCAAACACAGCGGTCGCGTCCTCGTCGTCCCCCTTCGCCTCGTCCAGAATTCCTTCCAGAATATGGCTGAGATCGGCGCTGCTCTTGACCGCGCCAATCAGCTCGCCGTCAATATACAGGCCGGTTGCTTCCTCGATAATGCCATCCGACTGCTCAATGATCTTGTTACAAACCGCATCGGCCACCGTATAGCTTTCACTGTCGGAAACGGTGAGGGAAAACACGGGCGTCATGGACACGCTTTCGTTCTGCTCGGCTGCGTCGTGAACCATGCGCTGGCTCACCATCTCTGTCGCCTGCTCAAACACCTTCTCGTTCTCAATCGTCCCGATCATCTCGCCGTTATAGGTGAGATTGAGGCCGAATTCAAGGGAATTCCAGTAGCGCACCGTCGCCAGCAGAACACAGATCGCCGCGACAGGAGCCGCGATATTCAAAAAGGTGCACCAAATATTCCGATGCCGGATCACGCCCTTCCCCGCCACGGAGAAGGATTCCTTCACCACGGGCAAAGCGCCCTTTTCCTTCGCGGTTTTCAAGCGTTTGCCGGCGATGGAAAAGCCTTCCCGCACAGAACGCATCTCCCGAAGAAGCTTTCCAATCCAGCGTCCCCCCGTCGCCTGCCAGACGCGGGACAAAAAGCGTCCGACAGGACGCAGAAAACGGGCTGTCCGTCTTTTCCAGCGCTTGAGAATCCGCATCGACTGAATGCCAACCAGATACAGCGTGCGCGACAGACGTACCAGTCCGACCGTTGCTTTTTTCTGAGACAAATCCTTTCGCTCCCTTCTCCTTGCCAGGAAACAGGCTTTCCGGCACAGGGGCTTTCTTGCATTCGATAAAGTTACAGCTTTGTAATCAATGTATTTATCATATTACAAAGATTACAATCTTGCAACCCTTTTCAAAATTATTTAACATTTTCCACGCGCCCAGCGTGCATGGGATGGGACATTGTTTTCATCTGCCGGTCAGCGAATTTTTTTGAAAAAAGGGTTGACAATGCGATCCCGATATGCTATTCTAGTGCTCGTAAGTTAGTTTAAGCTAACTTAACAGCAAAGCAAGCGAACGGTGCTCGCTTTTTTCTTTCCCAATAAGTTAGTTTACACTAACGCAAGGAGGTGCTCTATGCGCTTGTCATTTGAGGAGACATTGGTTTCCCATGCGGCTCCGGTTCTGGCCGGGATCAAGCCTGCCGCTCTGCTTTCCTTTTCCAGAAAAGCATACCCTCAGCTTCCCGCGATCGCACGGGCCTACTCCCGCCGCTTTCAAACAGAGGGTCTTGTATTGGAAACGGTTTGCCGTTGCAGCCAGCACTTTCTTCTGCTTGTCTACAGACCTCTGCTTCTGAAACAGAGATTGGAAGAAAAGGAAGTGCGCAGCTGTTTGAATCGCTTTGGCTACCCGCAGGACTCCCTTCCTCGGATTCTGCATCATCTGCGCCGCCGTCTGCGGGAAACAAACGGCTTTCCGCATGAAATCGGACTGTTTCTGGGGTATCCCCCGCGCGATGTGCTCGCATTCCTCGGAGAGATCTCCGCGCCGTGTTTGCTGTGCGGCTATTGGAAGGTTTACTTCGATGTGGAGGAAGCCAGGCGGTTATTTGCACAGTACGACCACTGCCGCGAAACGTATTGCAGAGCCTATGAGGAAGGGCACACCGTTTCCCAGCTTCTCAATCTGCCCCTTTTCGCAGCATGAGTGAAACATCATTTTAGAAACAACAGGAGGTTTTGTATGAATCAGATTGCTGTCATTTACTGGTCCGGTACAGGCAACACGGAAAGCATGGCGCATTCCGTGGCGGACGGCATTGCAAAGGCCGGAAAGGAAGCCGTACTGAAACAGGTATCGGAAATCTCCGCGGCTGACGCGGCCGCTTATGACGCTCTCGCTCTCGGCTGCCCCGCAATGGGCGACGAGGTGCTGGAAGAAGGGGAATTCGAACCCTTTTTCTCTGAGCTCGAAGGAAACCTTTCGGGTAAAAAGATCGCCTTGTTTGGTTCCTACGGCTGGGGTGACGGCCAGTGGATGCGTGACTGGCAGGATCGTGTGACCGCTGCGGGAGCCGTTCTGTGCGGCGGAGAAGGTCTGATCGTTCAGAACGCACCCGACAGTGATGGAATTTCCCAGTGCGAAGAACTGGGCGCCGCTCTCGCCGGAATGTAATTTTCCTTCTTTTCTCTTTTGATTGTATCCTCGCGGCTCCCCGCCGGATGGCTGCCGGTTGCAGGTTTTTTCGTTGCCGTCCGGGCCGCGATTTTGATCTCTTTCCTCCCTCCATAATACCCCGTCACTCCCCTTTGGGATGTGACAAAAAGCAGGCAGACGTTTTACAGCGTCTGCCTGCTTTTTCGTGCTCTTTTCTTCCCCCACTTTTCCCGAGTCGCTCGAATTTCAAGCATTTTCATAAAGAACGGCCAGATCATCCTGCGTCAGTTCCCAGCTGGCGTCCACACACAGAATCTTTTGGTTTCCGGCCAAAAGCCACCTCCCGTCTCCATCCGGAAAGGAAGCATAAAATACATTGTCCACAGGCAGGGAACCGGCGGACTCTTCGTTCCACGATACAGCGTCGTCCGTCAGAAGCTGATCGATACACCAGGAAGAAAGGCCGGGCAGACACGGCTCATACACCCGATACAAAAGGAAATTTTCTCCCGGATACATCTCATACTGGCGTACATTCTGGAACGACAGCAGCGGAGAGGTGCTGCCATCCCAGAGATCATCCCAGCCGTCGCCGGACGGGACGCTGGCAAGAGACTCCGCGCGGACAATCTGACGCGGTTCCGACGGCGTCTGACGCAGCCATCCAGTGGCAAACGACATCACAACGCCAACCACAAGTGCCATTCCCACATCCACCAGAATCACGGCGGTACGGTTTCCCCAGCGGGAAACTCCTTCCTGACGCAGCTGCCGCCGCAGAGAACCGAGGATCGCGATCATGACGAGGATACAGGAAGCATACAGAAGAAAATAAGCAGCAGGCCCTCCCTGTCCCGAGGCAAAGGAGCCTATGATATAAACTGCCAACAGCAGCAAAACCAGCACCAGAAAAGCGTTGTCGAACCGATAGCAGAACCGGCTGGCAGCGCACGGGCCGCCATGTGCCACAGAACGCGCCGATCGCAGAACCCACACACTGTAGGCCAGCAGATGCACCAGAACCATGACAAATGCAAGCAAAGTCACGCACACAGAAAACAGCGAGTCCGGTTTACTCAAAAAGGCAATCGCTCTCGATCCCCGGATCGACACAAGGGAAATGAGGATCCACAGCAAGAGAAGAAGTAAAACACCCAAAGGAAGCAGATAGGATTTGCGCACAGAGCGCCGGATCGTCCGCAGGCGAACCGCTTCGTCCGTTTCCAGAGGAACGGGATCCGTCTGATCGGTGCGGTAGATCTGCATCTGAGTCCAATCGCACACCTTTTCCCAGCCCGCTTCTTCACAATACTCGTCCAGCGTCCGGGAAGCCGGGGTAACCTCGGGATCAAACACCGAAAGCTCCGGCAGATAGGTCACGGCGTAGGACGTTGCACGCGGATCTTCCCGGCGGTATTTCCAGAAGAAATTCCCCACCTGCTCAAGCTGCCAGCCACGCCGCGCCATCCGTTCCAAATGCTCCTCCAACGCCTGATATTCAAACAGCTGATACGATTCCATCCGATACTTATACAATTTTTCTTTCATTGCTCTCCCTCCTTCCGCATCCATCGCCGGTAATCCTCCACGCGGGCGCACAATCTGCCGTATTCCTCCTCCAGCAGCCTTTGCCCCTTTTCCGTCAAACGATAACTCCGTTTTCTTCCGACCGCCGCCATTTCCTCAATCATGCCATCGTGCAGAAATTGATCCAACAGATGATAGAGCGTGCCGGGTCCAACGGTAACACGTCCCCCTGTGACAGCCGACACTTCTTCCATCACATCCGCTCCGCAGCGTTCCTCCCGCAGACTGAGCAAAATATAAAACATCTGCTCCGTCAGCGTCTGGAATTTTTCCCTTGGCATTCGCTCCACCCCCTTCCGCACACTTTTGGACCGGTGCACCACGCCCACTCGGAAAGCTGTTTCCGCCGGTTCCACGCACAGGCGAAACCATGACTTTCTCTCGAAAAAAGCATGTTCCAGCGGAATCTGTACGGCATAATATCGAATATCGTTATTTCTATCTTTACTATATCATCGAATATCGATATTGTCAAGCAAAAGCCTGCATAAAAAAGAATCCCCGAAGCCGAAGCCCCGGGGACGAAGTCATATGATATCAGGATTCCAGTTCGACTTGCTGCTTCTCCTTCAACTCCTTTTCCTGCTTCTTTCCAAACCGCTGCACCAGGCCAATCAGCTGGCCGGAGAGCGCCACGGTCAAAAGCGAGCACAAAAGCCGCTCCAGCGGGATATAGCTGATGGAAAGCAAAAGGACAATCAAGTCGGTGATCAGGTATGCCCATTGAATGTTCCAGTGTGTCAGGTGGGAAATCACCATCGCGAGAGCGTCATCCCCTCCCGGCGCGCCTCCCGCGCGCACACTCAATCCGACGCCAAGACCGACAAACACCGCGCCAAGCACAGCGGCCAGCCAGGGAAGCTCCGCGAGCTGAGGCCACAAGGGAGGAAACTGCTCAAAGACGGCATAAAACAGAGAAAAGCCGCCGCCCGCCACCGCAGAGGTGATCAGGAAATCCTTCCCCAACAGCTTCCATCCCGCCGCGTAACACAGGATGTTCATCACCAATCCTGAGACAGCCGGCGACAGGCGGAACCAGTGCTGCAAAAGCAGCGTCATACCGAGAACGCCGCCCTCGGTGACATTCGAGAGCGCATGGACATTGTACAGGCCGAAGGCGAGAATCGCGCTGCCTAACAAGGCTTGCGCATAGCGCTTCAGCTTACCGGGGGTAAACACAATAACACATCCTTTCCCCCTCATCTTACCATACGGCAAAAGCTTTGACAAGGGGGATCGCTCCCGGCAATCAGGAGGTCTTTTTCGCGCTGGTTTTTGCAAATTCTTCCAGGCCTTGTCCCTTCAGCACACGTTCCAGCATTTCGGGCAGGCGTTCCGGCGCACAGGCAAAGCAGGGAATTCCCATGGCGGCAATTTTCTGCGCCGTCTGTGCGTCGTAGTAGGGTTTGCCGCCGTCCGCAATCGCCAGCAGCGTGACCACCGTCACGCCCGACAGCTTGAGCTCCTCCAACCGGCGCAGCAGAGCGGCACGGTTTCCTCCCTCCTCCAGATCGGAAATGAGGAAAAAGATGGTTTTTCCCGGTTCCTGCACCAAGCTCTGACAGTAGGCAATGGATTTTGCAATATCCGTACCGCCGCCCATCTGGAAACCGAACAGCAGATCCACCGGATCCGCGCACAGCGGCGTGAGATCCATAATCTCCGTATCGAACGCCACCACATGGGTCTGCACCGCCGTCATGGAAGCCAAAATACAGGCCATCACGGAGGAATACAGGATGGATTCCCCCATGGAACCGCTCTGATCGATATCCAGAATGATGTTCCAGCGATTGATGCGGCTGGATCGGTCGAAAAACCACACCTTTTCCGGAATCACAACGCCGAGATCCGGGTTATAATGGCGCAGGTTCCGCTGGATGGTGCGGGGAAAATCAATCGCGGCGGCAGAGGGCAGCGGGGAATGTGCGCGCCGGTTGAGAGCGGCTGTCACCGCCCGGCGCAGATCCTGCTCTAAAAGCCGGTTGATCTCCTCCACAATCTTCCGGATGAACCGGCGGGCCGATTCCTTCGACTTTTTCGGGATCTGATCCTTGAGCATCAGCAGCGTGGAAGCCAGATTCAGATCCGGTTCCAACCCGTCCAGCAGCTCCGGTTCCAGCAAAAGCTGCTTAAGCCCCTTGCGCTCCACCGCGTCGTTCTGCACCACCGCCACCATTTCCGGATCAAACAGGCTGCGCAGATCGCCCAGCCACTTGGAAATATGCGGGGCGGACGGGCCATGCCCCGCGCCGCTGCGCTGCCCGAAGCTTTCATCGGGGCCGCCGTAGATCGCGGAAAGCGCGCTGTCCATCAGCATGGCCTCCTGCGAAAGAGGAGACGCGCCCATTCCCTCAAAGGATTGCTGGCTCTCGGTACCGAGAATCAAGCGCCAGCGGGTCTTTGGATCGTTCCACTCCATGTGCGTTCCCCCTCAAATATCGTCAAAATCAAATTCATCCAATCCGCTGAGCGTTTCCTGCTCCTCATGGGTCAGCTCCTGCATCACCTGTTCCGCGGACTCTCCGGCGTTCACACCCCAGATCTCTCCCAGATTCTCCGCGATATCATTCTTTTCAGCCGGCGTGAAATCCGCAAAGGCACGCCGCAGAAACACCAGAGCACGGCGGAATTCTTTGTCGTCCAGCGTGCCCAGATAGCTGTCCAGATACCGCCACAGCGACAGTCGGGCGATCAATGCGTAGCGGTTTTTGGAGGCAAGCCCTTCAAACCAGCCCGCTCCCAGATCAGCGGGCACGCCGGGAGACAGCCTGCGGGACACCTCCCGAGCCAGCAGCTCCTCGTCCGCCTTGCCCCGCTCCAACAGGGTAGCCATGGCAAAGCCGGAACAGCGCGTGTTGAGATCGTCCCGATCGGAAATTCTGCCGAGCAGCTCCAGCCAAGGCGTTTCATCCAGAAAATCATGGTGCAGCGGAAGCTGGTTCACCTGATCCATCGCCGCCGTTATCACCGGGGCCGTTTTGGTATCGCATTGGCAGGCTTCCTCCATCGTCAGGCAGGCGCGCAGATAGAGCTGCCGGAGCAGCGGAACCACCGGAGCGGTATCAAACCGACGCAAATCGCCGTACCGCACCACAAGAGACAAGCGCTGCGCTGTCTCCGCCACCTCGCTGATCGCCGCGGCGTCCACGGAAAGCGTTTGCAGCACTTCCAGCGCATGACGGGCGGCGGCAGGAATCCCGCACAAAAACGCATCCTGGAAAATCGCGGCCGCGTCACGGATACTGGTGCTTTTCTCCGCTCGTTCTTTCAGGGCAAAGGCAGCCGCGCCCTCGATCGTATCCCCCAGAAGAGCCGACTCCACGATCTCGATCTCCGCTTCCGGCGTCCAGCGAAGCTGCCAGTATTCTCCCCAGTTCGCCCCCTCCTGACGGGAAGGAAGCAAAGCGGCAAACGAAACTCCCAGCACCCGCAGACGGTGCAGGAAAAAGGAACGGCGCAGATCCAGAATCGCTGTGGCGGGATCCTTGATATTCAGACGCTCGCGCAGATCCAAATCCAGATTTTGCAGCTCCACCGTCCGGTATTTTTCCAGCCGCAGCTCCTTGATCTGCCGGTAAAAGTCGTCCTGCACGGAGGTGCGGCTCACCCCCTCGGGCAGCGCTCCGATCCGCCGCCCGATCTCCGTCTCGGCCACAGCCACGGCAAGCTCGGAAAACGCGCCATGACCCATCGTGGTGACGGCGGCGTCGCGCAAATCCTGAAGGCAGGGATACCGGCTGCCGCGCATGGCGCACAGCGTCCCGGCCAGACGCACCGCTTCAATCACCTCGGCGGAGGAAACCAGATTTCCCGCCTTTCGATGCGCGGCGGCAAGACTGACCAGATACCGTCCGGCCAAGCCCGAGAGATTTCCCCGGTTCCATTCCTCCCACAGCAGTTCAAAATAAGCCGGGGCTTTGTTTCCCGCTCCATAGCCGGAGCGAGTGGAAAGCCGATAATAGGAATAGGGCATCAGCGTGGAGGCGCTGTCCGTTCTGGGAAGCGTCCGTTCCTCCTCCTCGGTCATCACGGGACCTTCCCGCAGGCCTGCCACATGAAACGCGCCGCAGACGCAGAAGATCTTCTCCTCCGGCACACCGCTTTCCACGGCCTTTTGGATGACCCGCTTCATGTACGCTTCGCGCACGAGCGTTTCGGCGGTGCGCAGAGGATGATCCCGTGCCGTCTCCCGAAGCTGCTCTCCAAACATGTGAAAGGCCGCGCTGGACTCCTGCCAGCCCTCTATCTGTTCGAAGTTCCGTTCCCAGAAGGTGTCGTGATCTTCCCCGGTCATCGTCTCCAGCTGCCGGTATACCCACTCGGTACTCTCCTGCACATCCGGCTCTGAACGCTCGGAATGCTCCTCCCGCTCCGATTTCGTCTCCCCTGTCTCTTTCGACTCCTGAGATTCTTCCTGCTTGGCATCTGCCGGTTCCCTCGCCCCTTCTTCCAGAGCCAGAAACACATCGGAGGGAAGATCCATGAACCGGCATTCCACCTGATGCTGGTGGGCCCAGAGAATCGCCTGAATCTCCGGCGAATAGCAGGCAAAGGGATACAGGATGGTGTGCACCGGCGGCTTTTTGGTATAGGCAAGAATGGCCGCGGGAAACTGCGTTTTCGGGTGGCAGAGCCAGTGCATCTGATCGTTGAGATCGCTCGGCCCCTCTACCAAAACAAGCTGGGGCTGGCATGCGTCCAGCGCCTGCCGCAGATGGTAAGATGCGGAGGGAGACAGATGGCGCACACCAAACAGCACCGGCCCGCCCATCACGGGTTCAGCTCCCGGCAGGCGCGGTACAGGGAAAGCCACGCGCTGCCCCGCTTTTTCATCACATTTTCCAGATACTCCTTCCAGGAAACCTTATCCTTTTCCTCATCCTTAACAACCGCGCCCTGCAAGGCGGCGGCCAGATCCTCGCCGCCAATCTCACCGCTGCCGAAGCTGCCCGCCAGCGCCATCGAATTGGCCAGCAACGAAATTGCTTCCGCTGTGGAGAGAACGCCGCTCGTTCCCTTGAGCTTCTGCTTGCCGTCCAGCGTCGCGCCGGAGCGCAGTTCACGGAAAATCGTGACCACCTTCTCCACCGTATCCTCATCCGGCTGCTTCGCATGAAGATCCAGCCCGGCGGAAAGCTGCGCCACACGGGTGCGCACGATCTCCATCTCCGTCTCCATATCGGACGGCGTGGGGAGTACTACAATGTTAAAGCGGCGCTTCAACGCGGCGGACATCTCATTGACGCCCTTATCCCTTGTGTTTGCCGTGGCAATCACGGAAAATCCCTTTTCCGCCGGAACCTCCAATCCCAGCTCCGGTACGCTCAGCCGCTTTTCGGACAGAATCGAGATCAGCGCGTCCTGCACCTCGCTGGCACAGCGGGAGATCTCCTCCAAACGCGCGATCGATCCGGTTTCCATGGCGCGGTAAATGGGGCTTTTCACCATGGCTTCCGGGCTTGGTCCCTTCGCAATCAGCATGGCATAATTCCAGGAGTAACGGATCTGCTCCTCGGTGGTGCCCGCCGTTCCCTGCACGACCTTGGTGGAATCGCCGTTGACCGCCGCCGCCAGATGCTCGCTGAGCCAGGATTTCGCCGTGCCCGGCTCTCCAATCAGAAGCAGCGCCCGATCCGTGACCAGCGTGGCGATGGCAATCTCAACCAAACGGCGGTTCCCCATGTATTTCGGCGTAATCTCCACACCCTTGACGGACACACCGCCCGTGATATAAGTCAGCACCGAGCGGGGAGACATTCTCCATCCGGTGGGAACCGCATCCTGTTCCGCCGCAATCAGCGCTTCCAGTTCCCGCTGGAACAGCTCCTCCGCGGGAAGCCGCTGCACATTTTTCTCAGCCATTTTCTTTTCCTCCTTCTCTCAGCTTCCGCTCGTTTCTTCTCCGGATGGCTGGTTTTCCCATTCATGAATGCGGGCCGCCGCCATATTTTCTTCCCAATAGTTGTGACGCAGATTGATCTTTTTGTTTCGCACCAGTTCATCCATCTTTCGAAGCTGAGCCGCCTTTTCCTTCGGAGGAACCGGCAGAGTATTCAGCAGCATCATGCATTCCGGAAACGAAACCTGTCCCTGTTTGAGAAAATACCGTACCACAAAATTCTCCCAACGCTCCCAGCCCAAAGCGTTCAGAATCCGAATCCATTCGGCCGCGCTGTAAACGCTCAGGGTGCTTATCGCCTCTTGATATATATAAGGAACCACCAGCTTGGAAAGCCCCGGAATTTCCTGCCGATCGGAGAGCACGGCTGCCAGAGCGTCATCCATATCCTTTCCAAGCTGCGCCAAAAGCTCAAACCAGCGCACATCCAGACAGGGAACGGGAACGCCCATCTCCATTTCCCATTCGTTTCTCAAAGACGCTCGGACCATGAACCGATAACCATTCTCCTCCCGGTTCCATTTCACACGCATCAGGACATAGCGAATGAAAGAAAGGCAATCTTCCTGCACCGTCTTTTTGAGAAATTCCCGCTTAAAAAGACGTTCTTTTGCCCACTCATAGCTCTCCGCGCTGTCTTTTATGAGAAGCTGTGCGGCAAAAGCGGGAACCAGATACGCACCGCCCTCGCGCTCGTACAGCTCCACCGCCAAATCGCACAGCTCGCGATCGCCCCGGCCCATCACGGTCATCGCAAGCACATAGGGCAGCGATACCGCAAAAGGCGGTTGGGATGGGTTGGAAGAGGAAGTGGTATAAAAGATCAGATCGCGCAAAGGATCGATGCCGGGCTTTTTCCCTTTTCCCTCCGGCTCTCCAAACAGCTCAACCGCCTCACGGTAAATATCCGCGATCCCCGGCCCTGTTTTTCCGATCAAGGCAAGGAACAAGGCCCGGAAGCGCTCATTCCGCTGGGAATCGGAAAGCTTTTTGCCGGTGCGCAGATTCTTTATTTGTTCCTGCGCAATCGCCGCCGTCAACCGGCTCGCCATGGCCGTTTTTTCTCCCAGCAGATAAGTAAAGGCCTGTACCGGATTCTTTTTGCCCAGTGCAAGGAAATACTCCTCCACCTCCGGCGTTTCCTGCTTCACCAGAATCTCATGAGCGCAATCTCTGCTTTCCCCTCTTTTTTCTGTCTGGCACAGTTCCAGCAGAAGCGGCGTGTTGTGGGAATCATGACACAATGCCCGAATCAGCTCTGTGCGCACTTCCTTTTTAGACTGCGGCAGCTGAGCGAGATAAAAATCATTCTCCCTCTCCCCTGCCAGTTCCTGGATCAACCGTACCCGCCGGACCATGCCGCCTTTTCCTTCGGGGTCAAAACCCTCCTTCAGAAGCGGGATGATTTTCTCCCCCTGCTCCTTCAGAATCTCGGCGTTCTGATCGGCCATATCCACATAGCCGTCCCCCAATCCCTCGATCAGGGCAGGCAAAACGCGGTAATCGGAAAAATACTCCGGATGCTCTTTCCGAACATCCGCCACCAGAGAAAACCGTCCGCTGCCGGTTCCGGTGAGCGCTTCCAGCAACGGGTGAAGCTGCCCATATGAGAGAGGGCGCAGCGTCCCCACGCCGTCCGTGGGAAGAGGGCTCAGATCTCCTTGGCACCCTGTACTTCCCTGTGTGTAGACAACAGCGTCCACCAGAGCGAGAACATCCAGCAGCGCCCCACCCCTTGTTTCCTGCGGGGCGGCAAAAAGCGCATCGACTCCCGCGGTGATTTTTCCAAACACCGGACTGGCCGCGGCCAGCGGGGCCAGCGATTCGCGCGCGCGTTTCAGACGGAAGTCCTCGTCCAAAAGGCCTGTACCCGCCACAGCGGTATGTTCCAGACGCTCTTTGAGATCAAACAATGGCTGCAAATTCATCTTTTCGCCCTCCTCAATACAGCAAACGGACAATCTGCGAACACGTCACGACGCTGTACGGATGCAGGCAGAGCGACCGATCGCTCTCCTCATAAAACAGCAGGCCAAACAGCGCGGCGCCCGCCGGAACGCCGCCCGGAACCTTGGCAAGCCGTGTGGTGCAGGCGTGATCCTCTCCGTCTTCCGTACGATCCCGCAGGACAATCCGTCCTCCGGCGGGATCCTCCAGCACAAACTGTTCTCCCACCATTCCCACACGTCCCACGGGAACCAGCACAGGAACATATTTGGGCAGGAGCGTATTTTTAATCTGCGATTTGGTCAGCTTTACCGCCGCAGCCAGTTCCGGCTGTGTCAAAGAGAGAAGTTTCGCGCGATCCTCCTGCGTGACAGGCAATGACGCGGCGCTTTCCCAGCGGATACGGCGGCATCCCTCACCAGGATAGTAATACAGCGTGGGGATCTCCATACGCTCAAAAAAGCTGTCTTCGGCTTTTACATATTTCAGCGCCATGTGCGGACGCAGATTCAGCGTCTGATCAATACGGCCTGTATCGAGATCGATCCAGAAAGCGCGTTCCACAAACTCACGCCGCGCTTCATCCTCGGACACATCAAAGGAAAGCTGCACCAGACGGGCATTCTCCTTATACGAGCCGATGGCGTGCAGATCCTCCAAACGCCACACGCCCCCCAGCGCTTCAAACAGAACGGAATCCTCGGCGGAATACTGGCCTGCTTCCAGCTTGTTCTGCAAAAAGCTTCTGCCCTTCTTGATGGTGGAGCGCAGCGCAATCAGGATCCGCAGCGCTTCGGCATACGCACCCTCCGCCCGCTCCGGCGACTGCTGGATTTCGCGCACTGCCAGCGCAATACGGGAAAAAGCAACCTGCGGCCCTGTCAAATAATAGTTGCCCAGATCCTTTGCCAACTTTTCATAAGTTTGCGCGGAGCTTCCGGCCATACTGGCAAGGCCCGCATGCAAAAGCTCCTCCGCCATTTTTTCCGCCATGTCCAGCCCTTCCAACTGACGGGCCAGCCGTTTGGCCTGCGCTGCCGTATTGGTTTTTTTCGGCTTTTTCGGCGCTTGGGCGGCAGCTTCCTTTTTAGCTGCCTTGGCCGCCTGTTTTTCGCGTTTTTCCACAATGTCCTGCGGGATCGCAGCGGTTTCAAAGTTTTTGCCTGACAACTGCTCAAACATCAGTCCCAGCGCGTGCTTACACGGAAACTGACGGCTGGGGCAGGAGCACCTGCATACCGGCGCCTGGGGCTCGGTCCAGTCAATCGACACCCGGTAGGGCGTCTTTCCACTGCCGGCGCACTCTCCCCAAAAC
>OERR01000228.1_pt1 | contig 13844 bp, 15 predicted proteins | sample 1540051 | NCBI WGS metagenome assembly OERR01 (sample SAMEA3891884, study PRJEB23780) | metagenome | biome: terrestrial biome; feature: animal house; material: Caecal content | place: Italy | collected 2015-05-05 | reverse complement strand
CCACGGTGTCGTGGTCGGTGAGGGCCAGACACCCTATTCCCGCCTTCTGCGCCAGGCGCACCAGCTCCGCCGGGCGGTACTGCCCATCCGACGCCGTGCTGTGCGTATGCAAATCGCACTGTTGAAGCATGATGAAAAATCTCCTTTGTTTCTGCCAGTTACAGATGAATCGTTTCTTTTTCCACTTCCGCGCTCATTTCGTTGAGAAGGGCGACGCACTCCGGCACATAGCGTCCCACCGCCGTCTCCTCGGACATCTGCACGCCATAAACACCGGATTTCATAATATCATAGAGCGCCTCAATCTCTCCGATGGTCGGCAGCGGCTTCGTCTCCATATTTTTCAGCACCTGCGTGGCAAGGAAAATTTTGACGTCCGCGTAAAGCGCCTTTTCAATAATATACCGCTGGAAACGCGGAATTTTCTCGATTCCGATATCGGTGGACAGGTCGCCGCGGTCGACGAGGATATACCGCACCAGCGGCAGAATTTCCGCGATATTCTCCACCGCGTCGATCGTCTCAATCTTGGAAATAATCTTCGTTCCGCTGCCAATCAGCGCGGCGGCTTCTTTCACATTCTCCGGCGTGCGGACGAAGGACAGGCCCACATAATCCAGCTTATAACGGTTTGCCAGGTCAATCAGCTTGCGATCCTTTTCAAACAGGAACGGGATATCGTGATGGATTCCGCGCACATGCACACCCTTGTTGTTGATCAGCACGCCGTCCGATTTGGAGAGGAATACAATCCCGTTTTCATCGGCGGAAACGACCTCAAATTCAAACACGCTGTCGTTTGCCCACGCCGTCATGCCGGGCTTGAGGTGACGGTAAAAACCCGTGTAATTGAAATGATCGTTGGACAGCGTAAAGGTTTTTCCTTTGTGGAGCTGGATCCCCTCCGTAATATTTGCCGTGCGCACCTTGTTGCCCGGCAGATCCAGCAGAATCTCCGCGTCCGGAATCTGATCCCGGATCCGGTGGATATTGCCCTCGATCTCCTCCACGGAGCCGTGCGCGCCATTGATTCGATAAATGTTCTTTTCGCTGTGTACGTCGCGCAGCGGCACCTCTGTGCCGAGCGCCGGGCCGACGGTCAAAATATACTTTTTCATGACTGCTTCTGATGGGCCAAACGCCCATCCCCTCCTTCTTCTTTCGTCAGTTTAATAAATACTTCCGGATCCTTTTTCTGCTGATACCGCAGCCAGTATCCGGCAATCATCGAGGAAAGCATGGTGGTCAAAATGAGCACCGTGAAAAATTCCACGTTGATGATTTTACTTGCATAGGCAACCGTTGCCAGCACAATTCCAGGGCCGCCGCGCGCGTTCATCGTCACGGCAAAATTCAGGATAACCTTCTTTTTCAGGTTGGTAAATTGCAGCATCAGGACTGTGCCGACGGCCTCCAATCCGAACGCCACCAGGAAGAAAAACAGAAAACGCGGAAGGGAGAAATTGTGCAGCAGATTGAGCTGAATGCCCACCAGTGCAAAATAGATCGGGACAAAAAACGAAAACGCAAAATCAGAAACCGCCTGCATCCGGGGCGCGGCCTCCGGATCGTTTTTCGAAACCGCCCGCACAATATATCCGGCCAGGAACGAGGAATACATGATGTTGATCCCCAGGCGGCACAGCAGCGCGCACGCCAGAAGCAATCCGAAAAAGCTGACGGTGTAAAAGCTGACAGCCTTCACCTTTTTGCGGTAGCCCACCCGCAGATGATCCGCAAACAGCTTGGCCACCACAAACATTCCCAGCGTGAGGACCACCACAACCGCCATATCGAGCGGATCGGCCTTTCCGGTCTCCGCCATGCGGGTGGAAAGATTCAGCAGAATCCACAGGCACAGATCCTGGATCGTGGAAACGGTCAGGACAGTGTTCGTGTAAGGCGTATTCATCACGCCCATATCAAAGAAGATTTTCGAAATTACAGGAATCGAGGTAATCGCCACACCGATCAAAAACACCAGCAAAAACGCTGTGCTGTTCTTGCTTTCCCCGATGAAGGAATCCTCCATCAGAAAAGCAAACGGGATACCGCCAAGCATCGGAAGCACCGTCGCCCCGATGAACACACAGGCAATTATGCGGCGGCTTTCCTTCCCCACCGCGATCTGCGTGTTGTAGCCGGAGCAGAACATCAGGAAGATCAAGCCAAACTGATAGACCAGATTAAGTACTTTACCCTCCTCCGGGTACGCTTGGAAGATTCCTTCCATCGCACCGGGAAAAAAGTGATACAGGAAGGTGCCGCCGAAAAGCATCCCGCCCAAAATCTCTCCGATCACCTTCGGAGCGCGGATGGCTTCCATCAGCCGTCCGCCTATGTACGCGCCGCCCAGCAAAAGCGCCAGAGCCAGAAGCGTGGAAAATACGTTGCTGTCGCTCAAAGTTTCCAGAGTCACAGAGATAACCCCCCTTGGAAGCGCCATCCCTGATTTTCCTGTTGGATGGCATTTCTTTTTGAAGTATCTCCAGTATAGCGTGCGGGGCGGCGAAAGGGAACCGTTTTGGCGGCCTTTTAGCTGTACTCCAAGAAAGAAGGAAAATGTGAAATTTTCGCCAGCCTTTTATAAAAGCGCAGCGCATTTTTCCGTGCGCTGCGCTTTCCGTAAGCAATTTACCTTGCCTGCAAAATCTTATAAACCCGCGAAATGCTGAGATTGTACTTGAGAGCCAAGTCGGAAACATCATAGCGGCCGCTGTAGAAATCATCCTTGAGTTGGAGATTCCGCTCCTCGCGGTCAGCGGCGGCGCCGTAAGCCGGGAAATAAACCGTCGTGCCCGCCAGCTCCTCAAGAACAGAGCGGTACGCTTCTTCTCCGAGCAGATCGCGCAGCTTTTTGAGTGCTTCTTTGGAATCCATGGCTGTCACTCAATAAAGATTTGTTTGCAGGCCAGGATGGCATGGAAAACCTCTTTGCGCATCATCAGCTCGTCCGGGATGTGGCCTTCGGAGAGATACTTCCGGATGATGGTAAGCATCTTGCCTTTCGCATTCGAATGACGTATGATAAGGACAAAAAGCAAGGGGAAAGGAGATATTTTTTATGAAAGCTTTTCTTGATGAGGATTTTCTTCTGCACAACGCAACAGCCCGGGAGCTGTATCACGACTGCGCCAAACAACTCCCGATTATAGATTATCACTGCCATATCAATCCGCAGGAAATTGCGGAGGATCGAACCTTTTCCGATATGGCCGAGGTTTGGCTGGGCGGCGATCATTATAAATGGCGGCTGATGCGGGCCAATGGGGTGCCGGAGGAAGAAATCACAGGCGATGCGCCCGGAGAGATCAAATTCCGCCGTTTTGCGGAGGTTCTTCCTATGGCAGCCGGAAACCCGCTGTATCATTGGAGCCATCTTGAATTAAAACGATATTTTGGTTATGACGGCATTCTCAACGGCGATACCGCCGGGGATGTTTGGGAGCTGTGCAATCAAAAATTACCCTCCCTCAGTGTGCGCAGGCTGATTCTTCAATCTCATGTGGAAACGATCTGCACCACGGATGATCCGGCGGATGATCTGCACTGGCATCAAGTATTGCGGGAAGATTCCTCCTTCCCTGTCAAAGTGCTTCCGGCGTGGCGTCCCGATAAAGCGGTCAATCTGGATAAACCGGATTTCCGCAGCTACCTGGATACGCTTTCCCAGGCATCCGGCGTGGAAATCACTTCTCTTTCCGATCTTCTCTCCGCTCTGCGCAAACGGATGGACTATTTCCATTCCATGGGATGCCGGGTCAGCGACCATGGTCTGGACTCGATCCCCGCTGTGCGCTTTACGGAGCAGGAAGCGTCCGCCGCGTTTGCTGCGGCAAGGGAGGGAAAGACTCTGTCACAGAAAGAGCAGGACGGCTACAAAGGCTTTTTACTTCGTTTTCTCGGAGAAGAGTACGCCGCCCGCGGCTGGGTGATGCAGCTTCATTACGGTGCTCTTCGCAACGCCAACACGCGCGGATTTCGACGCCTGGGGGCGGATTGTGGCTATGATTGCATCCGCTCCGGCGATTGCAGCGTAGCCCTGGCATCCTTTTTGGATGATCTGGATCAGAAAAACCGGCTCCCGAAAACTGTTTTGTACTCGCTGAACCCCAACGACAATACCATGCTGGACGTTCTTGCCGGAACCTTCCAGGGCGAAGGGATACAGGGGAAGGTACAGCATGGCGCCGCCTGGTGGTTCAACGATACCAAACACGGCATGGAGGATCAGCTGACGCGTCTGGCTTCCGTCTCTCTTTTGGGAAGCTTCATTGGCATGCTCACCGATTCCCGCAGCTTCCTGTCGTATACCCGGCATGAATATTTCCGCAGAATCCTCTGCAATCTGCTGGGAACGTGGGTAGAGCAGGGAGAGCTGCCCAATGACAAAACCATGCTGCATACGCTGACGGCACGGATCTGCTATGAGAATGCCAAAGCATATTTTCATTTTGAATAAAGGGAGAACGAGAACATGAAACAGATACAAGACGTTTATCAAAAAAACAATCTCCCGATTAAGGTAGTACAATTTGGGGAAGGGCGTCTGCTCCGCACGTTGATTGAGCCTGCGTTTCAAAAGGCTATTGACGAGAAACGGTTTGAAGGCAGTATTGCCATCGTCAAGCCGACGGGTCGGGGAAACCTGAATACCTTCCAGCAGCAGGACTGTCTGTATACCATTGTGCTGAGGGGAAAACAGGATGGCAAAACGTCCGATGAAGCGTTCCCCATCACCTGCGTGAACCGCGCGGTCAATCCTTATGAGGATTTTGAGGCTTTTCTGGCGCTGGCCCGCCTGCCGGAGCTGGAATTTGTCGTTTCCAATACAACCGAAGCGGGGATCGTGCTGGATCCGGAGGATCGCTTCGATGCGGTTCCGCCCCGTTCCTTCCCCGGAAAGCTGACGCGGTTTTTATATGAACGGTACCGGTATGGCGAGGGATCCGAAACATGCGGGCTGACGATCCTTCCCACGGAGCTTATTGAGCGAAACGGGGAGCGTCTGCGGGACTGCGTGCTGAAGCTGGCGGAGATCTGGAAGCTGGAGCAGCCGTTTTGCGCATGGGTTCAAAAAGCCTGCCTGTTTTGTTCCACGCTGGTGGATCGGATTGTGAGCGGATGTTCGCCGGAGGAATTGCCGTTGCTGTGGGAGCGGTTCGGTTATCGGGATGAGCTGGCGACCGTGGGAGAGCCCTTCGGTATGTGGGCGATCGAGGCCCCTGACCATGTTTCGGCCCGCCTGCCGGTTGACGGACCGGGAAGCCCAGCGTTTTTTGTGCGCGACTTGGCTCCGTGGAAACAGAGAAAAGTACGCATTCTCAACGGAGGCCATACCGCTATGGTACCGGCTTCTTTCCTGGCGGGAAAAAAACTGGTGCGCGAATGTATGGACGATCCGGCCATCCATCGTTTTCTGACAAAGACGGAGGAAGAGGAAATCGTCCCCTATGTTCCTCTGCCGCACGCGGATGCTCTGGCGTTTTCCCGTGAAGTGGAGCAGCGCTTTGCAAACCCGTTTTTGGATCACCGGCTCCTGGATATCTGCGTGAATTCGTTTGCAAAATGGAAGGAACGGATTCTGCCCTCCGTGCTGGATGTGTACCAGGCGGGAAAGCTGCCGAGACGGTTGATTTTCTCCTTTGCGGCTCTCCTTGCGTTTTACACGAAGGCGGAGGAAAAGGAGGGGGAACTGTTTGGCCAGCGGGACGATCAGCTTTACCGTCTGCATGAGTCCGACCGGATCCTTGCTCTGGTGAAGGAGTACAGCGGCCTTTCTGCGGATGGATATGTCACAGCGGTTCTGCGGGAGAGCGGTCTGTTTGACGAACTGCAAACCCTCCCGCAGTTCGCACACCTGGCGGCAGCCGATCTGCAAAGCATCCGGGAACAGGGCGCCGCAGCCGCCATGGCGGCCGTAACGGAAAGCGGGAACGGGCAATGAATGATATTTTGCGGATTCATGGCGCCGACAGCGTTGTGGTTGCACTGCGCACTCTGGAGCCGGGGGATGTGGCGGAGGGAAACGGGCTCTCCGCTGCCGTGCGGGAAAGGATTCCCAAAGGACATATGTAGCCCCTCCCCGCAACCAAGCGGGGCACCTTCCCTCTCAGATTCGCTTTCGCCCCAATGTGCCTCCGGTTGCGTCCGTACGCGAGCAGGCGGCAAAGGAGCTGGCCGGATATTACGCGATGGTGGAAAACATCGATCAGAATGTGGGAAGAATCGTCGATTGCCTGAATGAAACCGGCCTGATGGACCATACGCATATCATCTTTTTCAGTGACCACGGTGATATGCACGGTTCCCATGGACAGTTCCGCAAAACCACTCCCTATCAGGAGGCCGTGCAGGTTCCCTTCCTGATCAGCGGAGAAAAAAGAGGAGCGCACGCGGCGGGAAGAAATACGGATTATTCCGCTCTGCGACTGCCGGATCGGGCGCGTCCCGTTTATCCGGACAGCGCTTATCTGCAATGCGTGGTTCCGACTCATCACCATGACAGCGTCAACAAAGCCTGGCGCGGAATCGTCACTTGCAGCGGCTACAAATATGTATGCTTTGAAAATACGGATTGGCTGTTGTTTGATCTGAATGAGGATCCGTGTGAACTGGTAAATCTGGCCCACAATGACAAATATCTGCCGCTGCGCAAACAGCTTCGGGAAGAACTTCAGCGGTGGATTGAAAAAACAAACGACACTTTCTCGCTGCCTGAGCTGTGAGGAAAGAGAGTTTTATTTATCGCAAAAAGGCCGCCCTTCGGGGAGGCCTTTTCCTTTGCCCAAAATTGACTTTTCCCATGCTGAAACGTAATCATCCCGTTTGCGCTTTTCTGGAATTTTCAGTGGCGTTCGCGGACGGCGGCTCTTTCACGCCGGGGATCCGCAACAGCTGGGAGAACGGTTCCCAGGAAGAATACGCCAACACCCAAAAACGTTAAACGAAGATCCCTCCTTCGGCTGTCGGCCAAACGTCCACGGATCGGGAATCACTTGGACCGGAGCCAATATGGCCTGTGGTAAAGTAAAGCCATCGTCAGAGAGAAGTGATGAGAGGAGGAAAAAATTGTATGCTGAGCGTCATTTTTTATCTGGCTGTCACGGTGTTGGTGGGATGCCTGTGGGGGCTGGCTCCCTTTTTTCTGGGGCGGTACCGGTATCGTCCCAATATGGGAAAGTGGGGATTTCTCTGGTGCGCCGTGTCCGGGCCGTTTCTGCTTTCGTTCCTGGTGGCGGTGGGCTTCGTGGTGGCGATTCTGGTGTCGGAGCGGGACGCCCGCCCGACCCGCCAGCCTCCTGCCGCGGCCCCGTATCCGGTGAGCCCGCCGGTTCCCGTCCAGCGGGAGGTATCCCGCACCGGCCTGGTCCTGACCTGCCTGGCCGGGCCTTTGCGGGGACAGACCTACCATATCCGGCAGGACGGGCTGATGTTCGGCAGGGATACCGATTGCAGCGTCCGGTTCCCGTCGAACCTGTCCGGTATCAGCCGCCACCACTGCGCGCTGCGCTGGCAGCAGGGAGTCCCCGTGCTGGTGGATCTCCACTCAGGCTACGGCACGTTTTTGGGGGACGGACGGCAGCTGCCGCCGAACTATCCCACCCCTGTGGGGCCGGGTACCCGTTTTTATCTGGCGGCCCCGGATAATCTGTTTCAAATCACCACGCTGTAAAGCGGTATGCAAATCAGTCAACAGGAGGAAAGAAACATGGAGATTAAGAATCAACTGGCGCAATGCCCCAACGGCCACTACTACAATTCGGCGCTTCACACGAGCTGCCCGTTCTGCGAGCAGGGCGGAATCCCGCCCACGGAGCCCTTCCCCGGCACGCCCGGCCCCGCCGCTTCCGTGGAGCCGTATCCCTCCGCGGAGGGCGGCGTGAGCTTTTCCCGGACGGAGCCCATTGCCGTCGACCGCGCCGCGCCCGTGAACGCGCACTTTGAGCCCACCATGATCGGCGGCGATCTGGGCGTGGCGGGAGGAGGCGACCCGGTGGTGGGCTGGCTGGTGTGCGTGGAAGGCCCCATGCGGGGAAACGATTATCACCTGCATGCGGGCTATAACTACATCGGCCGCGAGATCGGCGATGTGCGCATCTCCGGGGACCAGCAGATTTCCCGGCAGAACCACGCGATGATCGCCTTTGACGACACGGACGGCGTGTACTATGTCGGCCCCTCCGCCGGACGCAACCTGCTGAAGGTCAACGGGAAAACGGTGCTCAACGCGGTGGAGCTGCACAGCTACGACGTGATTTCCATCGGGACCACCAAGCTGATGTTTGTGCCGCTGTGCGGCGAGCATTTCAGCTGGAAAAAGGAGTAAGCGATGAACGGAGAAATTTCGCCCGCCCTGTTTTGGGGACTGGCCGGACTTGTGCTCGTCCTGATCGCCGCCGCGGCGTCCGGAATCACCGCGCTGGTGATCCGCCGGAAAGCCAAATCCGCGCCGAAGCCCGCGCCGGAAGCCGGAGAATCCCTCTCCGTTCAGGTGGGGAAGCTGCACGCCCAGGGCGCGCGGGAGGGGCAGCAGGACTGCTTCTCGGTTTCCCCGCAGGATCTCTGGGAAAGTCACGGTCTTTTGGCGGTGGTGGCCGACGGCATGGGAGGTCTGGAAAACGGGGATCAGGTCAGCCAGACGGCGGTCAGCGCCGTGATCAATTCCTTTTTCTCCCTTCCCACGGAGATGGAGCCCCAGCGGCAGCTGCTCACCCTTCTCCAGAGCGCCAACGGCGCCGTCAATTATCTGCTGGGGCCTGAGCGTGTGGGCCAGTGCGGCTCCACCCTGGTGGCGGGGCTTCTGAAAAAGGACGCATTTTCCTTTCTCTCGGTGGGAGACAGCCGGGTCTGTCTGTTTCGCGACGGCGTTCTCGTCCAGCTCAACCGGGAGCATATCTACCGCCGCGAGCTGGAGCTGCGGGCGGTCAACGGGGAGGGTACGCTGGAGGAAGCGGCCTCCCATCCGAGAGCGTCGGGCCTGACCAGTTATCTTGGAATGGGGCAGATCCGGGGCGTGGATTTGCCCGACCAGCCCGTCCGGATACAGCCCGGCGATCGGTTTCTGCTGATGAGCGACGGCGTATACAACGCCCTGACCAGCGAGGAGCTGTGCGGGGCCCTGTCGCTGGACGCGCAGGAAGCTGCCGACGCGATCGGCGAAATGGTGGAAAGCCGCGCCTGGCCCGGTCAGGACAATTACACCGCGGTCATCATCCAGTACGGATCATCGAAAACAGACAAGGTGGGAGAAAAACATGATTCAGCTCGCGGTTTATTCCGATGCAGGAGGAAGAGAGGAAAATGAGGACTCCGTGCGTTTCCTGCGCCAGGCAGAGGACGGCCTGCTTCTTGTGCTGGCCGACGGTCTCGGCGGTCACGGAGGCGGTAAAACGGCCTCGGCGGCGGCGGTGGAAGCCGTTTGCTCCGATTGGGAGGGGGAAGCCGATCCCGGCGATCTGGCCAATCGGATCGCGCGCGCCCATCAGACCATCCGGGAAAAGCAGACTCCCGATTGCATGATGAAAAGCACCGTGGTGCTGCTTGCGCTGCGGGGACAACAGGCGGCCTGGGCGCATGTGGGAGATTCCCGGCTGTATCATTTTTATCAGGGAAAGCTTGCATTCCAGACCCGGGACCACAGCGCTTCCCAGGTGGCCGTCCTGCTGGGCGAGATCACCCCGGATCAGATCCGTTTTCATGAGGACCGGGGCCGGATTCTCCGGGCGCTGGGCCAGGAGGGGGATCTTCGTCCGGAAACCGGGGAGCAGACGCTGCCGCCGGGCCGCCACGCTTTCCTGCTGTGCTCCGACGGCTTTTGGGAATACGTTCTGGAACAGGAGATGGAAGAGGATCTCCGGACAGCGGCGGATCCGCAGGGGTGGCTGGACGCGATGCGCGGCCGACTGTCCCGGCGAACGCCCCCGGACAACGACAACAACACCGCCGCGGCGGTTTGGCTGGATCTTTGAGGGAAAGGGAGAGATTGTGATGAAAAAAAGAATGCTTTGCCTGCTGGTATCGCTGTGTCTGGTGCTGTTCCAGACAGCGCCCGCGTTTGCGGCAAACTCCAACGCGGTGTCCGAAGCCTCCAACGGCGTGGTGCAGGTGTACGCGGAAACCGTCCGGTCCGACGGCACGGTGGCAATGGGCGTGGGAACGGCCTTCGGCGTGGGCACGGTGGGGAAACCGACCAACATCTTTGTGACCAACCGCCATGTCGTCACGGCGGAGAATGCCGATGGCAGTCTGACACAGTCCCAGACTGTCTATCTGATGCTGGGAGCGAACGCGCTGAGCGTGACGCTGCGGGCGGTGGAGATTGACGGCGAACTGGTCATGTCCGAGGAATACCTGCCCCCTCTGTACACCGCCAACACCAGTCAGATGGTGGCCTGCGAGGTCCTCTATGTCTCGGACGAATACGATCTGGCCGTTCTCAAAACCAGGGAACCCGTGGAGGACCGGGTGGCTTTGGAGCTGGCCGGCAAGGCCGAACAGGCGTCCACGGGCCAGCAGGTTTATGCCGTGGGCTATCCGGCCGTCAGCGACGAAACCGCGACCGCCACCGGCTGGGTGTTCTCCGGAAATTACCTGGAAGATATGCCGATTTATACCTACACCTATACCTATAACTCTCAGGTCAGCGACGTGACCGTGACGACGGGCGCGATCTCCCGGTTTACCACCGTGACGGGAGAGGGAGACGTCCGCGTCATCCAGCATGACGCCACCGTCCACGGCGGCAACTCGGGTGGTCCCCTGATCAACGAAAACGGCGTGGTGGTCGGCATCAATACCTATTCCGGCAGCGAGGCCAGCCTCAACTATGCCATTTATGTGGATTACGCGCGGGAAGTCCTGGACGAGCTGGAAATCCCCTACAACAACGCGCAGAGCAATCCGTTCCTGATCCCGGCGATTGCGGGCGGCGTTGTGGTTCTGGCCGTGATTGTGATGATCGTGGTGCTGGTGGTGCGCCGGGGACGCGGGAAGCGAGCCCCCGAGCCGCTCCAGGCCGCCGATCCCGTTCCCGTGCCGGAGACTCCCGTGCCGCAGCCGACCCAGCCGGTCGCGTCCCCGGCGGTGCAGCCCACCGCTCAGGCGGACAACGGCCTGCGGATCCAGGGCGTGTCCGGAAGCTTCGCGGGCAGGCGGTTCCCGCTCAGCGGAACGCTTCGCATCGGCCGGGATCCCCAGCTCAACCAGCTGGTCTATCCCCCGCAGGTCAAGGGAATCAGCCGCACGCATTGTGAGCTGAGCGTGGTCAACGGGCAGGTATACCTCAAGGATCTCGGCTCCTCCTATGGAACCTTCCTGGCGGGAGGGCAGCGGCTGGCCGCCAGCCAGGCCGTTCTCCTCAAACCCGGCGATTCGTTCAGCCTGGCCTCCGAGCAGGAAACCTTCGTTGTGATCCAAAAGGGAGGGGTGTGACATGGATCCGTATTCCAACCAGGGACAGTCCCCGGCTTTTGAGGAGCCGGATTTGCAGCTTCCCTCCGGTACCCTTCTGAGCGGCACGCTCCACACCTACCGGCTGGATCGGGTTCTGGGACAGGGCGGCTTCGGCATCACCTACGCGGCCCTGAGCCAGGGACAAAATCAGACGGTGGCGGTCAAGGAATACTTTCCCGTCCGCTGCTCCCTGCGCAATCCCGACCGAAGCGTGAGTCCCAAGCCGGGTCGGGAAGAGGAATACCAGTCCGGTCTGAACAGCTTCACCCAGGAAGCCCGGATGCTGGCCGCGCTGGAAAACTTCCCTTCCGTTGTCCGCGTGCTGGACAGCTTTCAGGCGGGCGGCACCGCCTATCTGGTCATGGAATATCTCGACGGAATTCCGCTGCACCAGAAAGCGGCCCAGCTGGGAGGGCGTATCCCGCCGGAGGAGCTGCTGCCCAAGCTGCCCGCCCTGCTGCGGGATCTGGAAGCAATCCACCGTTTGGGCGTTCTGCACCGGGATATTACCCCGGACAACATCATGTGGATGCCGGACGGCACGCTCAAACTGCTCGATTTCGGTTCCGCCCGGACCATGGGCGGCAACAAATCTATGACCGTCATGCTCAAATTGGGGTTTGCTCCCGTGGAGCAATACCTGACCCACGGCCAGGGGCCCTACACCGACGTGTACGCCATGTGTGCCACTCTCTATTATCTGCTGACCGGCGTGCGGCCGGTGGACGCGGTTGACCGGCTGGAGGAGGACCGGCTGCGTTCTCCCATCGAGCTCGGCGCGGCGCTGACGCCGGAGGAAAACGCGGCCCTTCTGCACGGCATGGAGATTCAGCCCAAACGGCGCACCCAGACGGCGGAGGCGCTGGCGGCGGAGCTGTTTCCCGCCGCACCGGTGCCCATGCCCGCGCCCGCTTCTGCTCCTGCTCCCGTTCAGACAAGCAAAGTCCCTGCCGCGCCGCCCGCCGCTCCCTCTTTGTTCCGCCGTCTGTCCGCGTGGCTGAAAGGATTGTGGAAGGACGGACAGCCATGAAATGGAAAAAATTTGCTTTTTCACTTTGCAGCGGAATGCTGACAAAAGCACACGTTTTACAGTATACTGAAAGAAAAGGATGTTTGTCCGCCGGACGAAAGGAGGCGATCCCCTGTGACCCATGAATCCCATGATCTGCACGATCGCCCGCCCCGGCGGGATCAGGAGGAATTCTGTCCCTACTGCATGAGCCGGGTGGCGGCGGGGCAAAGCTGTCCGGTCTGCGGACTGACGCAGGGCGCTTACACGCCCGCTCCCCATCATCTCCCGCTCGGCACCGTTCTGGCGGGACGCTATCTGGTGGGGCGCGCCCTGGGAGAAGGGGGCTTCGGCATCACCTATATCGGCTGTGACCTCCGCTTGGAAATGAAGGTGGCCATCAAGGAATATTTTCCCGTGGATCGGGTATCCCGGTACGCGGAAACCTCGCTGGCGGTGGTCAGCCGGGTGGGAACCGCGTCCCAGGACTACGATCAGGGGCTTAAACGGTTCCTGTACGAAGCCAGAACCATGGCGCGCATGGAAAAGCAGCCGCAGATTGTGATGGTCCGCGACTACTTCGAGGCCAACCACACCGCGTACATTGTGATGGAGTATGTGGAGGGGACCAATTTCATGCAGCTGACCGCCCAGCGGGGCGGCCGGATCGCGGCGAGTGAATTGCTCCCCCTGATGGAACCTCTGTTTTCAGCCCTCAGCGCCGTCCACGCCGCCGGTCTGATCCATCGCGATATCAGCCCGGACAATCTGATGCTGGAACGGGGCTCCGTGCGGCTTCTGGATTTCGGCTGTGCGCGGGAATCCGCCCGGGGCACCGAAACCATGACCATCGCCCTGAAACAAGGCTACGCGCCCATCGAGCAGTACCAGCGCAAGGGCCAGGGGCCCTGGACGGACGTATACGCGCTCTCCGCGACGATGTATTACTGCCTGACCGGCAAGGTGCCGCCCCAGTCTCTGGACCGGATTCTGGAGGATGAGCTGATCCCGCCCCGGGATCTCGGCGTGGACCTGACGGAGGAGCAGCAGGCCGCGCTGCTCCGGGGCATGGAGATTCAGCCGCGCCGCCGGTATCAGACGGTGGAGGAGCTTCACGCCGGGCTGTACGGTTCCGTTCCAGGCGCGAAAGCAATCTCCCCCGCACCATCTTCCTCCCTCCCGGAGCAGACAGCGGAGTCTCCTGAGGAGCCAAAGGAGGAACCGGTTCCCGTTCCCGACGGTCCCTCCACAGCCGAACCTGTTCTGGAACCGCCCGCGACGGCGCTTGCCCGCTTCCGGTCGTGGATCCGGGACCACCGGCGCATCAGCATCGCGATCGGCAGCGGCGCGGCGGCGCTCGTCCTGCTTCTGACCGCCGCGC
>OERR01000223.1_pt1 | contig 14001 bp, 13 predicted proteins | sample 1540051 | NCBI WGS metagenome assembly OERR01 (sample SAMEA3891884, study PRJEB23780) | metagenome | biome: terrestrial biome; feature: animal house; material: Caecal content | place: Italy | collected 2015-05-05 | reverse complement strand
TTTTATAATTCAACAAATAAAAACGGTCAGGCAGGGGATATTAACTTTGTAGAATACAGACATTTCAAAGAAGATATCTGTGCGCCCGTTATAAACTATTGTTTCTTTGAGGAAATGAGATTTCTTAACGGAAAAGAGGTGTGTGATGAGTAAGCAGTATTCAATGAAAGTATATCCTGCTGGCAGAGGGCGGGATGTTTACAGAAATATCGAAATCTGTGGGGATGAATCACTGGATCGATTGTGTGGGATTATCCTGGAAGCCTTTGATTTCATTGATGAACATTTGTATGAATTTTGCATGGACAACCGAATGTATAGTGAATATGCTTATCAGTCAGATCCAGAGGGAGATGAACCATCAACGGATATAACTCTTGATGCGATCGGGCTTTATAAAGGGCAGAAATTTTCGCTTCATTATGACTTTGGAGATGATTGGATGTTCACCATTACAGTATCAAAAATCAGTGAAGCAGAAGGGAGTTTTGAGCCACGCATAGTCAAATCCAAAGGGTATATTCAGCAGTATCCAGACTATGATGAAGAGGAATGGGACTATGAATAAAATGTAGATGCTGTGAGAGTTGATTTTTTTAAAAGTTAAAAATATATTTATTTAAACTAGCTGCATTGTTACTCAATATCAAATATATCGTGGTACGAGCTGACAAGGCAGTTAGAATATAAGGCGAATGGAAGGAAATATATAAAAATAGGTGCTTTCTTTGGCACGGATTTAGAAATTCTGTTGAAAGGACTTCATGTAGATACGCTTTATCTGATAGGCGGGCTGACTGATGTATGTATTCATTATACAGCAGTAGACGCACATCAGCATGATTACCATATCAAGGTAGTAACGGACGCTGTGGCAGGATCAAGTGAAGAAGCTCATAACTACGCATTAAAAGCGATTCGATATTTACAGAGAGATGCACTGATAACTGTTACAGATATAGAAAATTTGTAATTTTATATCCAGTATTGCATAAAGCGGTTAGTCTATACGATTGACTGCTTTTTCTATATACAGAGAGGGAAATTTATGCTCCCAGCAGTTTAAAGAGGATGCGGTGTAGTATCGATTGGATTATCCAGAATTGGTATTTCATAAGAAAAGTTGAACTATTCTTGACTTATGTTTGGATTTCTGGTATTATTTAAGAAAAGTAAACGCACGATGCAGGAGAATTCAGTTAAAATAAACAATTAGAGATCATTTAGAAACAAATTAAAGTTATTTTCCCCATTTATAGTATATAACAACAGAAATAGAGCTTGTAATTAAGAAACTATTGTGGAATATTGCTTGCAAATAAAGTCAGGAAATGAGAAAAGAAAGAGGAACGGGGTGGCTGTACGTTATGGAAAACGGCGGGAACATAGAAATTCAAAGAAATGTTATGGAAGAAACGGTGATAGGAATGGAACAAAAAGAGTCTTTTTTAAACCAGGTCAAGGCAAAGAAAACAACAAAGGATAGTGTGTTTCGTGATTTGTTTGAAAATCCAACGTATTTATTGCAGCTTTATCAGGCGTTACATCCAGAAGATACGGAAGTAACAGAAGAGCAGATTAGCCGTGTAACGATTCAAAATGTATTATTGGATCAGATGTATAACGATCTGGGATTTGTGGTAAAAGGACGGTTATTGCTACTTGTGGAAGCACAGTCTAGTTGGAGCAGAAATATAGTGATTCGAGCCTTGTTGTATTTAGCAAATACTTGGAAGGAATACATTCAGGACAAAAAATTAAATATTTATGGAAATAGAAAGATCGTTCTTCCAAAGCCAGAGCTGTATGTGATTTATACGGGAGAGAGAAGCGAACGGCCAGAATGGATTTCGTTATCAGAAGAATTCTTTCTAGATCAGGAGTGTTTTGTGGATATAAGGGTGAAAATGCTGTATGATGGAAAGAAAGGAGATATCATTAACCAGTATGTAACATTTACAAAGATTTATAACGAACAGGTAAAGAAGTATGGAAGAACGAGAAAAGCAGTATTAGAAACTATTCATATTTGTAAAGATAGCAATGTATTAAAAGAATATTTAAAAAACCGAGAGAAGGAGGTTGTGGATATTATGATGACATTATTTGATCAGGAATATGCGGTGGAACGATATGGAGATGAAAAGAAAGCAGAAGGATTGGCAGAGGGGGAAATGAAAAAAGCAAGAGAAACAACCTATAAGCTCTTCGATAGAAAAATGTCGTTGGAAGTAATTTCTGATGTTGTTGGAGTGAGTGTTGAAATGATAAAGAAATGGTTGGATGAGCGTTCCGTTATTGCAAGGTAAAAGGTGAGGGGATTGTTGGGATTCTTATGCTAGTTATAATTATCTTAATAAAGTGGACAACAATAAGCAGAAAGAATCCCAACTTGTGTATATGGAATGAAGAACAAGATTTTTTACTAAAAAATGAATAGGAAGAATATTTTTCAGTATTTGGTGGAATATATGGGTAGGATAGTCCTATCTTTTTTTATGTGATTTTTTATTTGGGAGGTTTAATTCTTCCTCCTCCATCTGATAAAGAGTAACAGAAGTGTTGTAGTTGAGGGAAAAAGATGGGAAAAAAATTTTCTTTTTAGGAGAATGATATGAGTCAAGTGGAGCAATATATAATAAGTATTCCTGATTTTCCTGAATCTGGAATTGTTTTTCGTGATATTACATCTATTCTAAGAGATGCGGATGGGCTGAAGTTAGCAGTGGATGAAATGATGAAATGTTTGGATGATGTGGAATTTGATGCAGTTGTGGGTCTGGAGTCGAGAGGGTTTTTGTTTGGAATGCCGATTGCTTACAATTTGCATAAGGCTTTTATTCCTGTGCGAAAGAAGGGCAAATTGCCAAGAGAAACGATTGAGGCAGCATATGAATTAGAATACAGCAATGCAGTAATTGAAGTGCATAAAGAAGATGTGAAAGCAGGAATGAGAGTTGTTTTAATTGATGATTTAATTGCAACTGGAGGTACGATCAAAGCAGCGGCTGGATTATTGGAGCAGCTTGGAGCAATTGTTATAAAAATAGTTTGTTTAATAGAGTTAAGCGATTTAAATGGGAGAGAATATTTAAAAAACTATGCAATTGATACTGTAATCTCTTACGAAGGAGAATAGAATATTTCTCAAAATTATCTATATAGAAAATGTATTTTCTAATAATTCTATTATGTGGAATAGAAATCAGAAAAGAGGATGTTATGTTAGAGAAATTATTTAAATTAAAAGAAAATAATACGAGTGTAAAGACGGAGATTATAGCGGGTATTACAACATTTATGACGATGGCGTATATATTGGCAGTGAATCCAAGTATTTTAAGTGATGCGGGAATGGATGCAACGGCGGTGTTACTAGCTACTGCATTAGCATCGTTTCTTGGAAGTGCATGTATGGCATTTATGGCAAATTTGCCGTTTGTATTATCGGCAGGTATGGGATTAAATGCATATTTGGCATATACGGTTGTATTAAGTTATGGCTATAGTTGGCAGGTTGCATTGTTGGCAGTATTCGCAGAAGGTATTATTTTTATTATATTATCGTTAACTAATGTTAGAGAAGCGATTTTTAATGCAATTCCATTTAATTTAAAAAAAGGAGTTTCCGTTGGGATTGGAATGTTCATTGCATTTATCGGTCTGCAAAATGCAGGTTTAGTCGTAAGAGATGATACTACCCTAGTGAAAATTGTGGACTTTACGGAGAATTTTAATACTGCTGGTATTTATGCAATATTAGCTGTAGTTGGTTTATTTATTACTGTAATTTTATATATTAAAAAAGTAAAAGGTGCAATTTTAATTGGTATTTTGTCTACGTGGTTACTTGGAATCATTTGTCAGGCAGCAGGAATTTATATTCCAAATGCAAAGGCTGGTTATGATACATTATTTCCGAATGTTTCGATGACAGATTTTAGAAAGTTAGGCGAAACATTCGGACAATGTTTTAATGTCGATTTTCATTCTGTAGGAGTGGCAAACTTTATTGTAGTAATTTGTGCTTTTCTGTTTGTAGATATGTTTGATACGCTTGGAACTTTAATTGGCGTTAGCACGAAGGCTAATATGTTGGATGAAAGCAATCGTCTGCCAGGAATTAAGCCAGCATTATTGGCAGATGCGATTGCAACGACGGCAGGTGCAGTGTTGGGAACTTCTACCGTTACCACATTTGTGGAGTCTTCTGCTGGTGTAGCAGCAGGAGGACGAACTGGGTTAACGGCGATTGTGGCAGGATTATTATTTTTGGTATCTACGTTTTTTGCACCGATTTTTACTGCAATTCCATCGTTTGCAACGGCTCCAGCGTTACTTATGGTTGGATTTTTCATGTTTGGAACAATTTCAGATATTAAATTTACCGATGATAATATGACAGAAGCAGTTCCAGCGTATCTCTGTATTTTAGCAATGCCATTGTTTTATAGTATTTCAGAGGGAATTTCCATTGGTATTATTTCCTATGTATTATTAAATACAATTTGCGGAAAAGTGAAAAAAGTGACTCCTTTAATGTATGTATTGGCAGTGTTATTTGTTTTTAAGTATAGTTTCTTATAAAAGTTTTGGAGGATAATTAGAAACGTGAATTTTTCCAAATGTCTTTTCTGCCAGCCCCTTGTTCAAAATGGTATTTTGCAATTCCAAGATCTATCTTTGTATAAAAACCGTTTCCAGGTCTACCAGTTACTTTATTGCCATCAAGAGTAAATACAAATTTTTGCTGATTCATTGCTGTTGGAGCAAGTAAAGCGGCTTTGATACCGGAGTTAAACCAATCAGGCTTTTTACCACTTGCTTTACCGACTGCATCGGCAGTTTTGGATTTATGAGCTACGCCCTGTGTGGTGCCATATCCCAAAGAAATAACTAGAGTCAGCTTTTCTCCATCACTAATCTGAATATTTTTTTTCGCTTTATTTTTAGAAAATGTTAGGGCGACCCAACAGGTGTTTAGTCCTAGCATCTGGGCTTTTAGAACAATACGCTCACCATAATAACCACATTTTTCTTCAAGATTTGCAGATTTTTTTCCGACTAGTGCAATATAGTTTTGTACACCGCTGAATTTACCGTAATGTGCCATCCTTCCATCAAAAGCAGTTGGTTCATTTGTTATAAGCTGGATGTGAAGATGTCCTTCTTTATTGCAGGCATCAATTTCTTTTTGAAGATCGGAAATAATTTCGTTAGAAATTTTTTTACTTTTATAGTTGCGTACAGAATGTCGTTGATTTATAGCTTCTAAAATTGTCATAGTCAATCTCTCCTTATAATTCAATAATTTGTTCTTTTACTGCTGGATCATGGTTAGTCAACGGTGAATACAGTTTTTACCTTTGTAGGGGATTTCTCTGTCTACAATGACGTTGCCTGTATGAAATACATGAATACGGATCACGGTTCTTCACCTTCTTTTAATCTGGGGTATGATTCGTTTAAACTATTATACCACAGATATCGGTTTAAAGTTCATTGGTAAAGAAAACCGAGACAATTAAATAAAGACATGAGCATATTCTATTTGCCCATGTCTTTACGCTAAAGTTTAAAATGTTAGGAATAATTTTACAAAGATTGTTTTTTTGCACGCCATTGAATCAATTCTCCTGCGATACTAATGGCGATTTCGGCTGGAGTTTCGGCAGAAATTGGAAGTCCGATTGGAGTTTGAAAACGAGCAATTTGGGTATCAGTAAAACCATCGGCAAGGAGTTTTTCTCTAATCATTGCTTTTTTATGTCTGCTTCCCATAACTCCGATATAATAAGCAGAAGTCAATAAAGATTGTTTTTGAACAAGGTAATCGTAATGATGTCCTCGTGTCATAATGCAGAGATAATCGGACGGTTGAATTGTAATAAAATCAGAGATACGTTCAAAATCTCCAACGATACATCTGGAAGCATCTGGAAATACATCCGGATTGGCAAATTCTGGGCGGTCATCGAATACAACACAGCGAAAATCCAAATGAGTTAAAATAGGAACGAGTTCTTGTGCCACATGTCCCCCACCAAAAATATAGACGATTCCAGCACGAATCAGTGGTTCGCTATAATAACGGCGATCTTTGATGGTTACTTGAATTGCTTTGGATTGGAGCAATGGTGTAGGATCATCGATGGATAATCCATACATTCCTTTCGGTTCTCGGTAAAATCCAGCAGACCAGGCAGTTTCATCGGTAATATCCATAATCAGCCAGCAATTTTCTGATTGATCCCAATCGGCAAGAAGCTGACTGCAAAGCTGATAAAATGATTGGTTGCTGTAAGAGATATACTGAAAATAAATCATTACATCTCCTCCGCAAATCATTCCTAAATTGGCAATCTGATCTTTTCGCAGTTTATATCCTTTCGTAAAAGATTGTTTTTGTAAAAGAACTTCTTTGGCTTGCTGAATGGACTGATATTCCACATTACCTCCTCCAATCGTCCCGTAGGCAGTTCCATCATCCATAACAAGCATACGACAGCCAGCTCCTCTTGGAGAAGATCCAGAACTGGCGATGATCGTTACAAAAACGAAGTCTCGATGTTGTTCCATCGTTGTTTTTGCTGTTTCAAATAGTTGTTTTATTCCATTCATAGCGATAAAATCTCCTGTATACAATTGATATCTTTTATCATAGCTGTTTTCCATCCATTTTACAAGTATTATATGAACGGGAATTTCCGCTTCAAGCACAGGAAGGGAGAAACCAAGATGAGCCTTTTTGTTTATTATTGTAACTTGCTTCTGATTGTGTTATAATTAGGAACGGATGTATGGATAGGTAAAAAGTTTGATTATTGGAGGAAGAAATGAAACAGGTTTTATTTGGAAAGAGCCAATTGCAAGTTCCAGCAGTAGTAATTGGATGTATGAGAATGAACGGATTGGAACAAAAGGAAGCAGAACAGTTTGTGAAAACTGCGATTGATATGGGAGCGAATTTTTTCGATCATGCAGATATTTATGCAAATGGTTTATGTGAAGAAATGTTTGGAACAATTTTGAAAGAAAATCCTGGAATGCGTGAAAATTTGATGATTCAATCAAAATGTGGAATTGTGCCAGGCATTATGTATGACTGCTCGAAGGAACATATTTTACAGTCTGTGGATGGGATTTTAAAGCGGTTGCAAACGGACTATTTGGATTGTTTATTGCTGCATCGACCAGATGCATTAATGGAACCAGAGGAGGTAGCCGAGGCAATTGATGAATTGAAATCAGCAGGAAAAGTGCGATACTTTGGAGTATCCAATCAAAAACCATCTCAGATTAAGCTGCTTTCTCGCTGGTTAAACCAAGAGATCGAAGCAAATCAGTTACAGTTTAGTATTACAAACTCGAATATGGTTCGAAATGGAATGGAAGTTAATATGACGACGGAGGGAGCGATAGAACGAGATGGCAGTGTATTGGACTTTTGCCGTCTGCATGATATTACGATCCAAACTTGGTCTCCATTTCAGTACGGATTTTTTGAAGGTGTCTTTATTGGAAATCCGAAATTTGAAGAATTAAATAAAGTATTGGAAGAGATGGCAGAAAAATATAATGTAACGCCTACAGGAAGCGCTACCGCATGGATTCTTCGTCATCCAGCGAATATGCAAATGATTTCTGGAACAATGAAAATAGAACGGTTAAAGGAAATATGCAAAGGAGCTGAAATTTGCTTAGAAAGAAACGATTGGTATCGAATCTATCTGGCTGCTGGACATATATTGCCATAATTTTATCAAGAGAGACAAGCAAATATTGGAAAATATATGAAATAATTTTATTTGGAGGAAGAATATTTTATGGAAACAGGAATGACAAGAGAGGAAGCACTTGCAGTTTTAAAAAAATATAATCAGGAGTCCTTTCATTTATTACACGCATTAACCGTAGAGGGTGTAATGCGCTGGTATGCAAAGGAATTGGGATATGGAGAAGATGAAGAATTTTGGGCAATGGCAGGTTTGCTGCATGATATTGATTTTGAGAAATATCCAGAGCAGCATTGTCAAAAAGCGCCAGAGTTGCTAAAAGAAGCAAATGCGAGCGAAGCATTAATTCATGCAGTTTGTTCTCATGGATATGGGCTCTGCTCCGATGTAAAACCAGAGCATTTGATGGAAAAAGTATTGTTTGCAGCTGATGAATTAACTGGATTAATTGGAGCCGCTGCGAAAATGCGTCCATCCAAGAGTTGCTGTGATATGGAAGTTTCAAGTTTAAAGAAAAAATTTAAAGATAAACGATTTGCAGCAGGATGTTCCCGAGATGTGATTCGAGAAGGAGCAGAAATGTTAGGATGGGACTTAAATGAATTATTTGAAAAAACAATCTTAGCAATGCGTTCCTGCGAAGAAAGCGTAAATAACGAACTTGCAGCATTGTAGGAGGAAGATAAGATGGAGGAGTTAGATCAATTATTTGCGTTTTTTCGAGAAATTGATAAGGAAAAGCAGATTGTAAGACAAACTTATATTTCCGATGCTGTGCGAAAAGAAAATGATGCGGAACATGCATGGCATGCTGCAATTATGGCAATTTTATTAAGTGATTATGCAAATGAAAAAATTGATGTGTTAAAAACGGTAACGATGCTTTTGATTCACGACATTGTAGAAATTGACGCAGGGGATACTTATGCATATGATGAGAAAGCAAAACAAACCCAAAAACAAAGAGAAACAGAGGCAGCAAATCGTATTTTTGGAATGCTTCCAGAAGAAAAAAGGGCGTGGATGCGAGGACTTTGGGAAGAATTTGAGGAAAGAAAGACTCCAGAAGCCAAGTTTGCACGGGTAATGGATAATGTTCAACCAATCATGTTAAATGCTGCAACAAATGGGTTGGCATGGAAAGAACATCAAGTTCACTTAGAGCAAATTTTAGGGAGAAACAAATATACAAAAGACGGTTCTAAGCAACTCTGGGACTATGCATTTGAGAAATTAATTACCCCATACGTAGAAAATGGAACGATTAAATAATAGAAAATGCTGCTTGTTTTGCTATAAGAAAATAAATATTACTAGAGGATTTACTTAACGGAAAAATAAAATAAATAGTAAAACTTAAATTTTAAAATGATAATCAGGTTTTGTCGGATTATCTGGAAAAAGAGAGGACTTATGAATTTAGAATTTAAAAAGCTAAAAGCAGAAGATATGAGAATGTTGGCTCCATATTTTTCACTACGTCCAAATAAAACATGTGATAGTGGATTTTTGGACAGCTTTTTGTGGAGTGATTATTACCAAGTAGAATATTGCTGTGTGGATCAAAAAGCAGTTTTGTGGAAAATGGAATTTGAAGGAGAAGTTTATTCTGCAATGCCACTTTGTAAAGAAGAAGACTTAGCCTATTATTTTCAATTAAGTCAACAGTATTTTAATGAAGTTTTAAATCTGCCTTATAAAATTTCTCTTGCAGATGAAGAAGCAGTAAAGTTTTTGAAATTAGAAGAAAATCCAGACTATCTCGTTGTAGAAAAGGAGGATGCAAAAGACTATTTATATGATGCAGAAGAACTTCGCACCCTGCCTGGAAAGCGTTTCCATAAGAAGAAAAATCTTGTTAATAAGTTTAAAAGAGAGTATGAGGGACGATGGGAATATCGGAGAATGCTTTGTGAGGATAAAACAATTTTATGGCAGTTTTTAGAGGAATGGTATGCTCATAAGGCAGAAGCAGGAGTGGACGAAGCGGAGTCATTGGAAGCAGAAGTCAAAGGAATTCATGGAATTATTCAGAATTGCTGTCAGATGGAATTTCGATTAGGCGGTATTTTTATTGATGGCAAACTAGAAGCCTTTTCAATTGGAAATTATAATCCAAGAGAAGAAATGGCAATTATTGATATTGAAAAGGCAAATTCATCCATCCCAGGAATTTATCAAATGATCAATCAGCAATTTTTAATTCATGAGTTTCCACAGGCAAAACTTGTAAATCGAGAAGATGATGTAGGAATTGAAGGACTTAGAAAGGCAAAGCAGAGCTATAATCCAATCGGATACGCCAGAAAATATTGGGTTGAACAAAAAGAAACAACCATTTGAGATATATGCCTGAATGAGAAAACCAATATACAATGGAGGTAGATATGGAGCAGAAAACGGAAATTCAGATTTTGGAAACATTGGAACAAAAAAGAGAAACCATTCCACTCTACCAGCAGGCGTTTGCAGATCCTGAGTTATTTGTATCGTATTATTATAAAGAGAAGTGTAAAGATAATTGGATTTTTGTGAAAAAGAAGGCAAATAAAATAATTGCAATGCTGCATTTAAATCCATATACGATTTTCGTCAATGGAAACGAATATCCTAGTTTTTATATTGTAGCAGTTGCAACAGAAAAACAGCATCGGCATCAAGGACATATGAAGGACTTATTGTATAAGGCATTTGCATGGATGAAAGAAAGAAAGGTTCCATTTTGTTTCTTAATGCCGGTAGATCCCAAAATTTACGAACCATTTGGTTTTGAAAAAATTTGTGATTTTGATCGTAACGCACAGCGAAGTATGGAAGAAATTCAAAAAAACTTTAATATTTATTGCAAACGAGACGAAACCTATCAAAATCGTTTCAAACAAGAAAAAGAGTTGGCTGCCATACTTGGAGGCGAAGAAGATGGACTTCCAGATCAGCCAATCATTATGGGGAAAATAATAAATCGGGATATCTTTGCAATCCTAAGTGGATTGAAACAAACAGAAAAAGAAACCGTTTTGCTAGAATGGCTGAGAAAGCAGCGTATTTATATTTGTGAAGAAGTGTAAAAAATTCCATTCAAAAATTCTTTTTCACGATGAAAAAACAGGATTAAAATTCACACTAGTATAAAAATGTGAGTTCTAATCCTGTTTTTCGTATGGAAGTATTTATTGCAAAGTAGCTTTGCAAAGCTGTTGAATCGTTGGAATCTGCTTACAGTTGGACGGCAAGTTTCCAGTAATTGGGGAGGATTGACTCGTATGGATATAGATACTGTCAATTCCATAATTCGCAGCTCCCCATGCATCGGCTTCCCAATCATTTCCTACCATAACGGTTTGATCAGGGATTAGATTATGCTTGTCCATTAAAGCGTGATAAAAATGTCGGGATGGCTTCTTTACCCCAATATCAGAAGAATAGAAAGTAGCATCAAATAAATCATAAATTCCAAGCATTCGCATCTCAGGCTCCGTAAAAAGCCTTTGGGCATTGGAAAGCAAATAGAGTTTCTTTCCATTTTTCTTTAAGTGTAGGAGAGTTTCCTTTGCTCCATCAAATAATTGGAGTCGTTTCATAGATAATGTTCGCATCATAATAGCCCAATCTTTAGCTTGCTTTGAGTCAATCGTAACCCCCTTTTCCTGGTAAAGCATTGGAATCACTTGTTCAAACTTGGCCTCCACTTCTTCAAAAGAAATGTTGTGAAAAAGAGTTCCCTGTTTCAGTTGCATCAGTTTCGATTCCGTTATTTTCTGGCGAAACTGAGTTTCTAACTCATCAGCCGCATAACAAGCGCCCTGCATACACATAAAAAACGCCATCTTCTCCCACAAATAAGGGTTACTTTCATCTGTATCAATATCTACAAGCGTACCATAAAGATCAAATAAGTAATTTTGATACATATCGTTTTCCTCCTCACTGCTGTTGTATTTGTTATTATTTACTCCTGAATTTTTAAAACAAATTATCAATACTATAACATGTCAAAACAGAAAAAACAAGGAAAAATAAATAAACTTATAAGTTGAACAGTTGACAGACAATGGGGACTGCGTTACAATTAAGCATATTGATTGGTATTTTTCTCAAAGAGTTTGGTGAGAGAAAATAAGTGAGAATAAAGTGTTATAGAATATGCATTTAAAACTGGATTCGGTCATGTCAGAAATTTGTTGGGGGATTTATGGAAAAGGATTTAATGGTTTTACAAGATTTTAAACAAAAAGCTACAGGGCACTTGGCATTTGTCTTGCACATTACGTTTGATCAAGCAAAGAAAGTTATTCAATTGCTTGAAACGGAGGATATGATTAAGCTATATGCTCCAATGTATTCAGAGAAGCCAGCAACAGTACTAATTAAAAATAGGCAGTTGTTGGAACGTAGTCTTAATATGACAAGTTACAAAATTGGAAACATTATTATAAATACCTATTTAGATTGGAAAAGCCTTGCAAGTACAGTGGCTGCCTCTGTTGAAACAGTATATAGTTTGAATTTTGATAATCCAATTTTGGTGATGAGTAGTATTTTTTGTTGGTTACTATCAATGTCCAATTTAATTGGAGTTAATATAGAAGAGAATGGAGTTGCTATTATAATGGCTTTACAACAACATAAAAGGCATAAAATTTTTGCAACTACAGAGGAGCAATGTATGAAAGAGGCTAATGATATTTTGACTTTACATAATTATAATGTAATGGATAAATATACTTTTCAAGAAGCAATTACAAAGTTAGTTAAGATTGAATGCGTAAAAATTGGTGCAGATGGTGAAATACAACTAATTGAAAAGATAATCCTACCTTATTAATAGAATTATATGGGAGAGTCTAAATATGGAAAAGTTAAGTGCTAATATAGATTTAATAATACTTGAAAAGGAAAATTTTGATAAGTTTCTTTTTGAAAATCAATGGTTAGATAAAAATCATTTTAGAGAAATTTGTTTACGTTATAGGTTTCCTGAAAAAAATATTACAGTTATTGTTGAAAATTATTATATTGATGTTGCCTATAGGGATATTTATTATCATTATTGGGCACGATTTCATTTTGAATGGCCAAGACATTGTAAAAGAATATTTCTATTTCAAAATGCTCACTTATCGGGGGAGTTTTATGACAGGAAATATAGAGATTCTTTGAACAAAGATTTTCTAGGAACAATAGTTATACGTCCAGCATATTCTAATGATACAGATGAGATAGAAACAGATCATACATTTGGAAGAACATTGCTTGATCCTTATAAAATGATATGCAGAGATTTAGAGGGGAATATATCCTATCCGTTTAAATATTTGAAAACTACAGAGTATAGATTTCATTTGTTGGGAAATGTATATAAAATACAGGCTTTTCCATTTTCAAGTCAAGATGGTGTGGCCATGAAATGTGCAGAGACAGCAATTCACTTGCTGTGTGATTTTGAAGCGACTTCATCTGCGTTGTATGCGAAGGTTTTGCCTAGTGAAATTCAAGACAAATTGAAGATAAGATTATCTGAACGAATTCTTCCATCACATGGATTGTATTGTAATGATATCTCATATTTATTGAGAGAATTTGGATTTTCGCCAATGATATATGTAGGAATTGATAATAGAGAGCGTGCGATGAATCAATATGAAGAAATGATATATCATGATTTTAGAATAGGATTGATCAGTGAAAATCTGGTATCGTCTGAGCAAAATGATATTGGACAAAAAGAAGCATGGGACGAGCAGCATATAACAGATTTAAAAAAATGGTTTCATTATTATGTCGAATCAGCTCTTCCTGTTTTAGCAATCACCGCACCAAATCAAGAAGTTAATAAGCATGCTACATTAATTATTGGACATAGTAAAAAGAAGAAGTCAATTAATGATTGCAGAATTTATAGATTAGGAAAATTTCCATGCATGGATACAGCAGAGTTTTATGAAGATTATATCATTCAGGATGATAATCAAATTCCTTATGTAGAAGAGAAAATGGATAGGTTTACTTCCACAGGCAACTACAAATTAGAAGCTTTTATAGTCCCTTTAGAAAGACATGTATTTTTAGAAGCTGCATCTGCTGTTAGTATTTGTGATGCTTTTGTTGCTCGTGAAAATGAAATGTTTGCTAATGCCATAGATAATATTATTGTTGAGTGTAAAATATTTTTAGAGAATACGAAAGACGATGAAAATAAGAAACAATACTCAAACTTAATTGATGCTATGACTATCTCAGAAGATAATCCTATTACAATTAGATA
>OERR01000222.1_pt1 | contig 14037 bp, 14 predicted proteins | sample 1540051 | NCBI WGS metagenome assembly OERR01 (sample SAMEA3891884, study PRJEB23780) | metagenome | biome: terrestrial biome; feature: animal house; material: Caecal content | place: Italy | collected 2015-05-05 | reverse complement strand
GGACGCGCAGCCATCGGCTGATCGTCCGGGGTGCGGTCTTTGAGAGCATTGTGCCGGAAGCCAAGACCATGACCGACGAGGAAGCCGCCGCCTTTCTCCGGCTTGCCCTGACGAGCGAGGAAGCGCGGGCTTATCTGAAAAAACGCACCGAGGGCGGGAAAAGCGAATAATCCCTTTGGAACAAAGGGCGCACTTATACACCCTTGCGGGCGTGTGCGCTCTGCCGAGGGCTTATCTCCGCACAGGGAACTTTCCCCGCGCTCCGATATGGCGGCTTTGCCGCAACAAGGGGCTGCACCCCTTGCGCCGCTTACGCGGCTATCCCTGCACACCCACAAAAACAGTACACCCGCCCCGGCGTCTGTACTATTTTTGCGGGTTTTATTATCCTATCCGGGAGGTGATACCCATAGCTATTTACCATTGTAACATCGGCATTGTGAGCCGAGGAAAAGGCAAGTCAGCCGTTGCCGCAGCCGCCTACCGAAGCGGCGAGAAAATCACAAACGAGTGGGACGGAATGACCCATGACTACACCCGCAAGCGCGGCGTTGTCCATACGGAAATCCTACTGCCGCCCCATGCCCCGCCCTCTTTCTCTGACCGTTCAACCTTGTGGAACAGCGTGGAGCTTTACGAGAAAGCCGGGAACGCCCAGCTTGCCAGAGAGATTGACGCAGCACTCCCCATAGAATTATCCAGAGAGGAACAGATCCGGCTTGTCCGGGAATACTGTTCCTCTCAATTTGTTTCCAGAGGAATGTGCGTTGATTATGCCATTCACGACACCGGCAAGGGCAATCCCCATTGTCACATCATGCTTACCATGCGCCCCCTTGACGAGCGCGGCGCATGGGCGGCGAAGTCCAAAAAGGAATATGACCTTGACGAGAACGGCGAGCGCATACGCTTACCAAGCGGCAGATACAAGACACACAAAGTTGACCTCACAGGCTGGAACGACAAGGGCAACGCGCTTTTATGGCGCAAGGCATGGGCGGATATTTCAAACGCCTACCTTGAACGCGCCGGAAGCCCGGAGCGTATCGACCACCGCAGCAACGCCGAGCGCGGCATTGACGAGCTGCCCACCGTCCACATGGGCGTAGCGGCTTGTCAAATGGAGAAGAAAGGCATAGCCACCGAGAAAGGCGAGCTGAACCGGAATATCCAAAAGGCAAACCGCCTTATCCGGGAAATCCGGGCGCAGATTGGAAAGCTCAAAGAATGGATTGGCGAACTGTTCAAGGCGCGGGAAACCGCCCCGGAGCAGCCCCCGCAATCCCCCGGCCTTGCAAATCTGCTGATGAAGTATTTAAGCGTTCAGAGAGAAAAGAGCCGGAAGTATTCGCAGAGTTGGCAAAGGCAGCACGCCGCCGATGAACTGAAAACCGTTGCAAAGGCGGTCAACTATCTTTCCGAGCATGGCATTTCTACCCTTGCGGAGCTGGACGCTGCCCTTTCCTCTGTCAGCGACCAAGCCGACGCTATCCGGGAGGGCATGAAAACCGCCGAGAAGCGCATGAAAGAATTGCAAAAGCTGATTGAATACGGGAAGAACTACACCGAGTACAAGCCCATTCACGACGAGCTGAAAAAGCTGAAAAATGGCTGGACGAGCAAGCGCGACAAGTACGAGGAAGCCCACCGCGCCGAGCTTACGCTATGGAACGCAGCGAGCCGCTATCTCCATGCAAATCTGCCGAAAGGGACAAAGAGCTTGCCTATCGCTGAATGGGAAAAAGAGTACGCCACCCTCAGCGGGCAGAGAACAGCGGAATATACCAAGCTGAAAGAAACCCGCGCCGAGGTTGCCGAGCTGCACAATATCCGCAAGTGCGTTGATATTGCACTGAAAGCCGACCAGCCGGAGCAGACCCGCACCAAGCGGCACGACTTAGAACGATGAAAGGAGTTGAGATTTTTGTACTACACCCAAGAACAGATAAACCGGGCGAACCAAGCCGACCTTGTTTCTTTCCTGCAATCACAGGGCGAGCAGCTTACCCGCGCCGGGAATGAATACCGCTGGAAACGGCACGACAGCTTGACCGTCCGGGGAAACAAATGGTACAGGCACAGCCAGAGCAAGGGCGGCGGCCCCGTTGATTTTGTCATGGAGTTTTTCGGCAAGAGCTTCACCGAAGCCGTGGAACTTCTCACAGGAGAAAAGGGAGCCGCACCGCCGCCGGACAGACCTTGCCCCGCGTCCCTTTCCGACTTCCGGCTACCACCCCCAAACAGCGACAACCGAACAGCGAGGAACTACCTCACAGCAGCCCGCCGCATTGATGAAGATGTGACGGGCTTTTTCTTTGCCCGCGGCGATATTTACGAGGACGCAGCCCACCACAACGCCGTATTTGTGGGGCGGGACGAGGACGGAATACCGCGCTACGCCCACAGCAAGGGAACGGCGGGAAACTTCCGGCTTGATGTGAAAGGCAGCGACAAAGCCTTTAACTTCTGTTACCGGGGCGAGGGCGAAAGATTGTTTGTCTTTGAAGCACCCATTGACCTGATCTCTTTCCTCTGCCTGTTCAAAAAGGAATGGCAGAAGCAAAGCTACCTGTCATTGGGCGGCGTGGGAGAAAAAGCCCTGCTCCGCTTTCTCTCTGACCGTCCGAACATCAAGACCGTTTATCTCTGCCTTGACAGCGACGAAGCCGGAAACGACGCTTGCAGCCGCCTTGTGAAGCTCATGCCGGAGGGCTACACCGTCCACCGGCTTATCCCTCTTTTCAAGGATTGGAACGAGGTATTGCAGCACCGGGCAGAAATCACAGACGGGAAGTATATCCGGGAAGCGGTTTACGGCTTGAAAGAGCCGCCGCAGGAAGAAACCGTCGAGATTATCCGCATGAGCGAGGTTGACACACAGACCGTTGAATGGCTATGGGAGCCGTATATCCCCTTTGGGAAAGTAACCATTGTGCAAGGCAACCCCGGCGAGGGCAAGACCACCTTTGCCCTACGCCTTGCCGCCGCTTGTACCAACCGCAAGCCGTTCCCCCACATGGCAGTGCATGAGCCGTTCAATGTGATTTACCAGACTGCCGAGGACGGTTTGGGCGACACCATCAAGCCCCGCCTTATGGAAGCCGAAGCAGACCTTGACCGCATTCTTGTCATTGACGAGAGCAAGCAGGGGCTTTCCCTGTCCGATGAGCGCATAGAGAGAGCTATCCGACAGACCGGGGCGCGGCTGATTATCCTTGACCCCATACAGGCGTATGTGGGCGAGAAAACCGACATGAACAAGGCCAACGAGATACGCCCCATGTTCCGCCGCCTTGCCGAGATTGCCGAGCGTACCGGGTGCGCCGTTATCCTAATCGGACACCTCAACAAAGCCGCCGGAGGACAGAGCGCCTACCGGGGTTTAGGCTCCATCGACTTCCGCGCCGCAGCAAGGAGCGTCCTGCTGATCGGGCGCGTGAAACGGGAACCGAATGTGCGCGTTATCGTCCATGACAAATCTTCTCTTGCGCCGGAGGGTAAGCCCATATGCAGAAAGAAAACCGCTGCACCGTAGGCCGGTGGTGTGACCGCTGGTTCTGCGAGAACCAGAGCAGATGGAGCGGCAGCACCGTGGGCGGATACCGCAATCTGATCTACCGCCACATTCTCCCCGGAATCGGGAGCATTCCGCTGGCGGAGCTGTCGGAAAATGCCGTCACCGGCTTCTATGACAGCCTGCGGAGCCAGGGACTCAGCGCCAGAAGCGTCTGGTGCGTCCACCTGCTCCTGCGGCGCTGTATGGACGAAGCGGCCCGTGACCAGCTAATCCACTACAATCCGGTACGGCTCTGCCGGAAACCGCAGGCCGAGGAATATAAAACGGCCCCCTTGCGCCTGGGCCAGCTCCAGCGATATCTGAACGTGGCGGAACAGCTTGGCGTGCTCCCACTTATCTACACAGGACTCTCCAGCGGCCTGCGGCAATGTGAACTCATCACCTTGTCGTGGGCCGATTTTCATATCCGCTTCCGGTACATTCTCAAGGGCCGGCGCCTGCTGGCCCTCAACCGCAAGGCGGAGCATCTTCTGGAGGGCATACCGGAAACCGGCCGCTATGTGTTCCTCAACCCCAAGACCGGAGCGCCGTATCAGCTCCACGAGTTCTATTACCTCCACAAGCGGATACTCAAACAGGCGGGCCTGCCGTGGGTGGCCTTCCGGAACCTGCAGCGCCAATGCGTGGAGGTGGGGATATGATACTGAAAGAGTATATCCTCCACTGGCAGGAGGTCTACGACAAGAACCAGAGCCGCCCCACCACCTACGCCGCCCATGGGTATCTCTTCAAGAACCATATCCTTCCCGGGCTGGGCGAGATCCCGCTGGAGGAGCTGACCGCAGAGCAGGTAGGCGATTTTTTGGAGGAGCGAAGGCTGTTTGGCGGCCACCGCCCGGAAAGCCCCGAATACCCAAGGCTGGGCGAACACACCATGCGGCATATCCACCGCCTGCTCCAGCAATGCCTGGATCAGGCCATCCGGGACGGCCTGATAACGGACAATCCCGCCCGTGCATTCCGCTATCCAAAGCCCAAAAAGGTCAGTGCCAATGTGCTGACCCCAACAGAGGTGGAGGACTATCTGGACGCGGCCCAGCGGCTGGGCTACCTCCCCATGTTCCTGCTGGCGCTGACGGCGGGGCTTCGGCAAGGCGAGCTGATTGCACTGAGATGGAGCGACCTGGATGTAAAGGAGTGGACGCTGACCATCTCGGAGAGCCGCGCGGTAGAGCGGCGGGAGCTGGTGGAGTATAGAGGCGGCACCAGGACCGTCAGCCTGACCCAAGAAGTTGTAGAGCTTCTGCGCACGGAACACACCAGGCACCCCAGTATATTTCCACCGCAACCGATGAACTGCGTGCGGAAGTGAAACGTATGCAGAACGAGGATATGACTCCTACAGACTTCGGTTTGGCTGTACGATCGGATATTCAGGGCCTTCTGGTGACAGCCCGGAATAAAATGCGGTCTGCCAGAGATTATGAAACTGTTGTAAACTTCAGTGGCGAGGTTGTGGAAACCAAATATGTTCATAGCACTGTGGATGTTCTTCGACGGAATTTTGAAGCAACCACGGATTTCCTTTTGCGCTTGAGAAAAGCCTATACAATTCATCAAGGTTCACCAGAACTCGCGGTAAAACATCCGCAGATTCTTGGGGTAAAAAAAGAAGCTGTTATAGATTTTCTGCAAGGATTCTCTGCTCACACGATGAATACAGCGACGGGATTTGACACTCCTAAAATACTTGATATGTTTAATGAAGATGAAACAGGGGTCTTCGATATATGGGATGTCCTAATCGCTGGCGGTACAACCATCAATAACCCCTCGATACAGTTTGCTGGCTTGAACATCCATCCGGTGGTGCGTAGCTTTGCTTACCGTAAAGATACCAAATCCCTGCAAATGTCTGGCAAAAACTCCCGACTTGGCAGTAAGGATCTGGCCAAAGGTGGCATGACACAAAAACAGGTTGACGACATGGAAGCCGGGCATGGTGGGAACGGAAAATCTTTCAGTGAAAACTTTTATTTTAAATCTGGCATCAAGCGCAACCCTCTGTTGGTTATATATCCTGTGAAACTGACTCCGCCTAAAGATAATGAAGCAGACGAACAGAAAAAAGCCAAGCAGGATATTATCGATGCTGTGGACTTCCCGATTATTGGTCTTAGCATTGGCGTTCCGGCCATTAAGGGCATGGAGCGAATCAGTCTGAGGTATAAAGTGAATAAGCAGAAGTGGATGGAAATCTTTGGCGCTGATAGTGCGGATGATTTCGATGAAATCGACGAGACTATCCCGGAGGATTGATTATGGCTGATATAAAGACAATATTTGGCGCGATCGATCATCTGGACACGTATCAGCGTGTCAACAGCACACATTTGCTGGATTTGTACGTTGGAATTGATGCCGCGGCCAGATGGACCTTGCTGTTAATTAGCGAATACCCGCCAATGAAGGTTACATCGTCCCGCATGATTCTGGTCAAATCCGGCAGACGTCCTGATAAAAAGTGGTCTCTTTCTTTTTCTCTTATTGATGACAGCTATAGCGATATGTTTGTCCTGTTTTGTGAGGATATGGTGACGTTCGTCAATCTGTTTCTGGTGGCGTATTCCGATACGGCGATTGCATTCTTCGGTGCATATTTTAAGGTGCAGCAGTTGATTGTTATGACGGTAAATGGCTTGATCCAGGGTTGCCTGCCAGTCATGCGGTTTAACTACGGTGCAGGGAACAGCGAACGGCTGCATTCCGCTTTCCGATACGGAATTGCTTTGGTCACCGGTATGATGATACTGGGAATGTTGGCTGTCATCCTTTTTCCGGCACAGATTTTGGGATTGTTTACAGCGTCGGAAGCCATGCGCTCTTTTGGAATATCCGCTATGCGGATTATGGCGACAAGCTATCTGTTTTGCGGCCTTTCTACTATGATTTCCACCTATTTTCAGGCCACAGAAAAAGTAGGTTCCAGCATGGCAATTCAATTATGCAGGCAACTGCTTTTCCTTATTCCATCCCTATGGTGTCTGGACAAATGGTTCCATCTGAACGGAATCTGGCTTGCATTCCCTGTCGCGGAAACCGGCACCTTGCTCGTTGCTCTCATAATGATGGCTTGGTATCACCGTAAAAAAATCATAGCGTGTTCTGCGAAGGAGGAATTATGAACGATACTTTCATGAAAGAGAAGCCGGTATTACCGCTGATTTTATCCATGTCCCTGCCTATGGTGTTATCCATGCTGGTCAATTCCCTCTACAACATTGTGGACAGTTTTTTCGTCGCACAGATCAGCGAGGAAGCTATGACGGCGTTATCACTGGTTTACCCGGTTCAAAATTTTATCAATGCTGTCGGAATTGGATTTGGTGTTGGAATCAACGCAGTGATCGCTTTCCATCTGGGCGCGGGCGATAACAGCAAAGCGGATCAAGCCGCTACACAGGGGCTTGTGTTTGCTATCATTCATGGCGTTGTTATGACAGTCTGCTGTATCGCCATCATGCCGGTTTTCCTGCGGATGTTCACTTCATCCGAAGCGGTCATTGAACTTGGCGTCCGCTATTCTATCGTTGCGTTCGCCTTTACGCTCATTGTTACCGTCAGCATGGCGTTTGAGAAACTGTTCCAGGCAGTAGGAAACATGAAGACAACCATGATCAGCCTGATGTGCGGGTGCATCACAAACATCGTCTTAGACCCCGTTCTGATTTTTGGCTATGGCCCATTCCCGGAAATGGGAATTGAAGGCGCTGCGCTGGCAACCGGCATCGGACAGGCTCTGACACTGGCGATTTACCTTGTAGTCTATCTTTTGCGGCCAATTCGCGTGCATATCCGCAGGCAGTACATTTTGCCCAGCAAAAAGATGGTCATCAAGCTGTATTCTATCGGCATTCCCGCAACCCTGAATCTTGCACTTCCGTCTCTTTTGATTTCGGCGCTCAATGCGATTTTAGCTGCCTATTCCGAAGTGTATATTCTGGTTTTGGGGATCTATTACAAATTGCAGACCTTCATCTATCTTCCGGCGAATGGCATTGTGCAGGGGATGCGCCCCCTGATCGGCTATAACTACGGTGCAGGGGAGCACAAACGAGTCAGCCAGATTTATCAGATTGTTTTGTGCATGAGCGGTATCATTATGGTGCTTGGAACCGCGATATGTCTGCTGATCCCTGGCCAGCTGATAGGGCTGTTTACCCACACGGAAGCGACGATCCAGGCCGGGGAAACTGCCTTGCGCATCATCGGTGCTGGTTTTATCGTCTCCGCGGTTTCTGTTACATCTTCCGGCGCATTGGAGGGACTTGGGAAAGGAACGCCCTCATTACTGATTTCACTTTGCCGGTATGTAGTGGTTATCATCCCGGCTGCGTTTTTACTCAGCAGGTTTCTCGGAGCGGTTGGCGTCTGGAATGCGTTTTGGATCACGGAAGTGATTACAGCAATCATTTCTATTTGTGTTTACTACAAGGCAATAGCACAAAGCCAGCTGAGCCAGTCAACAGTAAAATGAACGTTGCTTTGCGCCGCCGTTGACAGCCCCGCCCGCCTTTGCTGGTAGGCAATCAAGGGGTGACAGCAAGGAGTGCTGCCGCCCCGCACTATTATTCAGAGAGGGGGAATTTCCATGACCGACTTTGAAGCCTATCAGGAGTACATCCAGCGCAAGCACAACGCCTTTTGTAAGGCAGTAATCCGCTATGCTGCCCGCGATAAGATTTTGCAGCTTCGCCGGAAATGGGAGCGGCAAATTTCCCTTGACTATCTGATGGACGAGAAGTTTGTCCAGTTTGCCGGGCCGGAGCCGGACGAGGAATACCCCTTTACCGTCTGCGGCCAGACCGCCGTTCTGTATCATGCGGAGCTTGCCGCCGCCCTTGCACTCTTGCCGGAGCAGGCACAGGAAGAAATTTTCCGCTACTATTTCCTACGCCAGCCGCAGCGCGTGATCGGCGTACATATTGGCCGGACGCGCAGCACAGCGGGGCGGCATATCCAGCTTGCCTTGAAACGGTTACGGCGGCTTATGGAGGGAAAACGCTATGAGTAAACTTCTCCCTTATGAAACAATCGTCAAAGCCTATGAGGGCGACCCGGACGCAATCGACACTGTTCTTTCCCACTACGCCGGATATATCCGCTACTGTTCCAAAGTACACGGACAACTCAACGCCGAGGTTGAGGAATATGTGAAGCAACAGCTAATTGCCGCGCTATTCAAGTTTCGCTTTGACCGATAGATTGAAAAAATGAATACCGACTGTCATTGGTGGTGCTACTCAGCAAGTTTACAATTCATCTATTCCCCAAAGCAGCCAGTCATAGTATAATGTAGTCAACGACAAACTGGAATTTAATGGTGAGATATAATGATTGAAATTAGATATGTACAGTTAGGTGACAAAAAATTTTGGTATGGACTTGATAGACATTTGCCTGATAATGAATTTAAGAAAAAAGTACGTGATAAGCAGGGGTATGTTTTGTTGGAAAACAATATACCGATAGGATTATTAAGATTTAATCTTTTCTGGGATAACATACCGTTTTGCACGATGTTGTTCATTGATTGGAAGTGTCAGGGAAAAGGGTTTGGGAAAATACTTATGGAATACTGGGAAGAAGATATGAAATCAAAAGGATATGATATGGTATTGACTTCTACACAAGTTGATGAAGAAGCACAGCATTTTTATAGAAAATTGGGCTACAAAGATTGTGGAGGTATTATTATGGATATTCCAAAACATGAGCAGCCAATGGAGATGTTTTTAGTAAAGGCAATTTGATATATCCTAATTTATGGGGCTATCCATCATCGGGCCAACCTGACCCGAACTTTCAAAACTGAATACCAGCCGCCACCGGCAGCCAGTGAAAGCAGTAAGTCTGAAAAAGATTTGCTGCTTTTTTTGTTGTCCATTTGGCAAAATCGCAAAGTCACCCGTAGTAGGTAGGTGAAGCCAGAAAAAAGCTGCCTGCCCCGTTTGGCAAATTTCAAAACGCGGTGTTGTAGGGAGTGAAAGGAAAAATTCTCTGCCCCGCCGGTTGCCAAAACCCTATTGCCCGGATTACTAAGGCAAAAGAAATTTTGAAAAATCCCCGTTCAGCGGGTAGCTGGCGGCCTTTGAATAGCTACAATGTAATGAAAACGCAAGGACCGACTGCTCTTTCCCTAAAATATATTCATATGGCAAAGCAGAATGTAGATTGGATTTTTGGGGATGAGGCCGCAGGGCCCGGAACAGAAGAAAGAGCGACAGACACGATAAAAGAAAAGGAAGGCTGGGACCCCGTTGATACGTCCTCTCAGCCTTCCTCTTTTTTTGCTTATTCCTGTGGAATACAAGCATCACAAAGCGAGCGGACAGAATTTAATACCGTTTCCCATGTGATGCCTGCCGCATAGTTGTTTTTCCTTTGATAGTTTTCCCATAGCCCACGCATAACGCGGCTCGTATAGATTTCATCAAGCGTTCGTCCGTACTCCGGCAAAATGGTTTCACTCTCCCGCTTGCGACAAGTGGCAGCGAGTGCGGCCGAAAGGGTATTCCTGTCAATCCGCTTTTCCGTTTGTTGCAGGATATATAGGTCGTAAAAATCGCGCAGCCGCGTGTTAAGGACGCCCCGCGACAATATGGTTTCCATCTTTTCTGCAAGTACCGTTTCAAGAGGGTAAGCCCAAAGGGATATGTACCGCTGCTCGAACATCAGCTTATAGTGGTATTCAATCTCGGCGGGTGTAATTGCGTCCCCCGTTGATATGTCTATTTTAAGTGGGATTTTCATAGTGTCTAAAAATGCGTCGAGGGAAAGGCGGACACCGCCATATTCCGCTTCGTCCATAATCGTTGAAACGTCCTTAACAGAAAAGCGGATGTTATCATCTATTTCTACGGCGGCAATTTTTTCAACAATTTCTCGCGCGTGGTCCTCGTCAAGAGGGAAATTGCGGATCGTCGTATCAATATCCATTGTTGCACGGTTGTCAAGTCCCACCATGGAAGAAACAAGCATACCGCCTTTTAAGATAAAGTTATCCTTATATTTAGAGAGGGTGACGCGCTCTAAAAAGCGTTCCATTCCGTAGTTTCGGATAAGCAGCCCCGATTTATCGCTGTCGCCTTTCGCACGGTTGCGAATCAAATCCTTTAGCTGTCGTGAAGTTTTTATCATCAGAAAAGCACTCCCATGATTTCATTCATCTGTTTTTCTATATGGAACGTGACGGCGTACCGGCTCAGAACGGAAATGCGTTTGTCCCTGCGCTTCACGTACTCTCTTACTGCATAATTGAATACAGCAATATCCATCCCCGACCTTTTGCGCAGTATATCGCAGATTGTGCGCTCCATGTCATACGCCTTTACATAATGTCCCCCCGGTGTTAGGACCTCGCAAATCCCCAGGTTATACCATTCCGGTTTGACATAGCATACTTTAACCCCTTTTTTCACCAACCCTCCGCTGTTATAGCTCGCCGGAACAGTAACCACAAAGGGAAGCGGCTCCTTTTCCGCGAGTTCGTGCAGATATAGGGCTGCTTCATGGGAATATATCGTTTTAGGGAATTGCGTTTGCAAAAGATACATTTCATCCGTCAGGCAATCCGGCGAAAGGTAGATTCCATGCGCCGCCTTTTCCAGTCCTGCATCTCTCGCATATTTGTAAAAGGCTTCTTTGGAAATGCCGGCAGCGACAACATCCGCAGTTCTCAAAATTCCGTTGTGCTGTCCAAGCAATTTTTCAAACGCGTTTTGTTCCAAAATCCACACCAACTTTCACGCTGATATTATAGCATAAAATCAGCGTGAAAGTCAATTTCATATTCTTTCAAAAATTTTGAAAAATTCAAGCTGTATCACCAGAATAATAAGTTATTTACACTTACCCAGAGTTAAAGCGGGGGGCTGTCAAGAAAAAGCCCCCCGCTTGAGCATTTTCTTTCGGCCTTTCGGCCTACTCCGGTTTGGGGGTTCACTGCACAACCCCTACTGAAAGCTCCGCACAGCAAGGCTTTCCGGCACGCTGCTATGCTTCAACGCTTCGGCAGACACACGCCGTTGCCCGCCCTCATATTTTATTGTACGCAGAACCCTTGATGCTGTCAATCAGAAAATAGCTGTGTGTTATGGGATGATGTTTGGAACTAATCTAATATATTCCAGTTATCTGTATTACCAAGCCGCCCCGGCTTCATATAACGTTATTATATACTAGTTTCCTCTACATCAGATTGCCTCGAGTATACTGCCATATTTACACCATTATCTTTAATGAGTATCATCCAACCCTCGCCCACGCGCTTCATGAGAAAGCGGCGGTCAAAGCTGGTATTTTTCTCTCTGGTGTAGATGTAGAGCTTGTTCTTAGTGATCTGTTCCGCGTCAAGGAATTCTTCCCCGTTGTAGGTGCCCTGGGCGCTGTATGAGAGGGCCAGAGGCCGGTAGCCCAGACGGGGCTTTTCGCTCACATACTTCTCCCAGATCGCCAGCAGGCGGGGCACAGCCTCGGCATCTTCAAACCCAACCTGATCCATGTACTGCTCCCATTCTGTCATTTCGGCAAAGAAAGCGGACAACACCCTGCGGCATTCCGCCGCCGCCTGTTCATCCAGCTGGACGGGCTTTTTGGCCTTTTCCCGCTGGAGCTGGGAGAAGTGTTCCATCTGCTCCTTGGTGAATTGCACATGGGCCACCGGCTCGATGCGGCTGCTGCCTGCGATGGCCAGCAGGCCCTCGTAGGTAACAGCGGTGTGGTCGATCTGGATGTGGGAGAGCTTGGGAATGGAGGCCGCCTGGAGCAGACCGGCATCATCCAGCCCAGTGCGGTTGAGAGTGATAAGGTCCAGCTTGCAGCCTTGCAGGGCGGACAGGCCGCTGCCGTGGATGGCGGCATTGCCGTCCAGCAGCAGATAGCGCAGCTTGGGCATAGCGGAAAAAACAGGGAAACAGGCGTCGGTGAGCGCACCGTCCTCCACGCCGAAGTTGGCCATGCTTTTATGCCCGGCAAAGGGGGCAAGCAGTTCATCCGTCACCGGATAGCCTTTCACATGGAAGCCCACCAGGGTGTAACCGGCCAGCCGCTCCATGATCTCTGCGGTCAGCTCCGGGACTTCAAATTGCTTTTCTCCGTCTAAGGTCAGGACACCGCTCTCCCAGTTCACTGTCCGCGCCCGTTTTGGCCATTCCATCGCTGTTTCCCTCCTTACGCCTGCTCCTTGTAGCTGGCTTCAATGTCGATGAAGCGCACATACACGGCGCAGATTTCACCTTTTGCGTCATAGCCGAAGTAGACCGGATAGTAGCCGTCCCCCCAGCCAGAGGCAAAGATGGGCAGATTGCAGTCCGTGTCCGGCACCGTCCAGTTGAGCCAGTCGCCGTAGTCCCCCTGATATTTGGGGTGGGCTTTGGCGTTTTCCTCCAGAAGATCGCAGAACAGGTCGTTGTAGGGGTCGATGTCCGGGTCTTCTTCCAGCCGCTTGGCCCAGTAGGTCTTGAAGGCCACCTGGGTCTGGATGTCCGCAACGCAGCCCATCCCGGCGTCTACGCCAAAGCCAAAATAATCGTCCTCGCCCAGTTCCTCGTCCAGATCCTCTTTGCCGGTCATGCCCAGCTCATAGCGGACAGGCTTTTCCCGGCTGACCTCCACCTTGACGCAGGCGTAGCGGTCGCCGTATTTCTCACTGGGCACCACGCAGATTTTCACGGGATAAGTCCCGGCGGGGATCGTCTGGATAAAGGGCGGCGTGTCCTCCAGCTCCACCAGCGGATCGCAGGCGAAGATGGTTCCGGTGGGGAAATGGACGGCGCCGATGTCCAGCACATCCACGCCCATATTCCCAATCACTTTCTCTGTGAAATGAGCGTCCAGGTCCATTTTGCAGGCCAGTTTGTCCTTGATGGATTCGTATTTGCTCAGCCATTCGGCAGTCGACATGGTAGTTTCCTCCTGTTGATTCAATTTGTGCATTCCCTTCTTCACAGTTCAGGCACTTGCTTTCTTGATATTTTTGTACTCACTCACCGCTAAACCGCTTGGCAGCATCTTTGTAAACCGTAATACTTTCTTCCACGCTCACTTTTTCGCTGCGAATACGGAAGTAGTCCCGCAGGACGTGCCTGAGTTCCGGGTTTGCCACCCTGCGGGGCAGCAGACTGATGAACATTTCGTCATAGCTCCCATATAGCGAACCGCCCCGGTTGTAGGTCTGCCATGTCACCGTAGGTTTGCGGCCCTCCGGGTCCTTGGCCAAATCAAAGAGCCACCGCTCATCCAGATCCACATAGCGTTCAATCATAAACCTTGTGTCATAGGTTCCATAGCTATAATCCCCCCAGAAAATCAGAGCGATCATTCCATCCGGGCCCAGGCGTTCATAGGTCCAGCCTTCCGGATAACAGCGGTAATGGAGCATTCCCAGCGCATGGAACAAATAGCCTTTTTGCGGCGTATCCAGAAGGGGCGAATAGGTCTCATACACCTGCTCCTTGGGC
>OERR01000221.1_pt1 | contig 14063 bp, 10 predicted proteins | sample 1540051 | NCBI WGS metagenome assembly OERR01 (sample SAMEA3891884, study PRJEB23780) | metagenome | biome: terrestrial biome; feature: animal house; material: Caecal content | place: Italy | collected 2015-05-05 | reverse complement strand
CCGCGTCACGGCCGGCCAAATTTGCGCTGACGCGCAAGACTGGCCGGCTGGTGGGGGAAACATCCGAAATTAGCGTGGGGAATAATTTCGAATGTTTCCGAGGGTGGGGGTACGGCTCTACGCGGGTTTACGGATAGCACTGAGCCGCAGAAGCAAACAGGCTGATGTATTATTATACCATAAAACGATGGCGGAGAGAACGAAAAAAGGGAATCTGCGGGAGTTTTTTTGTGTCCGAATGATCAATGGGGAAAGGTAAGCATAGACAGCAGATCGCGCGGATCGTCGAGAACCGCGTCATACTCCGTGACGGAGCCAAAACCGTACCGCGCCCAGATGAACGGAATCCCAGCCAAACGCGCGCCTTCCAGATCCACCTGCGCGTCCCCGACGTATACGGCGTTTTGCAGGCCATTGCGCCCAATGATCAGGCGATTGTTTTCCCCTTTGCTCAGCCCCGTGCGGCCTGGATGTTCAAAATCCGTGAAATACGATGCCAGCCCATGCGCTTCAAAAAAAGATTCGATGTATCCATCCATACAGTTACTGACCAGGAACAGGGGACAAAGCGGGCGCAGGGCGTCAAGCAGCTCCCGAACGCCCGGAAGCAGAAAGCTTCCGCGTCCCGTGCGCAGAATCTCGCACTCACAGCGGCACGCTTCCTCCTGGAAGCGCTTTTGATCCGCGGGGGAAAGCTCCGGAACAAGCCGATCCAACACCTGCTGCGCCTGAAGTCCCATAATACCATGCAGATCGTCCTGCGTAAACACACGGGAAAGCCCCATCCGGCGTGCGGCAAGGTTATAGCCCTCCGTCACGCCCTCACCGGAATCCCAGAGCGTACCATCCAGATCGAAAAGAATTCCGTCCGTACCCATTTTATTCATGCGGTCCCTCCCCATTCTGCACGGTAACAGCCGCTGTGGAACCTCCGGTCAGAGCAAGCAAAGCGGAGGGAGCAATTTCTACCTGTGCGCCAATCTTTCCCGCGCTGAAAATAATCGTTTCAAAGGAAAGGCAGGACTCATCGATCACGGTGGGAAACTGCTTCTTCATCCCAATCGGAGAACAGCCGCCGCGAACATAACCCGTTGTGGGCAGCAGCTCGCTGACGTGCAGCATGGACACGGATTTTTCTCCCACGGCACGCGCCGCCGCCTTCAAGTCCAGCTCCTCCTTCACAGGAATGACAAAGACAAAAAATCCGTTTCCGCCGCGCGTGACGAGAGTTTTGAACACCTGCGCCGGATTTTGCCCCAGCATCGCGGCCACCGACTCCCCATCCACCGCGCCGCCGTCGTGCGCATAGGTATAATGGCGGTATGGGATTTTCTCCTTGTCCAAGATCCGCATTACATTTGTTTTGGCTTCCTTTTCCCTTGCCATTCGGCTCTGCCTCCGTTCCGATTTTTGCCTTTCCTCATTATACCCAAGAAAGCGCTGGCTGTAAAGGTAGGAGGAATGCGGCGTTGCTCTTCTTTACAGCAGCTCAGCATGGAAAATTCCCCCTCGCTGACGCATTGAATAAAAAGTATTCATTTTGTAAAAACAGATTGTTTTGATTGCAAAAAGAACGCTTGACAGAGAGAAAGATTCCATGCTATAGTGATACTAGAAACTGTCTGCGGAGATGGAGAGCAGCATGACAAGCGGTTCGCTTTGTTGTGCTGCTTTTTTGTTTTTCTGAAGCAAGGTTTGCCTGAAAAAAGAAAAATGTTGCATTTTTTCCCAGAGTGAGAGGTTTTCAGAAAAAAAGCGGAGAATCCTTGCCGGATTTCGAGTCTTTGGACACAGAAACAGCCGCTATGGGAAAAAGACGATATTTATGATTTTTAACGATACCTCAGGGAAAGGATGGAAAAGGGACATGGAGAAAAAATACATCGTCGCACTGGATGAAGGGACCACAAGCTGCCGGTGCATCGTGTTTGACCGCGAACAAAACATTGTCTCTGTCGCTCAGAAGGAATTTCCTCAGATTTATCCGCAAGCCGGATGGGTAGAGCACAACGCGACGGATATTTATGTGACACAGTACGGTGTATTGATGGAAGCCCTCACACGGCTGAACATCCACGGCGAAGAGATCGCCGGAATCGGTGTGACCAACCAGAGGGAAACCGTTGTGGCATGGGACAGAGAAACCGGTCTGCCTATCTGCAACGCCATTGTCTGGCAATGCCGCCGCACAGCTGATATCTGCGAAACCATCATGCAAAATCAGGAGTTGACGGACTACATCAAGGAAACGACCGGATTATTGGTGGACGCGTATTTCTCCGGCACCAAAATCAAATGGATTCTGGACCATGCGGAAGGCGCCAGAGAAAAGGCGGAGCAGGGCCGTCTGTTGTTCGGAACCATTGACACCTGGCTGATCTGGAAGCTGACGGACGGGAAAGCCTATGTCACCGACTACACCAACGCTTCCCGCACCATGCTCTTTAACATCCACACGCTGCAATGGGACGAGCGAATCCTCAAAGAACTGGGAATTCCCGCAAACGTACTTCCGGAAGTCAAGAGCTGCTCCGAAATCTATGGAACCATGAACATCGCGGGGGCCGAGGTGCCAATCTGCGGCATTGCGGGCGACCAGCAAGCGGCTTTGTTTGGGCAGACCTGTTTTGAAAAAGGCGATGTAAAAAATACTTACGGCACCGGAAACTTTATTTTGATGAACACCGGAAGCGAGCCTGTGCGGAGCAAAAACGGACTTCTCACCACCATCGGCTATGGCTTGAACGGAAAAATTACTTACGCGCTGGAAGGCAGTGTCTTTGTTGGCGGCGCCGTTCTGCAATGGCTGCGCGATGAAATGCGCTTTTACAAGGATGCTCCCGACGCGGATTACTTCGGAGGGCGCGTCAAGGATTCACAAGGCGTATATTTTGTTCCCGCCTTTACCGGTATGGGAGCTCCCTACTGGGATATGCACGCGCGCGGTACCATTTTCGGCCTGACGCGCGGCACAAGCCGGAATCATATCATCCGGGCCGCGCTGGAATCCATTGCTTTCCAGTCAAAGGACGTTATTGACGCTATGATGGCCGACACTGGGCTGGAAATCAACGAAATCAAAGTGGACGGCGGCGCGAGTGTCAGTGATATTATCATGCAGTTCCAGGCGGACATTACCGGAAAGCGGCTGCGTCGGCCCATCGTGAGGGAAACAACGGCCCTTGGCGCTGCTTACCTTGCCGGACTTGCCACCGGTTTCTGGAAGGATCTGAACGACGTACGCGACCACTGGACAATTGACCGTGTTTATGAACCGAAGATGGAGGAGGAACAGCGCCGCCGTGTTCTGCGCGGATGGAATCAGGCTGTAAAATGCGCACGTCTGTGGGGTTCCACGGAAACAGACTAAAAACGAAAACAAAAGCAGCATACACGCAAACAAAAATAAGGCCATGCACATTCGCACCACATAACGTGGGCAGTGTGCATGGCCTGCTCTTTATGCTCAACTTCTCTCAAACGCACAAGCGGCTGCCTGGCGAACCAGGCAGCCGCGACGCAAATACAACTACACTTATTTTGTTGAGATAGTAGTAGTAATCAAGTAACCGTAGTTCGAACTACTCAATCAGACAGTGGTAGCGACAAAAGCACGGGGGCCGCCGTTGACATAGAAGCCAACAACATCGCCAGCCTTAGCATTCTGGGTCGCGGTGATCTTGAAGAAGTAGTCGTTGCCGCTGTTGGAGACATACTCAACCGTGTAGATGGAGTTGCCAGCAGCGACGGTCGGGCGGGCATTAGCGGTGATCTTCACCTGATAGGAACCGCCAACCGGAACATTAACGGTGGTGGTGTCGCAGGTGTAGTCAGCGGTCACATGCAGGACAGCAACCTTGTTCGGATCGCTGTTGATGTAGATGCCGCAGGCATCGCCAATGTTGCCAACAGCCTGAACCTTGAAGTAGTAGTCGTTACCCGTGTTGGAGGAAGCGACCAGCTTGAAGGACGGGCTGCCGATGCCGAAGGTCGGAACCTTGCCATTGAGAGAGGTGATCTTGAACTGATAGGTGTCGCCAGCCTTCACGTTCACGTTACCGGTGGTATCGGAGGTGTAGGTGGACTTAACCTCGGGGATAACGGTAACAACACAGGTAGCTGCGCCGTACTCTTCCAGGTCGATGTCGAACTCGTCAACAACAACAGCCGTAACAGTAGCCTTGTTGAGGACGGAGAAATCGGAGCTGTAAGCCTTGGCGGTCAGGGTAGCCGTGCCGTCGCCATTGTTGAGACCAGAGATGTAGCTCTCATCGCCGTCGATGTAGAACTTAATCTTGGTGTTAGCCGGCAGAGTCGTGCCATTCGGATAAGCGGAAGCGGTCAGGGTGAGGGAATCACCAACCACAACCTCAGCCGTGGACTGGCTCATGCTCAGGCCGGAGAAGGAAACGCCGTCAATCACGAAGGAATCGGTGTTGGTGCCGGCAACCGTCTTCACGGTGAAGCCGTAGCCAAGGAAGGAATCCGGATCCGCGATATCGGAGGTAGCGCTGTAGACAACAGTGCCAACCGCAACATCAGCGGCGTTCGCAATCTTCAGGGTGTTGGAGGTCGCGATGGAGTCAGTAACGCGCAGGCCGCCAGCGTTGATGATGAAATCAGCCTCGCTGCCATACACATTGTTGACAGAAACGTTACCAGCGAAGGTAACAGCGCCGGAGTTCAGCTCGATGGTGTAGATGTTCATCGCGCCGTTCACGGTCGCACGGGTATCGTCATAGGAATCGTCGTTGTTCTCGGACTTCAGGGTCGCGCCGGTCTCGGAATAGCCGGTGTAGTTGCCATTCTGGACAGCCGGAACGGTGCCCTGGAAGTGATCCAGAACGATATCGGTTGCACGATAGTCAACGTCAATCTTGTTGATGGAAGCCTTATCGCCCATCAGGGTCAGAACGCTCTCGGTATATTCGGAGCTATCCTCCTCGGTATCCTCGAAAGCGAAATAGGAAGCAGCAGAAGCCTTACCAATGGAACCGTCGATCGTCAGCTGCATAGCCGTGACATCGCCAACGGAAATCTCAACTTCCTCGTTCAGAGGCAGGAGCTCCACAGTGATAGCGTCAACAGCACCGGTAACCTTGCCCTCTTCCACTCTGACATCACCAGCAGCCTTGATGGCTTCCACCGTCGCGCCGCTTACGGTAACATTGTTGGAGTTTGTGCCATAGTCAGTAAAGTCAACCGTGCCAATCGTGCCGCCCAGCAGCTCTACAGCATCATTAGAGTAGACATTGCCAACCGTACCACCGCTCACGGTGACACCATTAGCTGTAACGTTGCCAATCTTGCCACCAGAAACAGTTACTTCTTTGGCAGAAGTAGACTCAACGTCAGCACCCGTTACATCCCAATAAGCATCAGCAAGCTGGACATAAGCCTTGCTCTTGGAAAGAACAGCATCATTCTTATTAAGACCAATCTGCTGCTGAGAACCATCGCCCAGATCCACATTGGTAAAGTCGCCAACGACCTTATTCTGAACCTTAGCCGTGCCCTGATCAACCGTACGGTTGAGCGCAACATTCAGCAGAACATCGTCTTCAGCCGGGGTAGTCTCATCATCGCCTCTAACTGCCTTCACAGAAGAAACAGTCAGACGAATGGTATTGCCCACGGAAGGCTTGCCAATACCATAGGTAACCTTATTGCTAGCCAGCTCTACAAAATTGTTTGTACCGCTAGCGGAAACAATGAAAGTTCTCTTCAGAGCCTGATTATAGGCATACTTGTCGTCAGCAGAATCATTCTGAGCCGCATCGAGATCCTTCAGGCCGCTGATATCAGAGCCATACTCCTTGTCCTCGTTAGCCAGGATGACCTGATACGTATCCGCGCTAGCCTGCGTAGCTTTAGCGCTGTCGGGCTCAGCCGTCGGAATCATAATCGTAGCGTCATCATAGGAAACCGGCTTACCGGTATCATAGACTACCTTATCATTCTTGGTTTCGTAGGTATAATAGTTATACTGGTTAAGAGCCGCATCCTGACGATCAGGCTGCTGAGGTTTACCATACTGCGGGTTCTTCTGCAGATTGTTGACCTCGTCACCCCAAGAATTGGAAGTCAGAATCGGGGTCATGGCGTCGAGCAGAACCACATCGAAGCTCTTGCTGCCGCGGACGGTGATTTCGTCCTCGCCGCGGTCGGTGGTCTTCGCGGTATACAGAACCTTCACGGTTGCTTTACCGGTGCCCTTTACGTCGCGAACGGTAGCAACATAATCGCCAGCGTCAATATTAGCCATATTCGCATATTTGCCACCGACTTCTTTATCGCTGTCGGTCGCCTTGGAGATGCGAATGATGTTATCGCCGCTCACAGAAATGGAAGAGATTTCAATCTCATCTTCCACATGAATGTGGTCCTTCGTCTCCAGCCAAGGAGCAACCTGCTCCATCACATAATTAGTGATGTTGTACAGGTTTCTACCATCATCCTTAGCGTCCGCAAGTGCCTTCGCACTGTCAGCGACATCGCTCAAGTTAGACAGGTAGAGAGTGGTGCTTTGCGCATGGACTTCATCGGCAGTTTCCGACTTCGTCGCAGCAAAGGCGAAAGTTGACGAAAAGCTGGTAACAACCAGTGCCAGAGCCAGCACCAGAGATACCACTTTTCCTGTGGCTTTTCTCATCCTTTTTGTCCTCCTTAAAATAGTTCGTTGTTCGTATTTGCGTGTGCTATGAGAGAATAGAACATACATGGGAACCGCCCCCGGGAAAGGGGGAAGTCATGTGCCGCGGCGGCAGCTGACCCGCGTTTCCGCGCAGCGCCGTAGCACCACCTATATGTTTACTTGGATTATATGACATTTTATCGGTTCTGTCAAGTACATTCCCGCCGGTGTTTCACAGAAAATTTGCACAAAGATGACGAAAGGAGCCTGTGAAATGGAACGATTTGGGACACATCCAGACAACCGCTTCCTGCGGCGGAAGCCGGTTCCTTTTCAGGCGGATTGTTCCTTCTTATTTTTCCACGCTCCACTTCACGCCCTGGGGGGTATCCTCCAAAACAATATGGCGGGCCTTGAGCTCGTCGCGGATGCGATCGGCGGTTGCCCAGTCGCGGTTCTTGCGGGCCTCGGCGCGCTGCGCGATCAGAGCTTCGATCTCCTCGTCGAGCGACGCTTCCTTTTTCTGATAAAGAAGGCCGAGCACGTCCGCCAGCTCCCCGAACAGGGACAGGGCGAATTCGCACAGCTCACGGCTCGGCTCATTCGCGGCCGTCAGGGTGGTGTTGATCTCACGGGCCAGCTCAAAGAGAGCGGCCAGCGCGTCGGCGGTGTTCAGATCGTCGTCCATGGCTTCGATGAAGCGATCGCGGTACGTCTCGAACCGGGCGTGGATTTCCGCTTCGCCCTCCTTTTCCCCGGAAGCGCTGTGCTGCATGAGGAATTCGAGGTTGTCGCGGCAGTTATAGAGACGTTCCAGGGAAGCGCGGCACTGTTCAATCACGCCGACGCTGTAGTTGATGGGGCTGCGGTAGTGCGACGCGACCATCAGATAGCGGATCGGCTCGTAGCCGTATTCGTTCGCCACGTCGCGCACGGTAAAGAAGTTGCCGAGACTTTTGCTCATTTTTTTGTTATCTACATTGATATAGCCGTTGTGCATCCAGTAGTGCGCGAAGGGCACGCCGTTGCAGCACTCGCTCTGGGCGATCTCGTTCTCATGGTGCGGGAAAATGAGATCCTGCCCGCCGCAGTGGATGTCGATGGTTTTTCCGAGATAGCGGCGCGCCATGGCGGAGCACTCGATATGCCAGCCGGGACGGCCCTGCCCCCACGGGGACGGCCAGCTCGGCTCGCCAGGCTTCGCGGATTTCCACAGGGCGAAATCCATCGGATCCTCCTTGATCTCCCCTGTCGCGATGCGCGCGCCTGCTTCCAGATCCTCCAGCGGCTGGTGCGAAAGCTTGCCGTACTCCGTATCTTTGAGCGTGCGGAAATAAACGTCGCCGTTTTCTGTGGGATAGGCAAAGCCCTTCTCCACCAGATCCTCCACGATGGAAAGAATCTCGTCAATGTTCTCTGTGGCAAGCGGATGCACGCTGGCGGGACGCACGTTCAAGCCCTGCGCGTCCGTGCGGTATTCGTCGATGTATTTGCGGGAAACGGTGAGGTAATCGCTGCCCTCCTCGTTCGCCCGGCGGATGATCTTGTCGTCGATATCCGTAAAGTTCTGCACAAACGTGACCTTCATTCCACGGTACTCCATATAACGCCGCAGCACGTCGAACACGCAGATCGGGCGAGCGTTGCCGATGTGGATGAAATTGTACACGGTCGGGCCGCAGGCGTAGATCTTCGCTTCGCCGGGGGTGATGGGGATGAAGTCCTCCTTCTGGCGCGTCAGGGTGTTGTAGATTTTCATGGGAAAGCTCCTTTCGAAGTGTTTGTTCTACATTGCTTACATTATATATAGAAAGAAATTATTCGCTTGTCTGTTCTCCGCCGCCGCACAGACGCAGCTCCGGGTGCAGATAGCACATGCGCTTCACCAGCTTGTCATATTCGGCGTTGAGACGGCACAGCTCCAGCGCGACGGGATCCCCGACGTGGATCTGATCGAGACTGGACGGCTTCTGACCGTTCACGCGGACGATGCGGGCGGGTACGCCGACCGCGGTGGAATTCGGGGGAACCTCGTCGAGAACGACCGCGCCCGCCGCGACGCGGGCGTTGTCCCCCACGGTGAAGGGGCCGAGAATCTTCGCGCCGGAGCCGACCATGACGTTGTTTCCCAGCGTCGGATGGCGTTTGCCATGGTCTTTTCCCGTGCCGCCCAGCGTGACGCACTGATAGATGGTGCAGTTGTCCCCAATCTCGGCGGTTTCCCCGATCACAACGCCCATGCCGTGGTCGATGAACAGGCCTTTTCCGATGGTCGCGCCGGGATGAATCTCGATCCCGGTGCGGCGGCGTGCCCGCTGGCTGATCCAGCGCGCGATAAATTTGTGATTGTGCCGGTAAAACCAGTTCGCGCGGCGGTAAGAGCGTACAGCCTTAAAACCGGAATACAGGAAATACACCTCCAGCCGCGAGCGTGCGGCCGGATCGCGCTCCATGATGGAATCCAGCTCCTCCTTCAAACGATCAAACACGGTCAGCCCCTCCCCTTTCACAAAAAAACGCCTCCGTCCCTTCGACTGCCGAAAGGACGGAGGCGGTATCGTCACCGCGGTTCCACTCCGCTTTGTTACTCCGGCCGCGCGCCGGAGCGCGGAGCCTTTCAGCCTGTAACGGGGCCGGGCCGTGCGGCCATTTCCTGCCGCCCGCGTGCCTTGTGAGCCGGCGGCTGCATTTCGCCCGAAGATGCGCCGGGAACGCTCACAGCCCGGAAACCCGGGCGCTCCCTCTCTGCCGCGCGTCTGGGGGGTACTTCTTCCGCCCTCGCGTTTGTATCCTTTTTCTTTCCTTAGTATAGCGCACGCGTCCCGCCTTGTAAAGGGGGATCCTGACGGATTTACATTTCGCGCGCGACGATCTTCCAGTTCTGTTTGAGATAAATCACGCCGGAGATCACAGCCATCACCGTGGCCACCAAAAGAAGAACATTGCCGAAAAATCCAAACCACTGCACCGCGCTCCCGCCGAACACCGTAAAGACGGGAAGAACGCCGAGTGAGACAAGCTCCAGCAGATACTGGAACAGCAGGATAAACAGGATCGCGATAATCTGGCTGACCGTCTTGGCCTTGCCCCAGTTATTCGCTGCAACGACCACGCCGCTGTCCGCCGCGACAAGGCGCACGGATGTGACCATGAATTCACGGAAAATAATCAGGAGAACCAGCCAGACATTCGCCACATCCAGAGAGACAAAGCAGACCAGCGCCGAGATCACCATGATCTTATCGGCAAGCGGATCCATGAATTTTCCAAAGGTCGTGATCAGATTACGGCTGCGGGCCAGCTTGCCGTCGAGATGATCGGTGTACGACGCGGCTGCAAAGAGGATAAAAGCAATCAGATTGTGATGCGGCAGACTGTTCCCCGCCAACAGCGCGGCCACAAAAAAGGGAACCAGAATCATGCGCAGAACCGTCAGCTTATTCGGTGTATTCACAAGCGCGCCTCCTTTGTCAGCCTACGATTTCTCCCATCAGGTCGCAATCAATGCAATCTGTGATTTTCACCTTGCGGAATTCTCCCAGGCGCGGCTTCTTGCCGCCCGCCATGAAAAAGATTTTGCCGTCCACGTCCGGCGCGTCCGCCGCGCTGCGGCCAAACCAGCATTCCGCGTACCGGTCGAAGCCCTCCACCAGCACCTCCACCGTCTGGCCCACACGGCTCTCGCCCCAGCGCTGCATGACGGTCATCTGCTGCTCCATGAGGATATCGCGGCGGCGCTCCTTTTCCTCTTTCGGAAGCTGGCCGTCCATCTCGCCCGCGGGCGTGCCCTCCTCCTGCGAATAGGCAAAGCAGCCGAGCCGCTCAAAGCCGATCTTCTTCGCAAACTCGCACAGCTCGTCGAAATCCTCCTGCGTCTCGCCGGGGAAGCCCGCGATCATCGTGGTGCGCAGGACAAGGCCCGGCACGCGTTCACGCATTTTCTGGATAAGAGCTATGAGCTGTTCGCGGTCGCCCGCGCGGCGCATAGCGCGCAGGACGCGCTTTGAGCAATGCTGCAGGGGCAAATCCATATATTTGACGATCTTCTTCTCCCGTGCCATCACGTCGAGCAGCTCGTCGGTCACGGCGTCCGGGTAGCAGTAGAGCAGGCGGATCCAGCGCGGGCCGTCAATGGCGCAAAGCTTTGTGAGCAGCTCCGGCAGCGCGTAGCGGCCATAGAGATCCTTGCCGTAGCGCGTGGTATCCTGCGCGATCAGAATCAACTCCTTCGCGCCCTCCGCCGCCAGGCGCTCCGCCTCGGCCACGATGCTCTCCATCGTGCGGCTGCGGTAGCCGCCCCGGATCAGCGGAATCGCACAGTAGGAACAGCGGTTGTCGCAGCCCTCCGCGATTTTTATGTATGCGAAATAGCTGGGGGTACTGCGCACGCGGTCTCCCTCCAGCGGAAGCCGTTCCTTTTCCAGAAAAATTTCCGGATGCCCGCCCTCCAGCGTCTGGCGGACAATCTCCGCGATCTCTCCGTTTGCACCGATACCGCAGACAGCGTCCGCCTCCGGCAGCTCCTTGCGAATCTCCTCGCGGTAACGCTCGGCCATGCAGCCCGTTACAATCAGCGCGCGGATGCGGCCTTCCTTTTTAAGCTTTGCCAGCTCCAGAATTTCCTCGATCGACTCCTGCTTCGCGGACTCAATGAAGCCGCAGGTATTCACGATCGCGACGTCCGCCATCGCGGCGTCGTCCTTCAACACATATCCCGCTTTTTCAAGCGACGCCATCATAATTTCCGCGTCCACGCGGTTTTTTTCGCAGCCAAGACTGACCATTCCAACTGAATACGGCATTGTGATCTCCTTACTTTTCCATCCTATACCTTATATATAAGAGAAACGGCGCGCCGATATGACGCGGCGCGATCGGAAAAAAGCCCGACCCCTCTTCGGTTTATCATACCATAAGAAAGGGCCGGGCGCAATTGCCTGTCTGTGAATTTCGTGTGAATCAATCCGCGTCCGCTTCGGGAAGCGCGTCGAACTCGCGCAGGGCAGAGCGGATCTCGTCCCAGCGGTAGCCGAGCCGTTGGAGCGCGGCCACCGTCTGACGGCGGCCCTTCTCGTCTCCCAGACGGCGGGCATACTTGCGGGCAATCAGGGCGCGCAGGGCTTCCCCCGGATCGGAAACAGCCTCCTGTGCCGCGGAGCGCGCCAGATCGCGGTCCACCCCGCGCCGGGCCAGCTCCTGCGCCGCACGGGGAGCCGCGTAACCCTTGCGGGCCAGCTCCTGTGCCAGACGGCGGGCATAGTCCTCGTCATCCACCAGGCCCAGCTCCTCCATCCGGCCGGCGGCGGCGCGCGCCGCGTCCTCGCTCACGGTGCGGGAAAGCTTGCGTTCCAGCTCGCGTTTCGCATGCGGCCGGTGTTCCAGCAGGTAGAGGGCTTTTTCCTTTGCGCGGGCGGCGTCGCTTTTCTGCAAAAGAACATGCAGCTGTTCGTCATCCAGCTCCATGCCCACCCGCAGCCTCTCCTCCTGCGCCGTGACAGCGTCCAGCTTCACAGCGGGCTCGCCGTCCAGAAAAAGCTGCACCAGCCGGTGGCGGCGCGGCTCGATCGCGGTCAGCTCCATCAGTCGTCCGCCTCAATATCAATCGCGGCCTTCGGCTTGCTCTTCTGCGCGGCGGCAGCCGGGGCCGGAGCCGGAGCGGAGGCCGAGGGGGGCGTCTGCACCGGCAGAACCTCCATCGGACGGGCGGGAGCGGCCTGTGCGGGGGCGTTCTTGTTATAGAGACGGCCCGCGTTCGCCTTCACAGCCGCTTCAATCTCGGAAGCGATCGCCGCGTTCTCCGGGTTTTCGAGGAAAATCTTCACATTGTCGCGGCCCTGACCCAAACGTGTCTGGTTATAGGAGAACCACGCGCCGCTCTTCTGGATCACGTCCAGCTTCACCGCGAGGTCAATCAACTCGCCGGTGCGCGAAATGCCGCGCCCATACATCACGTCGAACTCCGCCTCACGGAACGGCGGGGCAATCTTGTTCTTCACGACCTTCGCGCGGGTGCGCGTGCCGATCTGCTCCGTGCCGGATTTGAGCACCTCGATCTTGCGGATTTCAAGACGCACGGAGGAATAGAACTTCAGCGCGCGGCCGCCGGGCGTAACCTCCGGGTTGCCGTACACCACGCCGACCTTCTCGCGCAGCTGGTTGATGAAGATGGCCACACAGCTCGATTTCGAGATCGCGCCCGCCAGCTTGCGGAGCGCCTGGCTCATCAGACGGGCCTGCAAACCGACGTGGCTGTCGCCCATCTCGCCCTCAATCTCGGCGCGCGGCACGAGAGCCGCCACGGAGTCGATGACGATCACGTCGATCGCGCCCGAACGGATCAGGGCCTCCGCGATTTCCAGCGCCTGCTCGCCGGTATCCGGCTGCGAAACCAGAAGGGAATCCACGTCCACACCCAGCGCGCGCGCATACACGGGATCCAGCGCGTGTTCCACGTCGATAAACGCCGCGTTGCCGCCGTCCTTCTGCCCTTCCGCGATGCAATGCAGCGCCAGCGTCGTCTTACCGGAGCTTTCCGGCCCGTAGATCTCGACGATTCTGCCGCGCGGCAGGCCGCCGATACCGAGCGCCAGATCCAGAGAGAGCGATCCGGTTGAGATGGCTTCCACGTTCATCGCCTGATTCTGGCCCAGACGCATGACGGCTCCCTTGCCGAACTGCTTTTCAATCTGCGCCAGCGCCGTCTCCAGCGCCGCCGCCTTATCCGCGCTTCTGTCTCTCGCTCCTGCCTTATCCGCCATGAAAATCTCTCCTTCTTCTGCCGGTTCCGTCCTCTCGCCGCTCACCGGACGGCGGCGCGGAGCCGGCTTCCCCGCGCGTTTCTGTTCCTATTATACCGGGATGGTCAAGCAAAAGCAACACTTTTTCTTATTTTCTCGAACATTTGTTGCTTCTTTGCTTTTGTCTCAGGAATTCCCTTTACATCTTTTTTCCGGAAATCCGTTGTGTATAGAATACCAGAGGGATTCTCCCATAATCAGGACTTGACTGCCGTAACCACGCGGTCAAAGCCGTTAAAATCCTTCGTGACCTCCACCTGGGACAGCCCGGCCTGCCGGAACAGCTCAGAAACGGCCTGCGCCTGATCCTCCCCGATCTCGACCGCGCACACACCGCCCTGCGCCAGACAGGGAACCCAATGCGCGGCGATAGCCCGGTAAAAGACCAATCCGTCCCCGCCCCCATCAAGAGCGGCGCGCGGCTCATACTGGATCTCTTTTTGCAGGGAGGGAATGTCCCCGCAGGCCACATACGGCGGGTTGGCGGCCAGCAGATGAAGCCCCGCAAAGCCCTGCGCGCTCTCCGGGCGCAGCACATCCAGGCGTACCGGCTCCACCGCGCGGCCGGTACGCCGAATATTCTCTGTCAGAAATTGAAAGGCGGCGGGAAACCATTCCACGGCGCGCACGGA
>OERR01000217.1_pt1 | contig 14523 bp, 9 predicted proteins | sample 1540051 | NCBI WGS metagenome assembly OERR01 (sample SAMEA3891884, study PRJEB23780) | metagenome | biome: terrestrial biome; feature: animal house; material: Caecal content | place: Italy | collected 2015-05-05 | reverse complement strand
TATGTCCATTTCTCGTAAATTTCTTTTCCTGCACGATATTCAGTTGTCAAGTTTCGATTGGAATCTCATTTATTGAGATTCCGAGAAGTTATAAAAGGAACTTTCACTGGAGTTGCCTTTTGCATATCACAATAAAAAAAGAGCTGGACAAGGACAGACGTTTCAGTCTGTGTCTTATCCAGCCCATCATTTCCAGCGAATGATTTGCCCTCCGAACAAGCGATTTAGTTTTATCATGATTTTCTTAGTTTGTCAAGTGAATTGATCGGATTATTTCAGAAGAACTCTTGACAAAGAAAATTTATTATGTTATATTCATAACGGTGTTATGAAACGATGTTATGAATGGAGTGATGGAATGGCAAAACAGATTGAAGGTGTTTATGAGCGAGTTTTAGAATGTGCCAAGAAAGAATTTTTGACAAAGGGCTTTTTAGAGGCTTCTTTAAGAGATATTGCAAAAGAAGCAGGTACGAGTACAGGTTCGATTTATACACGATTTGGGGATAAGGAAGGGTTATTTCGTGCATTAGTGGAGCCAGTTGCTCAAGAAATGAAGCAAATTTTTTTACAGATTCAAGAAAAGTTTCACCAATTGGAAAAAGAAGAGCAGGAAGAATATATGCCGCAATATTCGAGTGATGGTATGGATATTATTTTAGATTTTATGTATGAGCATTTTGATGAATTTCGCTTGCTTTTGGATCATGCATATGGGACAAAGTTTCAATATTTTGTAGAAGAATTAGTTAATATTGAAGTGGAATATACATATAAGTATATGGAAGCAATTGGATGTGAGACGGTGAAATCTGGTGCAGTAACAGAAGAGTTTTTGCATATTGCGACAAGCGGATATTTTAATGCGATGTTTGAAGTAGTTCGTCATCAAATGAAAAAAGTAGATGCAATTTATTATATCAATATGCTGAAAAAATATCATATGGCAGGATTTGATACAATTTTTTATCCAGAAAATTATTCATAAAAATGATGTAATGTCCTATAAACAATGGCTCTGTTTATATACTTACTGGTATTTACAAAAAATTTATTCTATTAAGTGATTTAGGCTGTTTATACATTTCTGTAAAACAGCCTTACAATAAAAATAATGGTTAGTTATAGCTAATTAAAGGAGGAATCGTTATGCAAAATAAAAGTCCGATGGTTCGGCTTTGGGAGTTAGGAGAAAAGGAACATGGCGGTTTGATTCGAGCAATTCTGTCAGCTGTAATTGGCGTTCTGGGAGGGATGCTTCCATATTTTGCCGCAGCACAAATTGTAATTGCTTTAATTAATGGGAATCAAAACAAAGAGTTTTATATGAAATGGTGCTTGGCAGCAGTAATTGGGTATTTGATACGTTCTGTATTGTATGCGCTAGCGCTTTCTATGTCTCATAAAGCAACGTTTTCAATCCTAAAAAATATTCGAGAAAAATTAATTGAAAAACTTCCGAGAATGCCACTTGGAACAATTATAGATACATCTAGTGGTCAGATGAAACAGATTATTGTGGATCAGGTGGAAAGTATGGAACGTCCGTTGGCACATTTGTTACCAGAGATGACATCCAATTTATTGGGGCCTATTTTTATTTTCATTTATTTGTTTGTGTTGGACTGGAGAATGGCATTGCTGTCGTTAGTATCAATTCCAGTAGGAATGATTTTTATGGGAATTGTAATGAAAGATTATGGAGTGAAATATGAAGGATCTGTAAAAACGACACAACATATGAATTCTACTATCGTAGAGTATATAGGAGGAATTGAGGTAATCAAGGCGTTTAATCAGGGAAAAAATTCCTATGCCAAGTTTGCAGATAGTGTGAAGGCGAATGCTGCATATTTTTATAATTGGATGAAAAGCTGCCAGTTTCCTATGTCAGTTGCTAGGGCAATCTTTCCTACTACATTGATTACTATTCTTCCAATTGGATGGATCTTATATCAAAATGGAAGTTTAAGTATGGAAACATTTATTACAACCATTATTCTTTCGCTTGGAATTGCAGGACCGTTACTGGCTGCGATGAACTTTACGGATAGTTTAGCACGAGTTGGCACTATTGTAAGTTCAATCGATTCCATTTTAGAGGGTGAAGAACAAGTACATAGAATAGAGAGAGTCAATTTATCCAATATGGATATTTGTGTGGAACATGTTTCCTTTGGATATCATAAAGAGAAGGAAGTTTTACATGATGTTAGCCTGAACATCCCAGCTGGTACGATGACTGCGTTTGTAGGGCCAAGTGGAAGTGGCAAATCTACAATTGCAAAGTTAATTGGTGGATTTTGGGATGTCAAAAATGGAAGAATTACGATTGGAGGACATAATTTAAGAGAAATTCCATTGAACCAGTTATATGATCAAGTAGCGTTTGTTTCACAGGATAATTATTTGTTTGATGAGACAATTCGGGAAAATATTCGTATGGGAAATCGAAATGCCAGTGATAAACGAGTCGAAGAAGTAGCAAAAGCAGCTGGATGTGATGCGTTCATTCGTAAGTTGGAGCGAGGGTATGATACAGTCGTTGGAGGAGGCGGTGCGCATCTTTCAGGAGGAGAAAGACAAAGAATTGCGATAGCCAGAGCAATGCTAAAAGATGCCCCAATTGTTATTTTAGATGAGGCAACTGCATATGTTGATCCAGAAAACGAAGCAATTATCCAAAGAGCAGTAGCAAAATTGGTAAAAGGAAAAACAGTTATTGTAATTGCACATCGACTTTCAACAATTACAGATGCAGATCAAATAGTTGTTATCAATGGCGGAAAGATAGAAGCGGTTGGAATACATAAGCAGTTATTGAAAGATTGTCCATTGTATGAATCAATGTGGCAGGCGCATATTGGAGCAAAGGATGGTGAAGAAGCATGATTCAGGCGTTAAGAAAAATATGGCAGTTTGCAGGAGAGGAAAGCAGACAGATTAATGGATCAGTAATTTTAGGGTTCTTTTTTGCTGTATTTCATATGTTTCAAGTAGGGGCAATTTATTATGTTGTTGTTGCATTGACAGAAAAAGATGAGACAATGCAGGCAGCGTGGACGGCATTTATATTGTTAGTTATCAGTATTATAGGGCGTGCAGTGATGAACTACTTTGCACAGCTCAAGCAGACCCATGCGGGCTATTTTATGGTAGCAAATAAAAGAATCTATATTGGAAATAAGTTAAAGACGGTACCAATGGGTTACTTTAATGAGAAAAGTCTGGGAGAGATTACTGGAGTCACAACGACTGTATTGGATGATGTGGAAAATACAGCTCCAATGGTTTTAGTGAATATTTTAAGCGGTTTTATTAATGCAGTTGTATTTACTTTAATGGTAATCATATTTGACTGGAGAATCGGATTGCTAGTTGTGGCAGGTACGGTAATTTATTTGTTTATTACTTCTGTGATGGAAAAAAAGTCAGCTTTGTTAGCACCAAAGCGTCAAGAATCGGAGGCTAAGTTAGTTGGTGCAGTATTGGAGCAAATACAGGGAATGAGTGTAATTAAATCCTTTAATCTGACTGGAAAAGGAGATAAGAGGGTACGGGATGCTCTGGAATATAATCGAAAGAGTAATTTAGATATTGAACGGTTGTTTACTCCTTATACGATTGCACAGGAAATGGCACTGCATTTATTTAGTGTAGTTATGATGTTTGCAGCAGTTACCTTTTATATGAATGATACAATGAGTTTAGCAAATGCATTGATGGGTGTAATTATTTCTTTTATGGTATTTGCTCAGATTGAGTCAGCGGGCAGTGGAATGGCAATTTTGCGTGTAGTAGGAAGTTCGATTGAACATGCAAATCAAATGGATAGAATTCCCCAGATAGATAGTAATGGAAAAGATATTGTGCCTCCAAATCATGATATTGCATTGGAACATGTTTCATTTTCCTATGGTAAGAAACAAATTTTGCAGGATGTTTCTATAAAGATGCCAGATAAGACAACAACGGCAATTATTGGGCCAAGTGGTTCAGGAAAAACAACATTATGTAATTTAATTGCTCGTTTTTGGGATGTGAATAGTGGTGCGATTAAAATTGGTGGAGTAAATATAAAAGAATACACATTAGAATCTTTGATGAATCAGATTAGTATGGTGTTTCAGAATGTATATTTATTTGCAGATACGGTGGAAAATAATATTAAATTTGGAAGACCAAATGCAACACATGAAGAGGTCGTAGCAGCTGCAAAAAAAGCTTGCTGTCATGAATTTATTGAGTCACTTCCGAATGGTTATGATACGATGATCGGAGAGGGAGGAAGTTCTCTGTCAGGAGGAGAAAAGCAGAGAATTTCAATAGCAAGGGCAATGCTGAAAGATGCACCAATTGTAATTTTTGATGAGGCAACTGCAAATGTCGATCCAGAAAATGAAGATCGGTTGCAAAAAGCAATGGAAGAACTTACACGGAATAAAACGATTATAATGATTGCTCATCGATTAAAGACCGTACGGAATGCAGATCAAATTTTAGTTGTAAACAATGGAAACATTGTACAGCAAGGAAAGCATAGTGAACTGATAAAGCAAAAAGGAATTTATGCAGATTTTATTTTAGGAAGAGAAGAAGCAATTGGATGGAAATTAAAATCGGTTCCTTCTGCCAATGATAAAAAAACGTCTTGAAATATTTTGAAAAAGAGTATATGATAACTTATATAAAGTTAGTATATACTAACTAGAAAGAGGCGTGATAAGATGTTCCGTAAATCGTTACCGCATATGGGAAGTTTTGATAGTGGTATTACTTGTAGAAATAATTCAGGTCAGTATTTAACACATTTATTGGAAACCTCCAATACAGGGCAAGTGAGTGATTTTGTCAATCAGATTCCAATTGAAATTGGCAGATGTCAAGTAAAAGAAAAGAAGACAAAACAGGGAATTGCTTATTTGGATTGGGAAATGTGTTATAAAGAAGATGTCTATGTACAGAAAAAAGATTATGTAGATGAAGTTCAGTTTATCTTTTTTATGAATAAAGGAATGGAATGGCAAATTGGAGCATCCGATCATAGTGTTTGTTTTAAAAAGGGAGAACTCTGTATTTGTCGAGACTGTTTTCAAAAGAGTGCAGCTTGCTATGAAGGAGGGTATAATTTTTTATTTAAAAGTGTTCAGATTCCAAGTAAGCTTTTCTTTCAAATGATAGAAGAAAACTTTGACTTATTAGATAGTAGTAGAATAAACCAGATGTTAAAAACAGTAATGAAAACAGGGATTACTCCTTATATGTATCGTCTGCTGCGAGAAATTGAAGATCTGGATTTTTATCAAGGAGGAATCGCTTCTCTGTATTTGGAAAGTAAAATGACGGAGATTATTGCAGCCTGTTTGGAAGCTGGTATGGAATTGGGAGATAACGCAGTTTATAAAAAAATGTCCCTATCCAGAACGGATCGAGAATTAATTCTACAAATAAAACAAAGAGTTGATATGGATAGTGTAAACATTCCAGGATGTGAACAGCTTGCACGAGAAATGAATTTAAGCATATCTAAGTTAACGAAAGGATTTAAAGAGTTGACAGGTGTACCACTTCATACATATGTGATTAATCGGAGGTTGGAATATGCTGCCTATTTATTAACAGAGAATCATTTGAATGTAAGTCAAGCCGCAGTATGTGCTGGATATTCCAATATGAGTCATTTCTCAGCCGCTTTCAAGAAAAAATACGGCGTACTTCCAAAAGATTATAAAAATAAAAACTGTTAAAATGAAACAGAATTTGGGTAGAAATCTTATATATGAGAGCGTAAAATAATAGGTGCGAGTTAGTTAATATTAACTCGTGCCTAATTTGTGCGATAAACCCGTCAAACCTACTCGATTGTTATTGTGATAGGCAAAAAGAAGCTCCAGTGAAGGTCCTTTTTGTAAAGGCATAAGTTAGGTGGAAACATTTTTGCTTGGAAGCATATGCGAATAAGAGAAATTTGAGAAAATGAGAGGAGATGATTTTATATGTTTAAGAAAGTTTTGGAATACGCGGGTCCATATAAACGGTTAACAATGTTGTCCGCTTTTGTAATTTTAATTGCTGTATTGATGAGTGTGCTTCCCTTTCTATTTGTATATCAGATAATTACACCATTAGTAATGGGAGAGGCAGTTGACGTTACCTATATTGGTATTCGAGTATTAGGAGTGGCAGCCTGCTTAATCCTTCATGCTTGTTTCTATGTAAAGGGGCTTTCTATGTCTCATGAAGCGGCATTTAACATTCTGTTTCGTCTTCGTGTTTCGCTGCAAAAAAGAATGGAAAAATTGCCGCTTGGTGAAATACAGGAAAAGGGAATTGGTAGTATGAAGCGTATGTTTGTGGATGATGTGGACAGTATTGAACTATTGCTGGCACATGCTCTGCCAGAAGGCTTTGGAAATGTTACGATTCCAATCATTGTATACATTAGTTTATTTGCAGTGGATTGGAAGTTGGCATTGATGTCGTTAGCCTCATTGCCAATTGGATTGCTTGCAATGGTTGTAATGTATAGGATTGGCATGAAAGATATGAAAAACTACTATGCGGCTGGAAAAGTAATGAATAATACAATTGTAGAGTATATTAATGGGATGGAAGTCGTAAAAGTATTTAATAAAGATGGAGAATCTTATAAGCGTTTTGAAAAAGATATTACAGCTTATCGGGATTTTACATTAAGTTGGTATAAAGCTTGCTGGCCTTGGATGGCAATTTATAATAGTATTTTGCCTTGTACATTAATTTTGACATTACCTCTTGGCTCGTGGTTTGTATTAAAAGGATATTCTACACTGGCTGATCTAATTTTAGTTATGTGTTTATCTTTAAGTTTAGGAGTTCCACTGTTAAAAGCAATGGGATTTTTACCATCGCTGCCTCAGATTAATTATAAGATTGAAATGCTGGAAAATATGTTTAATACAGCTCCATTGAAGCAAACAACAGATGAATTTAAAGGAAATGGACATACGGTAGTGTTTGATGGTGTTAGTTTTGCCTACAAAGAAGAAACGGTAGCAGATCAAATTAACCTTACAATTCCCCAAGGACAAAAAACAGCTCTGGTAGGGGAGTCTGGTTCTGGAAAAAGTACGTTGGCAAAACTTCTTGTTCACTATTATGATACAAATCAAGGAACGATTTCAATTGGCGGACAGGATATTTGCCAGATGAGTTTGGAAGCATTAAATACTCAGATTTCTTATGTTTCGCAAGAACAGTTCTTATTTAATACTTCATTAATGGAAAATATTCGGATTGGACGACTTTCTGCTACAGATGAGGAAGTTTTGGAAGCAGCTAAGAAAGCTCAGTGCATGGAATTTTTGGAAAAATTACCGAAGGGAATTCATACATTGGCTGGAGACAGTGGAAAACAGCTTTCTGGAGGACAGCGTCAAAGAATTGCATTGGCGAGAGCAATTTTGAAAGACGCACCGATTGTAGTATTGGATGAAGCAATGGCATTTACTGATCCAGAAAATGAAGAAAAAATGGAAGCTGCAATTTCAGAAGTAGTCAGGGGAAAAACATTACTCGTTATTGCACATCGACTGCCTTCTGTAAAAAATGCTGATCAGATTTGTGTGATGTCTAAAGGAAAAATTATAGCAACAGGAAGACATGAAGAACTAATTGTTGGTTGTGAAGAATATCAGAAATTGTGGAATGCATCCATTGACAGTGCAAACTGGAAAGTAGAAAGCGCAAAGGAGGATTAAAATGATTCATTTATTTCAAAGAATATTACGGCTTTCTGGTAAGTATAAAAAAAGAATTCAGATCGCCTTTGTCTTTGCATTTTTGAAATCCATGCTTTCAAAAATGCCGATTTATCTATCCTTTCTTGTACTAACTCAATTTTATGAAGGAACTCTGGAGGCAGAGGATTGTTTATGGATTGGAATTAGTATGGTAGTTCTTGTGATGATAGAGGCTTTTTGTCAATTGATGAGCGATCGACTTCAGAGTGCAGCTGGCTATATGATGTTTGCCCAAAAACGATTGGAATTGGGGGCTCATTTAAGAAAACTGCCAATGGGCTATTTTACTGCGGGAAATATCGGAAAAATTAGCTCTGTACTGAGTACAGACATGGTATTTATAGAAGAAGTTGCCATGAGTACATTGGCAAATATGATGAATTATCTGTTTTCAGCAATTATTATGGTAGGATTTTTATTGTTTTTAGATTGGCGGCTTGGAGTAATAGCAGTTATTGTTAGTTTAATAGCAGTAGCAATTGCAGGGAAAATGAATCAGGTTTCATTATCGGAAGCAGATGTTCGTCAAGAACAGAGTGAAAAACTGACCGACGCAGTCCTTTCTTTTATTGAAGGAATTGGAATTATTAAAAGTTATAATTTACTTGGAGAAAAATCAGAGGAATTATCAGAGAATTTTCAACGTTCCAAAGAAACATCCATTGGATTTGAAAATGCACTTACTCCATGGCACCGAAGATTATATGTTTTATATGCGGTAGGAATGTCTGTATTATTTGCGTTTTCGATTTATTTACAGCAGATAGGAGAGTTGTCACTGCCATATTTATTCGGTTTCTTACTGTTTGTATTTGAATTATTTGGTCCGCTGAAGGCATTGTATGCAGAGGCAACGAGACTTACGGTTATGAATAGTTGTCTGGATCGAATTGAGGAAGTGTTTGAAGAAGCAGAACTCCCAGATACTGGAACTTATCGCGTTCCATCTAAGTCAGAACAAATATCAGAAGTGGAATTTCAAGATGTTTGCTTTGCCTATGAGACAAATACAAAAGGGGAATATCAGAAAAAAGAAGTTCTCCATCATATTAATTTAAAGATGAAACCGCATACGATGCTGGCTTTGGTAGGTCCTTCTGGAGGTGGTAAATCGACAATTGCGAACTTGTTGGCACGTTTTTGGGATGTAAAGAGCGGGGATATTTTAATTAGAGGAAGAAATATTAAAAATATTCCACTTGCAGAACTGATGAATCAAATTAGTATGGTGTTCCAGCGAGTCTATCTATTTCAAGATACCGTTTATAATAATATTAGTATGGGAAAACCAGATGCAACACGAGAAGAAGTTTATGAGGCAGCCAGAAAAGCTAGATGTTATGATTTCATTATGAAATTGCAAGATGGATTTGATACTATGATTGGAGAAGGAGGAGCAACATTATCGGGAGGAGAAAAGCAGCGAATTTCCATTGCTCGTTGTATTTTAAAAGATGCTCCAATTATTATTTTAGATGAAGCAACAGCAAGTGTGGATGTGGATAATGAACGGTATATTCAAGAAGCAATAACGGAACTAGTAAAAGGAAAAACGTTGCTTGTGATTGCACATCGACTAAATACAATAAAAGCAGCAGATGAAATCGCTGTTATTTCAAATGGTGAAATCGTACAGCGTGGTACACATGAACAACTAATGCTTCAAAAAGGAATTTATCGAGATTATGTACAAATTCGAGAGAAAGCAACTGAGTGGAGTTTAACATAATAAATTTCTTACTTTAGTACATAATTAAAACAAAAGAAACCTCCACTGGATGGCATATCACGATAAGAAAACGAATGGCAATTGCTGAGAAATATTCTCGGCAGCAGCCATTCTTTCTTTTTGCAAAAAGCGGTATGATAAGGAATAATAGAGTAATTATCATCTTGGAGGAAAAACTGTGTTAGAAGATTCTCAAATTATTATTGTGGATAGAAAAAAGATAAGTGAGTATGAAATGGAATATAGGATTGGGGGAATTCAAGGAGATGGTGTGATGAGTTGTATTGATGTCTATTATGGGATTCAAGTAATCTATAATAAGTTTCATAGCTTTGATACGCCAATAAATAGAGAAATCAATAGTAGTTATATTGAAATCAATCATTGCCGCAGAGGAAAATTTGAATGCTTGTATAATAAAAACTATTATGCACATTTATGTGAGGGGGATTTGTCGATTAACAGATGGTCTCTCCAAAGAATGGGAGATTCATTTCCGCTTGGTTATTATGAGGGAGTGGAAATATTAATTGATATTCAAAAAGCGAGAAAAAATGAATTGTTAGCAAATTTTCATATTGATATTGATTTTTTAGCAAAGAAGCTGACATTAAATGATAATATTTATATTTTGCGTTCCACACAGCAAATCCAGCATATTTGTTTAGAAATGTATGAAATTGATAAGAAAATGAAAGTGGATTATTTAAAAATCAAAGTATTAGAACTATTATTATTTTTATCTCATAATGATTTTGAAATGATGCAAAATCAAAAACGCTATTATCCAAAGAAGCAGATTGAAACGATAAAGGCAATCAAACAATATTTGAGTGAACATTTGTCAAGCAAGATTAACTTTGATGTGTTAGCAAAACAGTATCATATAAATATCCACACATTAAGAAAGTCATTTAAAGAAATTTATGGAGTACCGATTTATCAGTGGTTTAAACAGTATCGGCTGGAATATAGCATGGAATTACTAAGAAACACAGACTTATCCATTATTGATATTGCAAATAAAGTTGGATATTCCAATCCAAGCAAATACTCCGCTGCTTTTTACCAGCTTATGAATATGACACCACAGCAATATAGAAAGTCGTTTGGTGAAATATAAGATGGAAAGACGTTACTTACATTCCGATTTGAATATTAAAATGGATTAATTCGGATAAAATGGAGTGGATGGAACGAATGAAAAGTAGTATACTCTTTTTTGGGTTAGAAATAACTAACCTGTATGGACGAATGTTTATACAAAAATGAAGAGGAGGCGTTATGGTTATATGTCAATCTTAAAAACGTTGTTTGCATATGCGGGAAAGTATAAGTATTTGACGTTGCTTTCACTTATATTTTCTTTTATTAGTGCAGTTATGCTGCTGTTGCCATTCATTTGGATTTGGAAGGTAGTTGCAGCTTTGTTAGAAGTATATCCTGATTTTACTCAGGCGAAAGATGCCGCTCAATATGGATGGTATGCATTAATCAGTGCAGTGGGCGGAGTTTTGGTCTATGTTATGGCATTATTATGCTCTCATTTGGCTGCCTTCCGAATTGCAGCAAATATGAGAAAAAAAGCAATGCATCATGTAGTACGACTTCCGCTTGGATATTTTTCAGAAGAGGGCAGTGGAAAGCTTAGGAAAATTATTGATGAATCGGCTGCGTCTACAGAAACGTATTTAGCACATCAGCTTCCTGATATGGTTCAGTTGATGACAACAGTATGTGCGGTATTAATCTGTTTGTTTATATTTGATTGGAAGTTTGCAGTTGCATCGCTGATTCCTACCATTTTAGCGTTATCCAATATGTTTAAGATGGTTGGAAAGGGTCTGCAAAAAGCAATGAAAGATTATATGGATGCTTTGGGAGACATGAGTAACGAGGCGGTGGAATATGTAAGAGGAATTCCTGTTGTAAAAACATTTCAACAGACTGTATATTCCTTTGAACGTTTTTATAATTCCATTAAAAATTATGAAAAATTTGCACTTGGATATACCGATCAAATGCGGATTCCAATGACATTGTTTACTACATTTATAAATAGTATTTTTATTTTCCTAATTGGAACAATGATACTTTTTATTTTAAATGGTTTCCAGATTACATCGGTATTGCCAGACTTCCTTTTTTATGTGATTTTTACACCGATTATTGCAGTAACAACAAATAAAATCATGTTTGCAAGTGAAAATACAATGCTTGCTCAAGATGGAGTGAATCGCATCGAGGGAATTCTTCACCAAAAGCCATTTGAATACTCCAATCGTTCCAACCAGATTCAGAACTATGATATTGAGTTTCATCACGTTTCGTTTTCCTATCCAGATAGTGGAGTAGAAGTTTTACACGATATTAACTTAAAAATTAAAAGTGGAACAACGATTGCATTTGTTGGAAAAAGTGGTGGAGGAAAATCTACACTCGTATCTTTAATCCCTAGGTTTTATGATGTGACAAAAGGTTCCATCACAATTGGAGGAATCAATGTAAAGGACATTAGTGAAAAAGAATTAATGAGTAAAATTTCATTTGTATTTCAAGATAGTCATTTATTAAAGAAGAGTCTATATGAAAATATTCAAATGGGATTTGATGTTACAAAAGAACAGGTGGAAACAGCCGTACATAGGGCACAGTGTGATGATATTGTGAATAAGTTCAGTCGTGGACTGGAAACTCAAATTGGAAGCCAAGGAGTGTATTTATCAGGTGGAGAAACGCAGAGAATGACTTTAGCTAGAGCGATTGTAAAGGATTCTCCAATTCTTTTGTTGGATGAAGCGACTGCCTATGCAGATAGTGATAACGAAGTGTTAATGCAAAAAGCAATTCTGGAATTGTCCAAAAATAAAACGACCATTATGATTGCACATCGTCTTTCCACCATTGTGAATGTAGATTGTATTTATGTTGTGGAAGATGGTACGATTGTAGAATCTGGAAACCATCAGCAGTTAATTGAGGCAAATGGAATTTATGCAGATATGTGGAACAATTATTGCCAGTCAATCGATTGGAAAGTAGGTGAAATACAATGATAGAACGAATTCAGAAGCGTTTTGCTCTCACAAAGATAGGAGCGAAAAATTTAGCGAAGGCATGTATCTCTTGTACCGTCTCTTATCTGGTAATTGCAATGTCGATTGGTGTACTTTATTATTTCGTATGTGATGTTTTAGACCTTTGGTTGAAGCAATCAGAGTCACTGTCGATTCCTATTTCTATTATAGAATGTATCGTTGTAATAGTGCTAATTTTTCTTGCACATTATATTCAATATAATATGACATTTTTAAATACTTATACAGAAAGTGCAAGACTTAGAATTTCTGTAGCAGAAAAGCTTAGGAAATTTCCACTATTGTTTTTCTCAAAGAGGGACTTATCTGATTTGACAACGACCATTTTATCGGATGTTACAGGAATGGAACAGGCATTGTCTCATTTCATTCCAGAGTTTGTAGGTTCAATTATTTCTACGACGCTGCTTTCCCTTTGCATGTTTTTCTTCGATTTTAAGATGGCATTGGCGGCGGTATGGTGTGTTCCAGTATCGTTCTTACTAGTTGTTTTGGCGAAGAAAAAATTAAGTCAGGCAGGACGTAAGGATCGAATGATTCAACTAGTTCGAACTGAAAAAATTCAAGAAGGATTAGAGTCGATTCGAGATCTAAAAGCAAATCATTTTACTGAAAAATATTTAAACGAAGTGGATCAAGCAATTGATAATTGCGAAAAAAGTCAGATTAGAACAGAGCTTACGAATGCAGTTTTTGTAGTAAGTTCCCAGTTAATATTAAAATTAGGAATCGCAACAGTTGTAATTGCAGGTGTTTATTTATTAGAACAAAATGAAATTAATTTTGAAATTTTTCTACTGTTTTTGATTGTAGCATCTCGTTTGTATGATCCGCTTAATGCAACACTGCAAAATCTAGCTGCGATTATTAGTTGTGATCCGAAAATTGAGCGATTAAATGAGATCGAAAATTACCCTGTTCAGACGGGAAAAGAAACATTTGAGCCTTCCAATTATGATATTGAATTTAAAAATGTAAGTTTTTCCTATCAAGAGGGAAAAGAAGTTTTAAAAGATATTAGTTTTTTGGCAAAACAAAACGAAATTACTGCTTTGATTGGAAATAGTGGAGGGGGAAAGACGACTTGTGCATCTTTGGCTGCTCGATTTTATGAGATTCCAAAAGGCAGAATTACAATTGGAGGAATTGATATTTCTACAATTGATCCAGAAGTGCTTTTATCCAAGTTTTCGATTGTTTTTCAAGATGTGGTGCTATTTAATAATAGTGTACTGGAAAATATTCGAATTGGAAAGAAAGATGCGACCGATGCTGAGGTCAAAGAAGCGGCAAGATTAGCTTTTTGTGATCAATTTGTAGATGCATTGCCGCAAGGCTATGAAACAATCATTGGAGAAAATGGTTCAAAATTATCAGGAGGACAAAGACAGAGAATTTCAATTGCTAGAGCAATTTTAAAAAATGCACCGATTGTACTTTTGGATGAAGCAAGTGCTTCTTTGGATGTGGAAAGTGAGACTTATGTACAAAAAGCTTTGTCTCGTCTGCTTCAAAATAAAACAGTTATTATGATTGCCCATCGAATGAGGACAGTTGCCAATGCATCCCATCTTGTAGTGTTAGAAAATGGGCAAGTAAAAGAAGAAGGAACACCAGAACAGTTAATAAAGCAAAATGGTAGATATAAACATATGGTGGATTTACAAAAAATGAGTAATGAATGGAAGATAGGATAAACAGACTCTATCCAAATGGAAATTATATCAAGCTGTGTTAATAAAGAGGAGAGTCATTACAAAATAGTAATAAGATGCTGTAGGAAGAGTAGTTATCTTTTATTAGGATAATTACTATATATACAGTCATTTTATGAACAAGAAATTTTGTAATGATTCTTTTTTATACAAAGATATTGGATTATAGATTTATTATACATAAAAATATAAACGATAAA
>OERR01000216.1_pt1 | contig 14575 bp, 16 predicted proteins | sample 1540051 | NCBI WGS metagenome assembly OERR01 (sample SAMEA3891884, study PRJEB23780) | metagenome | biome: terrestrial biome; feature: animal house; material: Caecal content | place: Italy | collected 2015-05-05 | reverse complement strand
CGGTACGCTACCCCTCCACGGGGCGCATACCGCCTTTTCTTGTTATCCAGCCCTCTGGCTGTATCGGTTGAGCAAAAGTCAGCGTGGGATTATTGATGTGGTATCTTTATCTAAGTGAACCCCCTTGTTCCCATTTTGAGATGGTCCGCCGCCTGCTGGAGCAGCTCCACGGCGGCAAAGGCCCGCTCCTTGGCTGTCTGTCCGGCCAACTCCAGCTGGCTGTTCCGGTTGGCCATCATGGATTGTAAATCATCCAGGGATAGAAGATAGACCGCCGTATGGAAGAGCGTCTTGCGGCGGTCGTCGTTGTAACCCGCCAGAAGTGTGCCCAATATGGCGCGCTTTTCCACTAACTGAGCGAGGTAGGCCTCCATCCCCAGTTCCTGGGCACGGGCGATATCCTGCTGCCGATTCCGATGGGGGACAAAGGAGTCCCCCATCGTCAAAACCCTCATAGCGGGCGCAGGGAGAAGCGGACATCTTCTCTGGTAAAGCCCTTCATGGTAACCACCTCACCGGCTGCCGGATGACGGTCTTTAGCTTTTCCGGCTGGCACCGCCGCGCGTCGCTCAGGTAGATCTCGTGGTGGAACCGGCCCGGGCCGAAGTCCGCCTCACAGCCTTGCGCCCTGGCGTATGTCTCCATGACCGCCACGGTGGCGGGTTCATTGTCATAGGGGCCGATGTGCATGCACTGGACACACAGCCCCTCCGCCCAGGAGAAGAATTCCACCCGGGAGAAGTCACGCTGTTTCTTTTCCATGGCCTCCCGGACTGCCCGGTCAAATACCGCCTTGGTCACAAACTCCGGTAGGCGGATGAGGGAGATCCAGTGGAAATCCGCTTTGCGGGTATAGTCCACCCCGTGGACGCCCTCCTGCCACCAAAGGCCCTCCAGGGGCGGTACCACATAGTCAAAGTAGCCCTCCGGTGGGTTCCGTTTGCTCATCTTGATGGTATAGGCCACGGCATGGAGCAGTTCCAGAGCCTGTTTGTAGGCACCCTGTTCCTCGTTGGGGTCACCCTGTCCCCGTACCGCCAGAAAGTTCATGGAGGGTACCGTAACGATGCCCGGGGTTCTGGGGGGCAGGTAGAACTTTTTATATTCTTTCTTGTAGTCAAAGGCCATGGTCATTTCCTCCGTTTCTTCGGCTGTTCCTGAAGGGTCAGACAGGTCAGGCGGGTCAGGGCGGTTATGGTGTCCCGATCATCCACATCCTCCACCCAGATGTAGTCCCTGGCCCCCTCATAGGGCGAGGTCTTGGGCAAATTGGGAAAGGCCGCCTCGCCCGCCGGGGTGATTTTCACAAAGAACTGATTGTCACAGATGACGGCGAAAAATATGCCGTCGCAGTAGAGACCGTACTCTCCGAACATCTTCCGGCTGCGGATGATTCCGGCCTCCCGCAGCTGTTCGGCCACATAGTCAACAAAGTCCTGATGAGAGGCCATCTCAATTCCTCCTGTAACGACGGGCCAGTGTTTCGGCCAGTTTTCCCAACTGCTCCCGCAGCTCCTCCGGCTCCAGCAGTTCTGCTTTGTCTCCAAAGGTCAGCACCCAGCCCAGCGCACTGTCAGCGTCTGGAAAGCCTCCGGTGAAGCGCAGCCGCCCGTCCGGCTCCGTAGTGAGGCGGTCCGCCCCGTACTCCTCCACCAGCCGCCAGCGGCAGCTGGGTTCAAAGAGCACAGTAACCTGATACTTCGCCGGAAAGACCCGCTCCGGCTCCAGATCCGGCAGGGGTGCAGACCGGGGCGGAAAGCCCTCCCCGGCGATGAGATCCGTCATGCGGTTTAACTTGAACAATCGGAAATCCTCCCGGCTCCGGCACCAGCCCCACACATACCAGGCAGACCAGTGAAACACCAAATAACAGGGCTCGACCGTGCGCAGCGATTCCCCTTTGGGGGAGAAGTAGGTAAAGCGGATAGTGCGATACTGCTCAATGGCATTCTGGATCAGCTCGATCTTTGGCGGCAGGCTGGTCTTGTACCAGGAGGAGAGGTCAATGAGCATATGGGCCCCGCCGGGCACCAGAGCGCCCGTCCCGGCGGACAGCTTCTCCATCAGCTGGGCGTAGCGCCGGGTGCCGCTGACGCTGTCCAGGCTCCGAAGCCCCGCCAGAATGGCCTGCATCTCAGGATCGGTGAGCACTGTACGATCCACCCGGTAGCCCTCCATAATGGAGATGCCTCCCCCTGCACCCTGGGCAGTGGCAATGGGGATGCCTGCGCGGCACAGGGATTCGATGTCACGCTGGATGGTTCGCCGGGACACCTCGAACTGCTCCGCCAGCTCCGGGGCGGTGATTCTCTCCCGCTGGAGCAGGATGGACAGGATGCCAATGAGCCGCTCCATTTTCATGGGATGCACCGCCTTTCCTGATTTTATCTGCATTATACCATAGAAACAGGACAACTGTGTGTCATGTTTGATTTAAAAGCAACCGGGCTGCTTTCGTTCGCTCTGCGGTTAAAAGAAAATCCGTTTGTCAGTGGCTATTTCTCTCTTTCTGTGGTATTGTTCGGTTGCCGAAAGAAGGCAATAATATACTACAAATCTTGGCTTTGGAATATGGAAGTTGGCTCTTGAAAAAGAATCGTCAAATTGGAAAGTTTCCCTTGACTTTGACGCTCTGTCAACTGGTACAGTATCCGTAAGGAGGGATGTTTATGGAGTGTTCCATTCAGGAGCTGTCGCGCCTGTCCGGGGTGACCGCCCGCACCCTGCGCTGGTACGACCAAATCGGCCTGCTCAAGCCCAGCCGGGTGGAAGAGAGCGGCTACCGCTACTACGGCGGGGCAGAAGTAGACCGGCTGCAGGATATTCTCTATTACCGGGCCCTCGGGGTGGAGCTGGCCCAGATCAAGGAATGTCTGGACGATCCCTCCTTTGACCGTCTGGCCGCCCTGAAGCGCCACCTGACCGCTTTGGAGGTGGAGCGGAAGCGGCCGGAAAACAGCTCCGTCTGGTAGATGGCATACAGAGCGAACAGATCGGCCAGAGAATAGCCGGCGATTCCCCGCCAACAAGGAACTCCGTTGATCTCTTTCTCTGCCGCCGGAATGATCTCCTCGGCCAGAAGCCGCAGATAGTCGTCCGCCCCGCCGGTGCAGGAGTCCGCGTTTTTGAAAGTAGGCGGACTATCCCAGGGTGCCATATCGTGGTTCCAGTCCAAATCGCTGATAGCTACCAGCGTGAACGGAGGGCAGCCGGCAGCCTGCGTGGTCTCATGTACCTTCTGGCCCTCGGTGGAGAAGGTGTTGAGATAGATAATGTGGACACTTGATTCCAAGCTCTGGAAAATAGATACCGTTTTGCCGTTTGTCGCAAAGATGTACATAGTGCGCATCATCCGCTTTCTACTGTAACGAAGGTGATAGTCCTGATTCTTGGAAAAAGATTATGCTGAATTGATTTTACCACCTCAATCCCTTTTTCTCAGGTTTTGTTAGGTGCTCTTAAAGCAGGGTGCAGAGTTACAATAATGCTTCGTTTGCAACGGTGTACAAAGGGAACATAATAAAAACTTAATAATAGACTGTAAATCTTACACAAAGTACCGCCCAAACGAGACTACGGGCGGTATTTTTGTATCTTGGCGGAGAAAGGAGGAAGTTCCCAGAACGGATACCGGGCCAGGCAAGGAAACTCTGCCCGAGCCGGAGAAAACGTCTGCTCCCCCGGAGGACGGAAAAAAGACGGAACAGCAGGCAAAGAGCCCGCAGGTTTCCGTCTATGACTTCGCTGAAATTATGAAAGGAAAGAAAGCCGAGGAACGGGCGGCAGCTTCCGGCGGGGAAAAGCCTGCCCCGGCAAAAACGGAGAAACCGAAAAAGCAGCCGGAGGCTCCGAAAAAGGCCGAAGGAAAACAGGAAAAGCCCAAAGAGCCCGAGCAGCCGAAGCGCCGGGGCCGTCCTCCGAAAGAGGATAAGGACAAGGCCTCCGCTCCCGAAGTCCAAAACTCCCACACAGAAAAAGCCGGAAAAGACCACCAAAGAGAAACTGGAGAAAAAAGCGGCTCCTATGTGATAGTGACCACTGCCGGAACAACTAACCAGGAGACATCCTTCTATATCTTAACAAATCAACTATATCATTTTCCCCAAAATGATATAGTTGAACCTTGACACAGTCAAATTTACTTGATATAGTTTAATTACATCAATATCAGTAAAATGATATAATTGACCCAAAGTGAGGTACAGGATGCGCACCTACGATTTTGCCCAAAACTATGAGAAGCTGCTTGCCCCTGATATCGTGGCACTGATGACTCAGATTCATGAATACAAAGGAGAACAGGCCCTGTTTATTGAGGCCAAGGCCGATACCCTGACTAAGCTGGTGGAGATTGCCAAGATCCAGAGCACCGAGGCCTCCAACAAAATTGAGGGCATTTACACCTCGGATGAGCGGCTCAAGAAGCTGGTGCAGGATAAGACCACCCCGCGCACCCGGAACGAGCAGGAGATCGCCGGCTACCGGGATGTGTTGACCACTATCCACGAGAGCTTTGACTATATTCCGCCCAAATCCTCCCTAATCCTACAGCTTCACCGGGATCTCTATAAATTCAGCGGCGTGTCCTACGGCGGGCACTACAAAACGGCGGATAATGTGATCGCCGAGACGGATGCCCAGGGGAACAAAACCGTTCGTTTCCAGCCGCTCCCCGCCTGGGAGACGCCGGAGGCGGTGGACAGCCTCTGCCGGGCCTATGAGGAGGCTGTGGGGAAGGGCGAGATGGATCCGCTGCTGCTGATTCCCATGTTTATCCTGGACTTTCTCTGTATCCATCCCTTTAACGACGGCAATGGCCGCATGAGCCGCCTGCTGACCCTGCTGCTGCTCTACCGGGCGGGCTATATTGTGGGCAAGTATATCAGCATCGAAAAGCTTATTGAGGAGAGTAAGGAGACCTACTATGAAGCCCTCCAGCAGAGTTCCCAGGGATGGCGCGAGGGAGCCAACGACTACGCCCCCTTCGTGCGCTATACCTTGGGCGTTGTGGCAGCGGCCTACCGGGAATTTTCCACCCGGGTGCAGGTCTTGGCCGTCAGCGGCATGAGTAAACCAGACCGCATCCGGGAAATCATCAAGGGTACCCTTGGAAAGATCACCAAGGCGGAGATCATCCAGCAGTGCCCTGATATCAGTAAAATCACGATACAGCGCACCCTGGCCGACCTGCAGAAGAGCGGGGAAATTCTGAAACTCAGCGGCGGGCGCTATACCGCCTATATTTGGAACAATGAGAAAGTATAAAATATGCGGAGAAGATGAGCGTATGCCTAATGGCGGATATATCAGAAAATACAAGGAAGAATGGCCGGTTGTTGCGATCTGTTATGATTTTGATAAGACGCTTTCACCGGACGATATGCAGGCGCAGGGTTTTATTCAGTCTGTTGGATATGAGATTTCCAAATTTTGGCAAGAGTCTAACGGCTTGGCAGGTAGTAACGATATGGACCAGAACCTGGCTTATATGTTCAAGATGATGGAGACGTCAGAAGGTCGTGTCCTATTTACGAAGAGGGCACTGCTGGAGTATGGCGCTCAGGTCCGTTGGTTTCCGGGCGTAGAGGATTGGTTCCGTCGCATCCGGGAATATGGAAAAGAACATGGCGTTATTGTGGAGCACTACATTATTTCCTCAGGATTGAAAGAGATGATAGAGGGGACCATTATTGCTAAGGAATTTGAAAAGATCTATGCGAGCTCCTTCTTTTACAACGAAAAGGGTGTAGCCAAGTGGCCCGCGCAGGTAGTTAATTATACCAACAAGACTCAGTTTTTATTTCGGATTGAAAAGGGTGTTTTGGATATCAATGATCCAGGTGTGAATGAGGCGTTTGTTCCAGAGGACATTAGGGTACCATTCCGCAACATGATCTACATAGGTGACAGTGATACAGATATTCCCTGTATGAAGCTGGTCACTACCTATGGCGGACACTCCATTGGGGTTTATAATGCAGATACATTGGATAAGACAAAAGTCTATAAGATGATGCGGGAGGGACGGATTCGATACTTTGCACCTGCTGATTATTCGGAAGGCACCCAATTGGATGAGCTTGTGAAAGCGATCATCGACAGGACTGTGACCAATGAGAAGCTGGAAGAAATCCATTTCAGATGCAAAAAAGAAAATATTGAGGCAGATAAGCAAAATAGTGAGGAAGAATTGGAAAAGACGGATTTGTTGATCTCATTGGAGAACAGCCGTAGTTTTACAAGGACACATGAAGTGATCAAGAAACTGAGCCGGTACAATACTTGGTCACCTGAGGAACTAAGCCTGCTTTTCCGGATCGCAGTGAACAACAGCCAAGTACGGTACATCATCAATGATGTCGATGTAAAACTGTTTTATAGTCAATTGTTAGGTAAAGTAAAAAAAGAGACTGAAGAAATAAAGACGATACGAGACATGTTGGAGAATGGGGAATAAGTTATGCTGACTGGCGAACTGAAAAACAAAATAGACCGCCTCTGGGAAACCTTCTGGACCGGCGGCATTACCAACCCACTGGATGTGGTGGAGCAGATGACCTATCTGATGTTCATCCACGACCTGGACGCCGCCGATAACCAGCGGGCCAAGGAGAGCGCCATGCTGGGGCTGCCCCACAAGAGTATCTTTTCCGGTGAGGTACAGGTGGGTGAGCGGACCATCCCGGGCAATCAGCTCAAGTGGTCGGTGTTCCACGACTTCCCCGCCGGGCAGATGTATTCCGTCATGCAGGAGTGGGTGTTCCCCTTCATCAAGAACCTCCACGCCGACAAAGACAGCGCCTATGCCAAGTACATGGGGGACGCTATTTTCAAGATCCCCACGCCTCTGATGCTGGATAAGATCGTCACCGCCATGGACGAGATCTACGCCCAGGCGGAGCAGCTCCACGACGCCGACGTCCGGGGTGACATTTACGAATACCTCCTGTCCAAAATCGCCACCGCCGGAGTCAATGGCCAGTTCCGCACCCCCCGGCATATTATCCGCATGATGGTGGATATGATGGCGCCCCAGGCGGACGACGTGATCTGCGACCCGGCCTGCGGCACCGGCGGTTTCCTGGTGGCGGCGGGGGAGTACCTCAAAGAGAACCGCAGAGAGGAAATCTTTTTTGACCGCCAGAAGAAGGACCACTACATGAACCACATGTTCCACGGCTACGACATGGACCGCACCATGCTGCGCATCGGAGCCATGAACATGATGACCCATGGCATCGACAACCCCTACATCGAGTACCGGGACAGCCTCAGCGACCAAAACACCGACCGGGAAAAATATTCCCTCATACTGGCCAATCCCCCCTTTAAGGGAAGTTTGGACGCGGATATCGTGTCCGCCGACCTGCTGAAGGTGTGCAAGACCAAGAAGACCGAGCTGCTGTTTCTGGCCCTCTTTCTGCGGATGCTCAAAGTGGGCGGGCGGTGCGCTGTCATCGTGCCAGACGGGGTGCTGTTCGGCTCCTCCACGGCACACAAAGCCATCCGAAAGGAGATCGTGGAGGGTAACCGGCTGGAGGCAGTGATCTCCATGCCCAGCGGGGTGTTCAAGCCCTACGCCGGGGTGTCCACGGCGGTGCTGGTGTTCACCAAGACGGGCCACGGCGGTACGGATGACGTGTGGTTTTACGACATGAAGGCAGACGGCCTCTCTCTGGACGACAAGCGCACGGAGATAAAAGAGAACGACATCCCCGACATCGTCAAGCGGTTCCATGATCGGGAGGGGGAGAGGGAGCGCCAGCGCACCGAGCAGTCCTTCCTGGTGCCGAAGGAGGAGATCGCCCAAAACGGCTATGACCTCTCCATCAACAAGTACAAAAAGGTGGAGTATGTCCCCGTGGAGTACCCCTCCACCCAGGAGATTCTGGCCGACCTCAACGAGTTGGAGATGGAGATTTCCAAGGGCTTGGCGGAGCTGGAGGAGATGATGTGATGGCGAGATTGGGGGATGTTTGTACCATTGTTTCCGGGACTACTCCTAAAAGCAGTTGTCCGGAATATTGGGATGGAGACATTAACTGGGTGACACCTGCCGAATTGAATGATGAATCTGATGTTATTTATGAAAGCCAGAGGAAAATAACAAAACAAGCAGTGATGGATAGCAGTTTAAAAGCTTTTCCGGCGGGAACAGTGCTTCTTTCCTCACGGGCACCAATTGGAAAAGTTGCGATTGCTGGCACAGAAATGTACTGCAATCAGGGGTTTAAGAATTTGATTTGTTCAGATGCAATTTATAATCGATATCTGTATCATTTTCTTAAAAGCAAGACGGAATATTTAAATTCATTAGGGCGAGGGGCTACATTTAAGGAAATCTCTAAGAGTATCGTAGAAGAAATTGAAATTCCTCTCCCGCAGATGGAAGAACAGCGCCGCATTGCCGCCCTGCTGGACAAGGTCAGTGATCTGATCGCCAAGCGCCGGGCGCAGCTGGACAAGCTGGACCTGCTGGTCAAAGCCCGGTTTGTGGAGATGTTTGGGGACCCGGTTCGCAACAATAGAGGATGGGATACCGATCGTTTAGATGACCTATGTAATGGCGTAGGAGATGGGTTGCATGGAACACCAGAATATGATGAAAACGGCATATATCCATTTATCAACGGTAATAATCTCATTGATGGAAAGATCGTTATCACAGATGCAACCAAGAAAATAAATGAAAAAGAGTATAAAAAACTTTTCATTGAAATCAGTAAAAACGCAATCCTAATTTCAATTAATGGAACTTTGGGTAAATTAGCTTTTTATAACGGAGAAAGTGTTGCATTAGGAAAAAGCGCTTGCTATTGTAACTTACGCGATAAAATTAGTAGACGTTTTATCTACGGGATTATGGAGAGTGACGCGTTTGCAGATTTTATGGAAAAAGCGTCAACAAAGAGCACAATAAAAAATGTTGGACTTAAAGCAATGAGAGAATTCAAAGTGATTAGACCGCCACTAAAATTACAAAACCAATATGACGCTTTTGTTGAGCATACGGATAAATCAAAAATGACGATTCAGCAGAGCCTTGATAAACTGGAAACACTGAAAAAAGCTTTAATGCAGCAATATTATGGGTGAGGTTATTACTATGGGGGAAGTTTCATACCGAAAGTGGGATATATGGGTTAACTATAAATTTTATAGGGAGCCAATGAAATTACCTGGGTATTATGAGTGTATGCTTGTCCCTGCTCTGATGGTGCATCAAACAGTTGAATTTTTAGCAGAAAAGTACGAAATAAAGTTAGATAAAATTGTTTCAATCAAAAGAGCATCAGGCAGTGCGGCAAAGATGATGATTACATCTAAGGAAGGAAATCTATGTATTAAAATTATTGATACACTGGATACAGGGTGCAATGTAGAAACCATAATTCACGAAGTAATATTGACTTTAGATTCACTCTCGATTTGTGTAGATGCGGCGCTAATATGTAATAGTATTCGATTTATTGGTAGTTTTGATAATCAAATTTTCTTTGCGGTCAGAAGACCTTTTAATAGAGCTTTAGCATTTGAAGTGGAAGAACGTATAGAGGCTAACAACAAATTAACATCAGATTTTCTTTATTATCGCCAAGCGCCAACGGAACTCAAGGTTGCCATACAGCATTATTTAACTGGCTTGACGCTTTTAGGTTTGGAAGATCAAATATCAGGGCTTATTGATGCATCATACGTACAATTTTGTCAAGGCTGCGAAGCGGTATGTAATTGTAGTGATGGAAATGTTTCTACAATATGCAGGTATATTGCGCGTGTGGCTCCATTAGATCATCAAGACTTACAAATTATTGCTCATCATGTGTGGCAAGTAAGGAATAAATACTACGGCCATGGAGATATACGCCATAATTTAAAAGCTATAAGCGATTACAACAATGCCTATAACACCATAAAACAAGTGCTTGTTGCAAGATATCTATGTAAAAGGTTAATTGATCTTGGAGCACCATCTGGAAAATTTCTCGTGCGCGAAATGAGATTCTATCCAGAATATGGGTCTGAAATGTATAGGGGTACGGTAGAAGAACTTGGAAAAGAATTCAGGGTCGATTACCCAGGGCGAACGGCTAAACTATATGATTCCAATGGAAAAGAAGTTGGAAAATACACAATACCGTGATTTAGGGGGAATTCGTACTATGACCAACTTCGATTTTCTCCTCTCCAACCCGCAATTCTCCACCTTCGGAGAGGTCGCCATCGCAGCAGAAAAAATCTATACCATAGACCCGGCGGCCTGTGTGCTGAACTGCCGCCGGGCGGTGGAGTTTGCCGTCAAATGGATGTACTCTGTGGACAGCGGGTTGGTCATGCCCTACGACGACCGGCTGGCCAGCCTCATGGACACCGAGGACTTTCGGGCCATCGTGGACCGGGACCTGTGGCAGCGTCTCAAATATATCCGCCAGACGGGCAACGCCGCCGCCCACACAGGGAAGAAGATCACCCGTGAGCAGGCCCGGCTGTGCCTGGAAAATCTCTGGTACTTCATGGACTTTGTGGCCTGCTGCTACGGCACTTCTTACACCCCAGGAGCATTTGACCCGGCCTTGCTGGAGCAACAGACCGCCGCCCCGGCTCCCGCTCCTGTGCCCGAGGTGGATTTGGCCGCCCTTATTGCGGAAAACGAGGCCCTCCGGGCCCAGCTCACCGCCCGCCGGGAAGCCCAGCAGCCCAGCTATACCCCCAAGCCTCTGGATCTCTCTGAGTACAAGACCCGCAAGCTGTATATCGACGCCATGCTCACCGACGCGGGCTGGACCGAGGGAAAGGACTGGCTGTGTGAGGTGGAGCTGCCCGGTATGCCCAACAAGAGCGAGGTGGGCTATGCCGACTATGTGCTCTATGACGACGCCCACCGCCCTCTGGCTGTCATCGAGGCTAAGCGCACCTGCGTGGACCCGGCCAAGGGCCGCCAGCAGGCCAAACTGTATGCTGACCTGCTGGAACAAAAATATGGCCGCCGTCCGGTGATCTTCCTCACCAACGGCTTTGACACCCGCCTGGACGATGGGGCCTATCCGGAGCGCCGAGTGGCTGCCTTTTACTCCAAACGGGACCTAGAGAAGCTCTTCAACCTCCGGGCCATGCGGACGAGTCTCGAGTACATTCAGGTGGACCACGCCATCGCGGGACGCTACTACCAGGAGGGGGCCATCAAGGCCACCTGTCAGGCGCTGCAGGCCAACCGCCGGAAGGCCCTGCTGGTTATGGCTACCGGCTCCGGTAAGACCCGGACGGTCATCGCCCTGGTGAAGGTGCTCCTCCAGCACGGCTGGGTAAAAAATGTCCTCTTCCTGGCTGATCGCAACTCCCTGGTCACCCAGGCCAAGCGTAGCTTTGTGAACCTGTTGCCCGATCTCTCCGTGACCAACCTGTGCGAGGAGAAGGACAACTACACCGCTCACTGCGTTTTTTCCACCTATCAAACCATGATGAACTGCATCGACTCGGTGGAAGACGGGGAGGGGAAGCTGTTCACCGTGGGCCACTTCGATCTGGTTATCTGCGACGAGGCTCACCGCTCCATCTACAACAAGTACCGGGATATCTTTAACTACTTTGACGCCCCTCTGGTGGGCCTCACCGCCACTCCAAAGGACGAGATCGACAAGAACACCTATGAGGTCTTTGAACTGGAGAGCGGCGTGCCCACCTACGGCTACGAGCTGGCCCAGGCAGTGAAGGATGGCTTTTTGGTGGATTTCCTCACCGTGGAGAGCAAGCTGAAATTCCTGGAGGAGGGCATCTCCTACGCCGATCTGTCCGAGGAGGAAAAAGCGGAGTATGAGGCCACCTTCACCGACGAGAACGGGGAGCTGCCTGAGCGGATCGAGTCATCTGCCCTCAACGAGTGGCTGTTCAATGAGGACACTATCCGTCTGGCCCTGAACCTGTTGATGACCAACGGCCTGAAAATTGACTACGGGGAGAAGCTGGGCAAGACCATTATCTTCGCCAAGAACCACCGCCACGCCGAGAAGATCCTGGAGGTCTTCGGCAAGGAGTACCCCCATCTGCCCGGCTATGCCAAGGTCATCGACAACTACATGACCTACGCCCAGAGCGTCATTGACGAGTTTTCCGATCCGAAAAAGCTGCCCCAGATCGCCATCTCCGTCGATATGTTGGACACCGGCATCGATGTGCCCGAGGTGCTGAATCTGGTGTTCTTCAAGAAGGTCATGAGCAAGGCGAAATTCTGGCAGATGATCGGCCGGGGCACTCGCCTGTGTCCGGGACTGGTGAACGGGGCGGATAAGAGCAAGTTTTACATCTTCGACCTGTGCGGCAACTTCGAATTCTTCCGCATGAACAAGGGCAAGGCTACGGCTAACCAGATGGCCCTGCAGAGCGCCATCTTCTATCTGAAAGCTCAGATTGTCTATAAGCTCCAGGACCTGGTTTACCAGACGGAAGAGCTGATTCCGTTCCGGGAAAAGTTGGTGGGCGAAATGCTCTCCAAGGTGCAGCAGCTGGACCGGGAGAATTTCGCCGTGCGGCAGCACCTGCGCTATGTGGAGAAGTTCGCCGACCCGGCGAGCTACCAGGCCATCAGTTATGAAGACACCCTTTTTCTTAAAGACGAGGTAGCGCCCCTGCTCCAGCCGGACATGGACGAGGCCAGCGCCGTGCGGTTCGATGCGCTAATGTACGGTATTGAACTTGCCTATCTGGCGGGAAAGACCTACAAGAAGGCCCGAAAGGATCTGGTGAAGAAGGTCAGCGGTGTGGCCAGCGTGGCCAACATCCCGGAGATCCGGGCCCAGTCTGAACTCATCGAGAAAATCCTGCATACCGATTATCTGGACAACGCCGGGATCAACGAATTCGAGCATATCCGGGAGTGCTTGCGGAATCTGATGAAGTATCTGCCCCATGACGGCGCAATTTACAACACCAACTTTACAGACGATATCCTGTCCGTGGAGTGGAAGGAGTCGGAGTTGGAGAACGATGACCTGAAGAATTACAAGGCCAAGGCGGAATTCTATGTGCGTCAGCATCAGGACAAGCCCGCCATCGCGAAACTGCGCTCTAATGTGCCGCTGACGGCGGAGGATGTGCAGGAACTGGAGGCCATCCTCTGGAGTGAGGTCGGTACCAAACAGGACTACGAGGCCGAGGTCGGACAGAAGCCGCTGGGGGAGTTCGTTCGGGAGATCGTGGGCATGGATATGACTGCAGCCAAGGAAGCCTTCGCCCAGTACTTAAACGACATCAACCTGGACAGCCGGCAAATCTACTTTGTTAACCAGATTGTGGAGTACATCGTCCACAATGGCGTGATGAAAGATCTGTCTGTGCTCCAGGAGCCGCCCTTCACGGATCGGGGCAGCATCGTGGAGATCTTCACAGATCTGTCCCTTTGGGCAGGCATCAAGAGTGTGATTGACCGGATCAACGCCAATGCTGCGGCATAGATTACGCCGCAGAAATAAAAAGGTTTCTGAATCTGGAGAGTTGTTCTTCCTTGCTTCAGAGATCCTTGCTCTATCTCGTAGTTTGAACCGCAGGCGTAATACCATGTGCTCCTCAAATTCTGCGTGGGAATAAACAATAAAAAGCTGTCTCCACATACAGAAATCCCATACTCCGCTATAATGAAAACAGAAAAGCGAGGAGGTGCGGCGATGGCGGACAGACGAATCCGCGCCGGGTACTACCGGCGGTATGACGGAAAGATGGTCTATGTAATCTCCCTGGCCACCGACGCCGACACCGGTGAGGAAAGTGTCATCTGGACCGCCTATCCCTTCGCGGCTGTCCCTAAATACTACACCTCCAGCAAAAAGTCTTTCTGCGCTTTTGTCGAAATGAACGGCGAGCGGAAAGCTAAGTATAAGCGACTGCTCAATATGAAGATCTCAGGGGAAACCATAGAGCGGCTGGAGGAAGAGGGCTTCCGTGGGTCGATTCGTAAACGGTAGCGACTGCAGCCGGATGAAGCATACGACACTCGTGAGTATCAGCAGTATCCTACCTATTACGCCTACGCAAAAGATCTCTGTGAGCACTACAACTTCGACCGGAACAAATATCGCCTCTGCGTGAAAGAAAAAAGATTTGCTGCCATCACCCGAAGCGACTTTGCCAAACTGAAAGAGGACTTGCAGTTCCTGGACAGTGCCCTGAAAACGGTTCTGGCTCCATACCAGAATTATTTCCGGGAGCGGTTCGTAAATGGCCGCCTGTCCATCCGCAGGTATGCGGAAGCGCATCAGATGAACCGCGGCAGCGTGGACTATCTGCAAAAGAAACTTCTCACCGCGCTGGCACAGCTGCTGAAAGAGCGGGATGAAGCGGATGGGATTTGTCGTCTGCGCTCCAAAACAACTTGATACGATTATATGATGATCGGAGCGTCTGCCGAATGGCAGGCGCTCTTTTTCTGTCAATTTTATGTCAACCTGATATATAGCCCGGATAAGTAGTGAGGGGTATTTTCAGAATGAATTATATTGGACGGTTAACCAAGAATAGATAAGGTAGAATAAGTTTCGCAAAAACAAAAAGAGACATGGTTTGCAGATCTCTGGTAGAATGAAGT
>OERR01000213.1_pt1 | contig 14918 bp, 11 predicted proteins | sample 1540051 | NCBI WGS metagenome assembly OERR01 (sample SAMEA3891884, study PRJEB23780) | metagenome | biome: terrestrial biome; feature: animal house; material: Caecal content | place: Italy | collected 2015-05-05 | reverse complement strand
GGCACCAGTTGCGCCAGTGGCTCCCGTGGCGCCAGTCGCGCCTGTCGCGCCGTCCGCACCCGTGGCGCCTGTCGCGCCGGTGGCTCCATCCGCACCGGTTGCACCGGTAGCGCCATCCGTACCGGTAGCGCCAGTCGCACCCGTTGCGCCGGTAGCTCCGTCCGCACCGGTGGCACCCGTTGCACCTGTTGCGCCTGTTGCACCAGTGGCTCCGTCGGCACCTGTTGCACCAGTCGCGCCGGTGGCTCCGTCCGCGCCCGTAGCGCCTCTCGGGCCGATGCTTCCGGTAGCGCCGGTTGCACCCGTGGCACCGGTGGGCCCGGCCGGACCGCCGGCTGGGCCGGTAGCGCCCGTTGCGCCTGTCGGGCCGGTCGCGCCTGTTGCGCCGGCGGGACCCGCGGCTCCGGCAGCACCGGCGGGACCCTGCGGTCCCATCAATCCCATGGGTCCCATCGGTCCCTGCGGACCGGTTGGTCCTGTCGGGCCGGTCGGGCCTGTGGGACCTACCGGGCCGGGAATGGGGCAGCAGGGAGGAATGCAGCAGTTTCTCCCGCAATCGGGAGAGCATTGATACACTTTCACTCCAAAAACCATCCTTCCGTTGTGGTTTGGTCGGGGTTCCGCGTGTTTGACGCGGAGGGCCGTAGCCCGGACAGGCCGTGTCTAGCGGTTCCGTCCTTTCCCTCTTCCAACAGGATATGCACAGGCGCTTTTGTTGGTGTGAAAAGCAGGGAAAGGAAAACAGATCAAGGATCAAAAAATAGGGATTGCTTTGATTTTCGGAGTAGTATATGATAAAAGAAAAAAACGAAGTGCCTGAAATCTGAAGAAAAGAGGTGCCTTTTTTGTTAAAAGATGTACAGATTCTGAGAAGGCTTGCCCGCTCCTACGCGGAAGCGGCTGCGCAGGAGCGCAACACGGAAAACCGCCGCCTGCATCGGGCGGTAAACGATTTGCAGATGATTCGCCCTGTGGTTCTGATCGATGAGATTCCTTTTCATGAGATCAATTTTGACGGTTCTCTGACGCTTCAGTGCGAGGATCCCATTTTGCGGGGAGCAGAGGACTATTTGCGGAAAAAGCTGTTTCAATGGAAGCATTTTCCCGCGGACATGATTTTGGCGCCGTATTATCCGGTGGAAAAAATCATCCATTCCACGGGCTGTGGCTTCACGGTGCAGGAGGACACGCTGGCCAAGGACAGCCGCAACCATATTATTTCCCACGAGTACCACGATCAGCTTGAAGAGGAAGACTCCATTGAACAGTTCCATCTTCCCGTGGTGACCTATGACGAGGAAGCCACTATGGCTGTTTTCAACCGCATCGGCAATGCAATCGGGGATTTGCTCCCCGTGCGCCTGGTGGGGCGGAGCTGCTATGTGCCGATCTGGGACGACATTGCAAGGCTGCGCGGCGTTACACCGCTTCTGATCGATTTGGTGGAACGCCCGGAGCATACGCACCGCATCGTTGCCAAAATGGCGGAGTATTATGAGAGCCTGAATGAGCAGCTGGAACGGCTGGGCTTGTTTGAGATCGAGCCGCTTCATATCCATTGTACTTCGGCGCTCAACAGCACGCTGCCCGGCGAATACGACGGAGGACCGGTCAAGCGCAGCCAGATCTGGGGCCGCGGAATGGCGCAGATTTTCGCTTCGGTGTCAAAGGATATGCATGAGGAATTTGATATCGCTTATATGAAAAAAATTATGGAGCCGTTTGGATTGGTCTATTACGGCTGCTGTGAACCGCTCGATAAAAAGATTGATATTCTGGAACAGATCCCGCATCTACGCAAAATTTCCATCACGCCCTGGGCGGATATCGACAACGCCGCGGAGGTGATTGGCAATCGCTATGTGATCGCGAACAAACCCAACCCCGCTTCCGTTTCCGGCCATCTCGACGAGGACGCGCTGCGCAAGGAGATCAGCCGTATCCTCTCCGCATGCAAGCGGAATGGGTGCAGCTTTGATATGGTGCTCAAGGATATCAGCTCCGTTGGCTACGATGTTCAGAACCTGATCCGTTGGGAACAGATCGTCATGGAGATGGTTCGAAACTATTGAGAAAGCAAAGCGGCCGCCCATTGGACGGCCGCTTTTGTTCTGTGCGGAGACTCAGCGTTCCACATTCATCTTGTTCATCACAAGACCGGTGATCAGCTTCGGATAGAAATAGGTGGATTTCTGCGGCATTTTCTCGCCTGCCGCGGCCACGTCGCGGATCTCGGTCACACGGGTGGGATTGAGCAGGAAAGCGCACTGATTTTCCCCACGGCGCACAGAGGCAATGGCCTCATCGAAATCGCGGGTGTAGGAGAGGTTGATCTGTTTTGCCATATTCTCTTTATCAATGCCAAGGCGCTTTTCGAGAATGAGGGTATGTAAGATGGTAACGTCAAGATGACGGGAAGCTTCGCTCATGCCCGGGAGGAAATAGTCCATCGCGGACAGATCGCGCAGAACCAGCAGATCCCATTCCTCGCCGCCGCAATAGAAGGCGAACGCGGCGTGCTCGTCGGCGTATTCCTGATCCAGAACGGGCTGGATGCGATCAAGCCCCTCATAGTGCGTGACGGTAAACAGATCCTCACAGGCGGACAGCAGAGCCATGCTGTCAAAATTCGGCAGGCCATGGATCAGACGATGTGTCGGGAACACCACCAGCCCGTCGTGTTCCATATCCACCAGCATCATCATCACATAATCGGGATCGTCACCCGGCTGGGAAAGCCCCTGCTCGCGGCACCAGTTGCGGAAGTTCAGCGCCGTTTCGTAGCGGTGGTGTCCGTCCGCAATGTACAGCTTCCGATCCTGGAAATCCTCCTGAATCGCACCGATCACCGCTTTGTCGTTCACGACCCACAGACGGTGAATGACTTCGCCGTCGTCGAACTCATAACGGGGGGTATCGCGGGAGAGCAGGTCGATTCGGCTGAGCGTCGTGTGCTCCTCATCCATATAAAGCGAATAGATCTGGCTGAAATTGCAGAAGGTAGCCTGCATCAGGCGGAAGCGATCTTCCTTGGCCTTGCTCAGCGTCTCCTCGTGCGGCAGAACAATCCCTTTGCTGAATTCTTCCAGCTTCACGCGGCAGATCAGGCCCTTGACCTTTTTCTTCTGCCCGTAAGCGGTGAATTCCTCCTCGTAGATGTACAAAGCGGGCTCGGTGTCCTGCTTGAGGATTCCGTCCTCCATCCAGCTTTGCAGCGTGCGTCCCGCTTCGCCGTAGGGATCTCCGCCCTTCGGCAGCTCCAGGCGGATCACGTTGCAGGGATTTTCCGCGAGATATGCCTGCCGCTGCTCCTCGCTGATGATATCGTAGGGCGGACAGGTCAGCGCGCGCGGCTCTCCGGCCTTCGCCGTATACCGCAGGCCGCGGAAGGATTGAATTTCAGCCATGACTCATACCTCCAAATTCAGTCTCTTTTCCATTTTAAACGACGAAAGCGAAAAGGTCAACGGCCCAGACAAAAAAATTCCCCGGCTTCGCAGGGAAGCCGGGGAACAAATCAGGCAAGGCGCTCCAGTTCAAACTGGAAGGCTGCATAGTCTGTCTGGCCGTAGGCGCGGGCCTCCTGCGGGATCGGGGCGCGCATACCGGCGTGCATCAGCACCGCTCCGGTCCAGACGCCAATCTCGTGTCCGGTGTCATCCGTCACACGGTAGGAAGCGTCCGGCGTCAGGCCGCGCAGATACAGCATGGGCGGCGGGCAGTTGGCGCGCACATGCGCATAGACGATGTTCAGCAGGGCGCGGCTGCCGTCCTCCGCCGCGAACTCCCACGCGGAGAGATCCTTCTGCTGCGTCATGTCGAGCAGGCGATAGTAGTCGCCGTCGTTGATCAGGGAATACAGGCGGTGGTACTGCTTGACCTGCGCGCGCACCTGTTCCTTTTCTTCTTCGGAAATTTTGTTCAGATCCAGCTCATAGCCGAAGGTGCCGGACATGGCGACGACGCCGCGCGTGTGGAAGGGCGTGGTGCGTCCCGTCTGATGGTTCGGGCAGGCGGACACATGCGAGCCCACGGCGCTGATCGGATAGCCAAAGGAGGTGCCGTACTGGATTTCCAGACGCTCAATAGCATCCGTGTTGTCGCTGCACCAGATCTGCGGATGATAATAGAGCATGCCGGCGTCAAAGCGTCCGCCGCCGCCGGAGCAGCCCTCAAAGAGAATGTGCGGGAATTCCGTCTCCAGACGCTCAAGCAGCTCATATACGCCGAGCACAAAACGGTGGTAGACCTCGCCCTGCCGTCCGGCGGGCAGCTCCGTGCTCCAAACGTCGGTCAGATGGCGGTTCATGTCCCACTTGACATAGGAGAAGTTCGCGCTCGAAAGGACAGCATACATCATATCGTGAATATGATCGCGCACTTCCTTGCGGGACATGTCGAGCACAAGCTGATTGCGGCTTCTGGATTTTCCGCGTCCCGGCACATGCAGGCACCAGTCGGGGTGCGCACGGTACAGATCGCTGTCCTCGGAGATCATTTCCGGCTCAAACCAAAGGCCGAGCTTCATCCCCAGCGCGTTGATCCGGTCGCACAGGCTCTTCATGCCGCCGCGCACTTTTTCGGTGTTCACCACCCAGTCGCCCAGCGCGCGGTTATCGTCGAAACGGTTGCCGAACCATCCGTCGTCCACCACGAGCATTTCCACGCCCAGATCGGCGGCGGTTTTCGCGATCCCGACCAGCTTCTCGTCATCAAAATCGAAATAAGTGGCTTCCCAGTTGTTGATCAGCACAGGGCGCTGTTTGAGCGCCCATTCGCCGCGGCACAGGTTGCGGCGATACAGCTTGTGATAACGGCGGGACAGAGCGCCGAGGCCCTCGCCGCTGTACACAAGAGCGGCTTCCGGCGTCTGGAAGCTTTCGCCGTTCTCCAAATGCCAGGAGAAGCCGGTGGGGTTGATGCCCATGGTCACACGGCAGCAGGCCGCCTGATCGACTTCGGCGCAGGCGGTGAAATTGCCGCTGTAGAGCAGCGAAACGCCCCAGCAGCGCCCCGCGTCCTCGGTGGCGGCGTGGTCGCAGACGATCACAAAGGGATTCTGCTGGTGGCTGGACGTGCCGCGCACGCTGTCCACGCAGATCTTTCCGTGCGTCAGGGGAGTGCGCTCCACCAGGCGTTCCATCGCATGACGGCCCCAGAAGTGGAGCAGATCAAAGTTACTTTCGGAGAAGTCAAGGCAGGCGGTCAGAGCGGCGTTGACCTCCACCGCCGCGCCGGTGTGGTTGACGATCCGCGCGGAGCGGGCAATGGCGTCATACTGCGCAAAGACCGAATACAAAAGCACAACCTCCAAATCGGTCCAGCGGTCGCGCAGAGTGATTTCCAGCGTCTCGCAGTCTCCGTGAAGGGCGGGCAGACCTTCCAGCGCAGGCTTTTCCGTGAGGATCCGGTGGGACTGGTAGCACAGCTCCGGGTTGCGTCCTCCGTCCGCAAAAGTGACGGCCATGCAGTGCGAGCGGTAATCGCCGCTGCCGAATACGGGGTATTCCTGCTGCGTCAGGTCGGGGGAAGCCAGATAATCATTCCCGGCAACGTCCGGCGCGGGGGAAAAGCTCATGAAGCCGGTTCCCTGCAATCCTTCGCAGGAGCCGCCGCCCAGCTTTTCTCCAAAATGCAGATGCTGCAAAAATCCATAAGCGTTGACACACATCTGGTATGAGGCGTGCGCCGTCTCCAGAGTGAAAAGCTTTTTCTTTTCGTCGAATAGAATGGACATGTTGATAACCTCCCAGTATCCTTTTGGAATCCCGGGCTCCGGCACAGTTTTGGCCGCGCCGGGCCTTTTTCTTTTCTATTATAACATTCCGGGCGGATCCGGCAAATGGAAAAAGGGAGATTTGGTATGGCAAAAAGGAACCAGGAGGCCTTCTTTTCCATTTTGCAGGCCGGAAGGAAGAATTCTGCGGGATTTCGCGGGATTTTCTTGACTTCTTCCCGGAAAAACGGTACAATATAGAGCAGTCTGATTCCATTTTATTTTTCGAGGTGTAGCGCAGTTGGTAGCGCGCCTGCTTTGGGAGCAGGATGTCGGGAGTTCGAGTCTCTTCACCTCGACCAGGCTGAGCCTGGACGCGTTTCGCGCTCCGGGCTTTGTTTTTACAGGCAAGGCATGACGCCCGGCAGCTCCCGCGCTTTGCCGGGCGTTTGCTTTTCGTCTGCGGGAAAATCCCGGGGAGGTTTTTTTGAAAGAAACGATCCAAAAACTGTGGCGATTCTGTACGACGCCGGAGATGATCTCCTATCTGGTGTTCGGCGTGCTGACCACGGTGGTCAATATCGCGGTGTTTTCCGTTTGTCACGATTCTCTGCAATGGGGTTGGGAGGTTTCCAATCTGCTGGCCTGGCTGCTGGCCGTGATTTTCGCGTTTTTTACGAATAAGCTTTTTGTGTTCCGCAGCAAAAGCTTTGCGCTGAAGCTGTTCCTGTTTGAGCTGGTCTCCTTTTTCGGAGCAAGGCTGCTGTCGCTCGGCGTCGACATGGTGGGCATGTGGCTGTGTCTGGACGTCATACAGATGCATTCCCTGCTGGCAAAGATTATCGTCAATTTCTTTGTCATCCTTATCAATTATATTCTGAGCAAGCTCATTATCTTTTCCAAAAAGCATGAGCCAAATCGTGGAGGTTGAACAGTGATGAAAGCAACGGACAAGACAATGGAAAAAATTGTCGCGCTCTGCAAAAACCGCGGCTTCGTGTATTCCGGCTCCGAGATTTACGGCGGCCTTTCCAATACCTGGGACTATGGACCGCTGGGCGTGGAGTTTAAGAACAACGTCAAGAAGGCGTGGATGAAGAAGTTTGTGCAGGAAAGCCCGTACAATGTCGGTTTGGATTCCGCGATTCTGATGAATCCGCAGGTGTGGGTGGCGTCCGGCCATGTGGGCGGCTTCTCCGATCCGCTGATGGACTGCAAGGACTGCAAAACGCGTCACCGTGCCGACAAGCTCATTGAGGATGCCGGCGGGGATCCGAACGGCATGACCTTTGAGCAGATGAGCGAGTATATCCGCGAGAACAACATCAAGTGCCCGGACTGCGGTTCCTCGAATTTCACCGATATCCGCAAGTTCAACCTGATGTTCAAGACCTTCCAGGGCGTGACGGAGGACGCGAAGAACGAGATTTATCTGCGTCCCGAGACGGCTCAGGGTATTTTTGTCAACTTCCAGAACGTGCAGCGCACCGCGCGCAAAAAGCTGCCCTTCGGTGTGTGCCAGGTGGGCAAGAGCTTCCGCAACGAGATTACGCCCGGCAACTTCACGTTCCGTACCCGTGAGTTTGAGCAGATGGAGTGTGAATTCTTCTGCAAGCCCGGCACAGACCTCGACTGGTTCTATTACTGGAAGGATTTCTGCAAGAACTGGTTGCTTTCTCTCGGCATGACGGAGGAGAACCTGCGCCTGCGCGACCATGAGCAGGAGGAGCTTTCCTTCTACTCCAAGGCCACGACGGACATTGAGTTCCTGTTCCCGTTCGGCTGGGGCGAGCTGTGGGGCATTGCCGACCGCACGGATTACGATCTCAAGCAGCATCAGGATCATTCCGGCAAGGATATGACCTATTTTGATCAGGAGACCAATGAGCACTACATTCCGTATGTCATTGAGCCGTCCCTCGGCGCGGACCGTGTGGCGCTGGCTTTCCTCTGCGACGCGTACGACGAGGAAGTGGTTGACGCGGAGAAGAACGACGTGCGTGTGGTTATGCATCTGCATCCGGCTCTGGCTCCGTTCAAGGCTGCTGTTCTGCCGCTTTCCAAGAAGCTTTCCGACGAAGCCCGTGAGATTTTCTCCAATCTTGCGTCCGACTTCATGGTGGACTTTGACGACGCCGGTTCCATCGGCAAGCGTTACCGCCGCCAGGATGAGATCGGCACGCCCTTCTGCATCACCTACGACTTTGACAGCCGTGAGGATGGCTGTGTAACGGTCCGTGACCGCGATACGATGGATCAGGAGCGCGTCAAGATCTCGGATCTCTCCGCCTGGCTTGCCGCCCGCGTAAAATTCTAAAGCAGACTGAGTCTGCACGCAAGCCACGCACGCCGCCTCCGGCGGCAAACCATAGCAAAAGAAATCGACCCCTTTGCGATCATCTTACGTCGCAAAGGGGTCTTGCTGTCTCCGCCCGCGCTGCAACATGGGCGAATTTCTGTGGACAAATTTCCCTGGGAGTTTGTTCAGACTGTCCCGCGCCGCACCGATTCATTGTTTGCTCACAGCTGACGCGCGGGCCGTTGCGTCCAGGCTCAGCCTGGTCAGCCTGGTTAGCCTGGTTAGCCTGGGAAAAGACCGTTTACGGAAAGGGTTTGACCGGTGATAAAGGAAGCCGCGTCGTTGGCGAGGAAGGAAACGGCGGCGGCAATGTCCTCGGGAGAGCCGATACGGCCAAGGGGAGTGGATTCGCAGAGATCGCGCATGGTTTCCTCATCAAACATGGCATTCATCTCTGTGTCAATCACGCCGGGCGAAACGCAGTTCACACGGATGTGCGACGGTCCCAGTTCCTTGGCAAGCGCCTTTGTCAGCCCGATGACGGCAGCCTTCGCGGCGGAGTAATGCACTTCACAGGAAGCGCCAATCTCCCCCCAGATCGAAGCGATGTTGATGATACAGCCGGATTTTTCGTGAATCATATGAGGAAGCGCACACTGACAGCAGCGGAAAACACCGTCCACATCGACGGCGAACATCCGGCGCCAATCGTCCTCCGTGATGTCCGTGAACAATTTTTGCTGAGCGATCCCCGCGTTGTTCACCAGCACATCGACCGGCCCGGCCAGCCGGAACAGCTCCTCCACCTGCGCCCGCTCCGCGAGTTCCGCCGGGAGGGCAAGGTGGGGGAGTCCTGTTTTTTCCGTCAGTTCCCTGGCAAGGGCTTCCGCTTTCTCCCTGCTCCGATTGAAATGAACCACCACGCGGAACCCGTCCTCCGCCAGACGGCGGCAGACAGCCGCGCCGATTCCACGGGAACCGCCGGTGACCAGTGCTGTTTTCATGAAAAGGTTCCTCCCTTTACAGATTTCCGCTTGCCATCATAATCGCGGCCAGAGCGGCGATGGGGGCCGTTTCCGTGCGCAGAATGCGCGGCCCCAGCGTTGCCGGAGTCACACCGTGTGCGCGGGCCAGCGCCACCTCGCTTTTGTCGAAGCCGCCTTCCGGTCCGATGAACAGGCTGGCGGAAAGGGTTTCCTGTCCGATCCGCGTGCGAATCGGAGCGCCCCCGCCTTCGTAAAACAACAGACTGACTCCGCCTGTGGCTTCCGCTTCGCGCACGGCCTGCTCAAAGGAAAGCGCGGGAGAAACCTCAGGCAGAATGCCGCGTCCGCTCTGTTTCGCCGCTTCAGCGGCAATCCGATTCCAGCGTTCCAGCTTCTTGGCGAGGGATTTTGCATCCGGCCTGGAAACGCACCGCATGGACAGTACCGGTACAATCCGCGCCACACCCAGTTCCACGGATTTCTGAACCACCACATCAAATTTGTCAAGCTTCGGCAGCGCTTGATAGAGTACTGCCTGTAAGGTCGGTTCCGCCGCGCACGGGCGGCTTGAAACGATTCGCACCGACACGCGCTCTCCTTCGATCGTCTCAATCACACCGTCGTAGTCTGTTCCGCGGCAGTCGCACAGAGTCAACGACTCACCGATACGCATCCGCAGCGATCGGGCGATGTGGCGTCCGTCTTCGCCATCAAGCACAGCAAGCTCTCCCGGCGCTTCTTCAAGAAAAAACCTGGGCATGAAAACCCTCCTCGTTTGATACGATTTGTATATTTTATATTGCAAATTACAAAATACACCGTTTTCCTTTTTTACAATACAATACGATTTGTAATATCCTATCAAAAAACAGCAAATTGGAATGAAAGTGGAGGAAGATCACGCTTTTTCGCTGCGTTTCCGATGCAAAGCAGGTACGTCAAAACAGGATAAAAAAGGCGGCCTTCCTGACCGGAAGGCCGCCGGCTTTGCGGGATCCCCCGCGTATCAGCATACCATGTTTTACCCGTTAGGGCAAGAGGGTCACAGGCCAAGCATTTTCGAAAAATCGGCCATTGCCTCGGAGATTTTAATCTGCTGCGGGCAGACAGCTTCACAGCTTCGGCATCCGATGCAGGCGTTCGGGCGCTTGTCCTCGTCAATGGCGGAAACGGCCATGGGAGCGATAAAGCCGCCGTTTGAGAAAGCGTGCTCGTTATACAGGGCGAGCAGGGCGGGAATGTCCAGCCCCTGCGGGCAGTGACTGGTGCAGTAACGGCAGGCGGTGCAGGGCAATGCAATCTTCTTTACCTTTTCTTCGGCAATGGACAGAAGGGTGCTCATTTCCGTTTCGTTCAGCGGCTGGTCGGTTTCAAAGGTGGCAATGTTCTGTTTGAGCTGCTCCAGGTTGGACATGCCCGAGAGCGTTACCGTAACGTCGGGAATGGACTGAAGGAAGCGGAACGCCCAGGCCGGGATGCTTTCGGTGGGGCGCAGCGCGCGCAGGCGCGATTCGTGTTCCGGTTTGAGGGAGGCCAGGGAACCGCCGCGCAAAGGCTCCATCACCCACACGGGGATGTTATGCTTGCGAAGAAGCTCCACTTTCTTCCGGGCCTCCTGGAATTCCCAGTCAAGGTAATTGATTTGCAGCTGACAGAATTCCATGGATTCGCCGTAAGCGTCCAGAAAACGCTCAATCACTTCACAGGAACCGTGCGCGGAAAAGCCCAGATGGCGGATTCTGCCGTTTTTCTTCTGTTCCAGAAGATAGGCATAAGTACCGTAGGAACGATCTAAATATTGGTTGATGTTCAGTTCACAGACGTTGTGGAAGAGATAGAAGTCAAAATACTCTACCCCGCATTTTTCGAGCTGTTTCTCAAAAATCTCCTTCACCTTTCCCATATTGGAGAGGTCATAGCCGGGAAATTTGTCGGCCAGATAAAAGCTTTCGCGCGGATAGGACGCGAGCGCACGGCCGATCGCCAGTTCCGACTGTCCGCTGTGATAGCCCCAGGCGGTGTCAAAATAATTGATTCCGCTCTGTATCGCACAGGCGGTCATTTGATTTACGGCCTCCTGATCCACACAGGAATCGTCGCCGTTGATCACCGGCAGGCGCATGGTCCCCATACCGAGAGCAGAAAGCTTCAAATCCTGAAAATTTCTGTAAATCATCAAAATACTCCCTTTCGCAAATGCTTTGGAGCTTCCGGGGCTCCTGTATTCATTTGCTTCATTGTAGCACTTGGAGTTCACTCTAAGTCAAGGATTTTTTTCTGACTTAATTTCCAACTGCTGGAAATCAAGATTGGAAAAAATCCAGTATTTTTCCCGATTTTTTTGCAATTTAAAGCGGTTTCCCTTGATTTTCCCAGAAAATGACGATAATATTATAAAGAGGGGAAATGGGATTTTTGGAATTGTGATCCGTCCCCGCTGAGTGAGGAAGTAAGGAGGAAACGAGAGGATGCAAACGACTGACGCACAAAATGCTGTGGGCATGGAAGAGGAAGCTCCGCTGGTATTCTCGCCGGATCATGCTCTGTCCAAGCTTTATGCGCGTTGGCTCGGGGAAGAAAAGATTTCCTTGCATGTGAAGCTGCGTCCCGAAGGAAGTCTGCGGTATCCCTTGGATCATGAGGAAGCCAAAAGGCTTGAATGGCTTTTAGCGGAAGCAGTAGAAGAATGCTATGGAAAAAACGCAGTTTTTCCGGATGCTTGGGATGAAAAGGCCATTGTTTATTTGTCCAAGGATCGAATGGCGGCATGGCTTCTGTTGATCCCCCCTGCTGGAGAAGGTCATGATCTGACACCGCTTGCCTTGGAGCAGCAGGTAGCGGATCAGGGCGCAATCCATGGAGTGGACGAAGAACTGATTGCCCATCTGCTGGATTTGCCGGATCGACATTTTTGTCTGTTCCTGATTGCACGCGGCACGCCGCCGGTCCATGGAAAAGACGGTTATGTGATCGATCGGATTCCGCGAGAAACGCGCCCCTCAGCCAAACTGGGAGAACTGGCAAAAGCGGATTACAATATGCTTCATCTTGTGAGAAAGATTGAAAAGGGAGATGTGATCTGCGAAATTGTCCAGGCCACAAAAGCAACGGACGGTGTGACAGTCAGCGGTGAGATTATCCCCGGAAAGGTTGGGGTTAAGCCGGAGATTCCCTCCGGGCGAAATACCAAGATTTCCGAGGATGGCCGGTTCCTGATTGCCGTCCGCAGCGGTCATGTTGAATTTTCCGGGATGAATTTTCTGGTGAAACCGGTGTTGGAAATCCAAGGTAATGTAGATAACCCCACCGCCGATGTTAATTTTTTAGGCGACGTGCATATTCATGGCGACGTCACCAACGGCTGTACCGTGCGTGCAATGGGAAATATCCAGATCGACGGATCTATAGAGATATGTTCCATTGAAGCGGGAGAAAACCTGATCGTGTCAAGCGGCGTGCAGGGGCAGGATCAAACGGTACTTCGGGCTCATAAAAGCGTGTTTGCCAAGTATCTGGAGCATTGCGCGGTGTATGCGCGCAACAGCGTGGAGGCGGACTGCATCATTGACTGTGAGATTTGCAGCAATGGGGATGTCCGGGTTCGTACCGGGCGGGGTGCGATTATCGGCGGAATCATCCGTGCAGCCCGGGAGGTAACGGCGGACATCATCGGCTCCAAGGCTGAGCACCCGACAGCCATTATTCTGGGCGGTTTGCCGTGCGAGAGATATGAGCGCAGACAAATTCTGGATGAGCTGGAGGAATCGAAAAAGGATTTGGAGCGCCTGCGGCTGTGGGCGCACGTTCCGGAAAAACAAAAAGAAATTGCCTTCCTTGAAACTTCCATACGAGTGGCGCGTTTGAAGCTGGAACGTTTTGAAAAGGAATATGAGGCTTATTTTCAGGCCCAGAGTGGACAACGCCGCCGGCTGTATGCCGATGTCGTGTATCCGGGAACAGAGGTGCGGATGGATGATTTCGTTGAGAGAATCCTATATCTCGAACGCGGATGCAGGATCGCATGGATTAACGGAAGAATGCGCCGGATCTGATGAGGGAGATTCCGGTGTTATGGAAGGGAGGGGAAAGCTTGGATACTCTTTCTCAATCTCAAGTTTTGGAGATTTTGGATCGGGTGATGAAGGATATCACCAATCGTATCGTTACGATTCAAAGCAGTGATAAAACGCCACCCCTTTGTCCGAATGATTCCTGCACAGTTTATACGACCTTTGAAGGAGGCTACCGCGCTACACTGACGCTTTGTGTGGATAGCAATCTTTTACTGCATTTGGCTCAAACCTCCATGCAGGAGGAAAATGTAAGCGCGGAGGATCTGGAGGATTTTGCGAAGGAATATTTTAATGTGATTTGCGGGCAAGTGGCTGCAAGACTGTTTCAGGCAGCGCATATTTCTTCCCGCTTTCAAATTCCCACCTTTGAAACAGGCTGCTATACCCCAGAGGAAACATCACAGGAGCTTGTTTTGAATTATACCAGCAACCGCAACGAGGGCGCCCAGTTGATCCATAAGGCTCCTTCAGAGGAACAAAATATTTCTGATCATACAACAAAGGAGTGACATAGAATGTCTAAGAAAATTATGGTGGTCGACGATTCCCGCATTGTTCAGATGCAGATGCAGAAGATTCTGTCCGATACAGAGTATGAGATTGTCGCCTGCTGCCAAAACGGAGAGGACGCTTTGGACATGTACGATCAGATCCAGCCGGATCTGGTGACAATGGATATTCTGATGCCGGGCATGGACGGACTGGAGACAGCCCGCATGATTCTCAAAAAGTACCCCCAGGCCCGTGTGCTGATGGTTTCTTCGCTGGCATATGATGATACCATGCAGGAAGCCAATAAGATTGGCACCAAGGGATTTATCTATAAGCCATTTGACAGAGAACAGGTTCTGAAATGTCTGGATGATATTTTTGCAGAGAATGAATAAAGAAAATCCAACTGGATGATATCGCCGCCAGTCCATGACAGGTATGGATTGGCGGCTTTTGTCTGCACAGGAAAGGAAGAAGAAAAAGCATGGATAAAATCAAAACGGTCGCGTTGATAGGATTGGGTGCAATCGGTTGTTCGGTGGCGCGTGAGCTATGTCAGGCGGTGGGAGAGGAACACTTTCGCGTCATCGCGGGTGGGGCGCGTCGAGCGCGATTGGAGCGCGACGGCGTGATTATCAACGGCCAGCCTTGTAAGTTTCCAATAGTTGCCCCCGAACAGACGGTGGAACCGGCTGATTTGGTGGTGGTGACGGTTAAGTATGGCGGACTGGAACAGGCTATACGAGATATCGCGGGACAGGTGGGGCCGAATACCACCATTATTTCTTTTTTAAACGGCATTTCATCTGAACAGATGTTGGCCGAAGCGTATGGCTGGGAGCGCGTGCTGTATGGCATGGTGCGCCGTGCGGTGGTCATGGAGGGCAACCGCTGTACTTACGACCCGTCGCGGGGCACTTACTATTTCGGAGAGGCACAAAACCCGACACGCACGCCGCGCGTGCAGCGGGTGTGCGAACTGTTCGAGCGGGCGGGGCTGAACTATCAGGTGCCGCCCGATATGGTGCGCGAACAGTGGGTAAAATTTATGGGCAACGTCAGCGAAAACCAGTCGGCGGCAATTTTGGGGATTCCGTATGCGGCATGGTATGAGGATGGAAACGATGCCAACTGGATTCGGGAGACTGCCTGCCGGGAGGTCATCGCGGTCGCCAATCGGTTGGGCATTGACCTTGGAGAACAAGACCTGATACGTCAGCGCACCTTGGCAAAATGCGTGCCATCTTGGGGCAAGCCTTCGACCTTACAGGACATAGAAGCAGGTCGCCCGACCGAGGTAGAGTTGTTTTCAGGGACGCTGTGCCGATTGGGGCGTGAAGTGGGTGTTCCCA